>Ga0265300_10002079_pt1 | contig 17765 bp, 18 predicted proteins | sample AusTroGonzalo_MG_FD_193482 | JGI IMG/M metagenome (GOLD analysis project Ga0265300, IMG submission 193482) | Bovine rumen microbial communities from tropical cattle in Woodstock, Queensland, Australia - Gonzalo_03 | ecosystem: Host-associated > Mammals > Digestive system > Stomach > Rumen ...
TCCCGCGTAATTTCCTCGGTAGTCTACCACTACGCATTCAACTTCCCCAACCTCACGGACGAACTCTACCTCCAGGCCAACTACGTGTTCTGCAAGGCCTGCCTCTCCTACGACCCGGAGAACCCCGAGGGGGCGTCCTTCGAGACGTGGCTGCGCAGGCAGCTCCAGTCCATCGTGGGCGTCTGCCGCAAGGCGATGTCCGGGCCTACCACCGACAGGGTCGGTACGGCCCCCGCCCTCCCCGAATCCCAGTTCAACCCCGACAAGGACGGGGACATCCCCGACATCTCCAGCGTGGCCACCCGTGACAGCGTGGCAGGGTACGGGGACAGCCTCGCGATGGATACCGAGATGGACATGGGCATGGATCCCTACATCTCCGCCCTCACCCCCGACGCCTACAGGGTGTTCGAGGACTTCCTGGACGGGACGCTCTCCCTCAAGGACACCGACTCAAAGGACGGGAAGGTCACGTATTCCCGCGCCATGCGCTTCAAGCGCGCCCTCCTCGACCCCAAGAAGATATACAAGCGCCACTACGAGGCGCAGGGATGGAGCCTCGACAGGGCCACCAGGGCGTTTAACGAACTCAAGGCGATGCTCCGGAACTACAGGAAGGGCAGGCTCCCGAACCGGGTACTCCGCCCCACCCAGCAGAGTTTTTTCGAGATAATTACCGCCTAGCAAGCAATTTTATATTATATTTATTGCTATAGGAGCATTCTCGCATGGAATCCTTTATAGCAGTAATTACAAGTTTGTCTAGCGTCATCGGCGTCCCCGCATCGCTCTGCCTTGCGTGGGCAGCCTTCATCATACGTGACCATGGAAAAAGAATAACTACCCTGGAGGCCGACATGAAGGAAATGGACAAGCGATTCACAGACGAACTCAAGGATATGGATAATCGCCGAAACGACGAGTTATCGAAGCTGTACGACAAAATCAATATCATCGCGCAAGATGTGTCCTATATCAAAGGCCGGATAGAGAAGGAATCCGACTGATGCTAGTCCGTGACATTACCATAAATACCGACAGCCTGAAGGTCACGCCCCTCGGTAGCAGGTACTACAAGGTGGCCGAAGATGTAAAGATTTCGGTATTCACGGACATCGGGTGCCTGGAGTTCAACGTAAAGAAGGGGCTGATAACGAACTTCCGCTCCGGTGGCCCGCTGGTAGACCGCTTCGTGGACCAGATCGGGGATCAGCAGAAGGCACTTATCTATCTTATCCACGACATGATGTACACGCGGGTGGAATGCTGTAGTAATGAGCACCCCGTATCCCGCGAGCTCGCCGACGAGTTCTTGCGTGACGGACTCGCATGGGCGGGTATGGGCAGGCTCAAGCGCAACTCCGTATACTATGCGGTCCGCATGTTCGGCAAGTCCGCGTACGAGGAGGACGACTGCCTGTCCGAGACAAACCGCGTCCTGTTCTCGTTCCACTGGACTGCGAAGAAGGCTGCTTAATTTCGACAAGATCACGTAGAATGGCGAGAAATCGCCATTTTTTGCACCTAGGCTATATTTTAGGCATGGAATTAAAGTTACTGTTGATAATTCTGCTAGTTTTGTCTATATTGATAAACGTATATCTCGCCTTGCGGATAGCCGCACTGCGGGACATGTTGCACTTTATGGACGCGAAGGTTCGAGAGTTCGAACTGCGTCTGACACCGAAAGGAGTACCAAATGAATATAACCGCACTTCGCAACCTCGTAGCAGCCCGCAGGGCGGAACGCCTCGGCAAGCAGGCCCAGCAGGCCGAGCCGGTCAAGGAAGAACCCAAGGCTGAAGCACCGGCTCCCGCCGTGAAAGCCCCGGCTGAGGCTCCCGTAGAGGAACCCAAGGCCGAACCCGTGGTGGAGACTCCCGTAGAGGAAGCTCCCGCTGAAGAGCCCGCCGTGGAACCCGCTCCCGTAGAGGAGGCCCCGGCGGAAGAACCCGTCGCCGAGGAGAAGCCCTCCAAGAAGTCCAAGAAGAACAAGAAGGGAAAGAAGGACTAACTTATGTCCAAGAAGAACCCCGATGAAATCGTCATCCGCGTGCCCTTCGGCACCAAGTCCGTCCGTATAGAGATGGACGAGTCCCCCGTCAAGGAGGGCAAGAAGAAGGGCATCCGCAAGATTTGCGATTAGGATGGATATAGTCCTCCCGTACGTAGACTGCTCCGACCCCGCGTGGCAGGACACGTTCCTCGCCCAGCGGTGGAAGAAGCCCCTCTCCCCTCACCTGCGGGAGGTATTTCTGCGTCCGTACAAGTGCCGGTTCTCCGATCACGGGCTATTCCGCTATTGGTGGAGGGCGCTGGAGCGCAACTACAGGGATGTCGGGAGGGTGCATCTGCTACTGATGTCCGAATCCCAGTACCCGTCCTTCCTGCGCAGGGACGACCCGAGGATAGTGCCGTACTTTCACCGGGAGTTCATACCCGAGCACCTGAACCCGTGCTACAACAGTTCCGTGATAGAGCTCTGCGCCATCAAGGAACTCGACCTGCCGGAGACCTTCATACTAGCCAACGACGACATGTACTTCAACGCCCCCGTGGACGACACGCGGTTCGTGGATAGCGGCAGGCCGCTGACGAGGATATCGGTAGGTCCCAAGTACGGGACGGGGAGCAACTTCCAGTGCACACTAGCCAACGGGCGCGACCTCGTGTCCCGGCATTACGGGAAGCCGTGCCCGGACTACCGGTACTACCACCTGTTCCAGGTGTACGACACGGCGTTCTGCAAGATGTTCCTCGCATCCGAGTGGGAGGCGATATCCGCGGGGATGACGAAGAGCCGGAACAGGAAGAACCACAACCACATGATGCTGATGATGGCGCAGAACCTGGCGGGCGTGTCCGAGGACTCGGACCGGTTCCCGTGTTCCGGGTACTACGAGATGCCGAACATCCGCGAGGAGGACTTCGGGGAGATAGGTGAACATCCGTGCATTTGCCTCAACGACACCAACGGCATGCACGTGGGGGTGGCGCGGAAGTACCTCGAAGAGCGCTATCCCGAGCCGTGCGGTTTCGAGATTCGCACATAATTATTTTTCCAAGTTTCGCCATAAATTATATATATTTGAGTCATACGGGGGATACTATATCCTCCGATAGGAGATAGACTTGGACCTGAATCACGACTACAACGACGGGCAGAACCAGTTCCTGGTGATAGGGGCAGCCGAGCGCCTACAGGCGTGCAAGGCCGCGCTCCTCGCGTTCGGGGACCTCGGGTACACCGACCCCCCTCTACCCGACCTCCGTGACGCCATCGGCGACTACACGGACCAGAACGGGAGGGAGGCCGTCCGGCGCAAGGTGCGGGAGATACTTACCGTGTCGCAGGTGGTGCGTGATTCCGAGTTGCTCTCGGTGGACGTAGTGTCCCCGGAGGGCGACGACAGGTTTACGATCGAGGTAGAGTTTACATTTGGAAGGATAGAGGTCGATGCCGCAGCCATACTATGATCACTTTGCGTTAGCCAACATGTCCCTCCAGGAGCGACTGGGACGTTCGGGGTCTACCCTGAACAGGGACTCCGCCGTACTGGGCTGGCAGGCACGTTCCTTCGTGCAGATGCTCAACTACGGCCTGGACGCCATCACGGCCCGCGCCGCGAGCCACCTTGTCAACATGGACATCCTGAAGGGGAACGACGCCTACCTGCTCAAGTTGGCCGAGGGCGTCCTTTTGAACTCGATAGAGAGCATTACGCCCCCACGTCTGTTCCGCTCCAGCCCGTTCCGCTTCACTAGCGCCGTGTCCTACTCCAGGTGGAGTTCCCTGGGCAACATAACGCTCAAGGACGGTAGCACCGCTACGCTCCTCGCCTACGAGGTGTCCGAGGAGGGCTCGCTCGGCAACGGAGAAACCCGCTATTCCGTAACGTACTGCGCGGGCAACTACGTGGCCCAGGAGATTTCCGAGGGGTTCGACGGGTACACCCAGGGGCTGTTCCTGCCCATTCTCGTGTCCGAGACCTACAAATCCATATGGTCGGACTCCGTAACGGTCACCCTCGAGTTCATCGGGACTGACGAAAGACGCAGCCTGGACGTGGCCTGGTCTATGGACGAGATACTCGCCATGCCGGATTCGTCCAACGCCGTGCTCTGCCAGCATACCCCGAGGGGCCTAGTGGCCACGCTCGGCGACGGCGAGATATACGGAAGTGCCTACAACGGAAAGGACATACCCGCCATCACGGGCATGTCCATATCGTACGTCAAGTGCGACAGCCTCGCCCCCGTGGACAATGCCACGATATCCTTCAATTCCGACATTACGCCTACGGGCGAAATACCGGTGCTGGCCTCGCTCAAGGTTGGCGACACGGCGGCCTCGCTCCGCACCCGCGCCGTGAGGGAGTTCTTCGCCGCGGGCAAGATAACCAACGCAATCGACCTGGAAACCGAGCTCCGCAAGATTCCGTGGATACGCTCGGTGTCCGCCCGCAAGGAGTACGACTGGCCGATAGGCAGGACGCTCCGCGCCATAGCGGAAGGCAAGGACGCACCGGAAGGCACCCGCGACAGGGTTCCCTACCTGAAGTTCCTGTACAATCCGAACGGTACGTACATACCGGGCGCCCTCGTGGTCTACGGCGACTACTTCTACTTCTGTGTGTCCACCACCCCGTACGGGACTCCCGACGAACTGAACGGGTGGGTGCGTTTCATGAGCCTTGCGGACGCGGTTACGCTATACGACGCGGGCACCGCCCACTACCCGAGCGCCAACGTGTACGATAACGCCACGATAGTCGTTTCCGGCCTCGTGTGCGCCTCCCGCATGTACTGGTCCCCCGACGGGACGTACTCGGTGGGCGACGTGGTCTACCACTCGGGTACACATGCGCTATGGCTAGCACTCAGAGAGGACGGGGCTCAAGTGGAGCCGGGTTCGGAAACGGACGTGTCCATATACGACGACAGCGGTGACGGAAGGTGCTGGGTCAACCGCGAGGATGCCCAGGAACTGGTCAACTCGGGATACCTGGACGCCAACGTGATGGTCGGGTTCATGGACTACGTCCCGATGACGCAGGCCATGTACGAGGCCGAGTTCAAGGGCTACTTCAACATCGCGGGCAAGCTCGGGTTCACGTCTGTGGTGGTTGAGCCCCTGCTCCAGTACTTCGTGCGCGTGGACGTGAACTACTCCACCAAGTCCCCTGTGTCCAACGAGGTGCAGAGCCTCATCAAGGACTACGTGTGCTACGAGGTGGGCAAGGACCTGCGTGCGGACGAACTGAACTCCATGCTTACTACAAGGTTCAACCTGACCTCCGTGTACATCAACATATGCGGCTCGGAGAAGGACAACGTGGGCAGCCGTAGGACGGGCGAGCACTTCCAGCTCCCCGCCTCATGCTACGTACCCCCCGAGAACATCGTAATCAATATCGAGGAACGGCAATGACTGACAACATACCTACAGCGATAGTGGACTTTGCCCAGGCCATCCGGGAGATATGCAACTCCCAGGCCGATGTCCAGGAACTCGTGTCCAAGTGGAACGACATCATCAACGACTCCGTGCCGAAGCTCGTTACTATCCGGCTTACGTCCGGGGAATACGCCAATATAAAGAACCTGGCCATGGTGGAGAACGAGCTCCGCGAGGCCGTCCGCGAAACCTACCCGAACATCAACAAGACGAGGGCGTCGTTTAGCGGCGGTTCATCTACGGCCCCGTTCAGTGCCGTATACGGAGCGACGAGTTCCCACGGAAGGGGCAAGCTTGATTCCTCGCTCACGGGAATCGTGGGGTGGACCCGCAGCTCCGTGAACGACTTCTTCATCTACCACAACGTAGAGTCGAACGACAGCCACTCTACGCAGAGCAACCCGAAGACTATCCCGTTCTCGCAGCTCCCCCGTATGGTGGCGCTAGTGGACAACCCCTCCATTACGGAGTCGTTCTTCGCCGTTACCCCGATCAAGTCCAACGACTCGGACTTCGACCTCATGTACAACACGGAGTCCTCCCAGTACCACTACTCCTGCATATGTCGCTTTATCAACCACAGCGGAACTAACGACTACACCCTCCACCTGCTTTCCAGCGGTATCGCGGAGTCCGAGGTGGCCATCACCATCCCCAAGAGGGTGACGGGAAGCCCGCTGAATTACGCCGACGTGCTGTTCTGGTGCGGGAAGGGACTGGACAAAGTATTCTTTGAACTGCTGAACGGAGGCGGTGCTACCTATGTCGGCGCTTGATTACAATACCGCGATTAGGGGAATACGGGTAGCCAATTCGGACTTCCTCCAACTTCTCTACCAACTCCGCGACGTGCTTACGTCCAGCAAGGAACTGACATTCACGCTCGGGGATGAGGACATTGTCATCGAGGGGCTCCTAGCCCTAATCGACAACTACAGGAATGGCAAGTTCCAGTCCGTGACGATAGGTACGGCCCCGGACTGCGTCAAGCTGTCCATCGACGACGGCAACCTGAAGGTAACGGACCTTGGGGGCAACCTGGTAGGCGTCGTCTGCTCCGGCCTGTCGTTCTCCGATATCGCCGACACGACTATAGCCTCGGCCACCCTCCGCGACTGCGAGGTGGAGTCCGTTAACGGGTCCGTTGCGGTGTCTGGAGGAAACGTGTCGCTCGACAACATTGAGGTCACCAAGCTCACGGCCACGTCCATCGTGGCCCGTAACGTGAACGGGTACACGGCGTCCGTCGAGTCCTCGTACACGTCCGACCTGTACATCCAGGGCGACCGCCGGATGGCCTTCCCCGACCAGCGCAACGTGTTCTACGACGACGGCGTGGCCGTGGATGGATTCGCCTCCAAGATACTCAGCGGATATAGCGACGGCGTGTGGACATGGGACAGCACGACCGATGCCAAGCCGTCCATGCTCGGGCTTACCGCTATGGACCGCGTGGGCATACCTAGCCTTATAACCATCTGCGGCAACAACAACTATAACGACTTCAAGGACATCATTCAGCGCCCGTATGGCCTCAAGAACCTGGTGGCATGGATGTCCGGGGTGTCCGGTGACGAGAACCTCGTATCAATGTCCTCGGACAACTACGTCATGGCCTCGGTGTTTCTGTGGCCGTATGCGACGTACGAGCTCTACGCTCCGTACCAGTCCGACACCAAGGATATCGTAGTGTCCGAGTTCCGCGAGGAGGACATCGGCAAGGAAGTCTACTATAGGACTTCCGCGAGTTCGTGGACCATCTACCGCACGCTCAAGATGAACTACAACAACCTCTCCCCGATTTCCGCGCAGTTTGGGAGTCCCTACGAGATACCTCCGTATTCCTGCGTTAAGTTCATAGTCAGCAGGACGGGATCCGCCCAGGAGGGCTCGACCGTTTCCATACTGGAGATTGCATAAGATGCTTGATACGAGGACGACCATACGTAACTTCCGCGACCTGCAGTTCAACCTGCGAGTACTGCTTACCGGCATCCGTGCGCTGGAGCAGGGCGATACGCTGGTTACACTCAAGTGGGCGGACGGCTCCGTGGACAAGGTCCCCTCGTACGGGATGCTCATCAAGTACCTCGGGAGCGCCTTCCGCACATTACAGCTCGGTGCCACCGACAACGGCGCCACGCTTACCTCGGACAACGGACTGTATATCAACGGGAAGCTCGCAGCGAAAATACTCTCGCTAGTAGATGCCTCCCTCGTGTTCCGCAACTGCAAGATAGGCAGCATACAGGCCGACGTGGTCAAGCTGGGTCCCGGCGTAATCGTCCGTGCCCTGGAGAGCGTAGTCAATCTCACGGCGTCCACGCTCACGTCGTTCTCCCGCCCGGACTCCGACGTGTCCTACGGCCAGTTCTCCGCGGACGTACTGTCAGTCAATCGCCTAGACACGTCCAAGGGCATGCATAAGGTGGAGCGGGTTCATTCCAAGACCGGGCGCATCCCGATGGAGTCGTACCTTACCACCATGCGCGACGGGGCGTTCCGTCCCGTGCTGACCCTAGACGGAGACATGAAGACATACGATGCCACGATAGTCACCCGCACGTACGAGAACATAACGGTATATGCCCCGTACATCGAGAGCGGCGCTCCGTTCACGCAATTCCCCATAGTGGCGGCGACCAGCGAGGTGCCCGAGGGCGAGTATGCCCGCCTGAGCCCGGTCAACCTGACGCTGCTCTACCCGTACAAGATGTTCGGCAACACGACGAGCACGATGGCCACGCTCACGTTGGAGGCTCCCCGCGAGGAGGACCAGTACAAGGTGGTGACGGTGCGCAACGTGGCCAACCACGGGATACGCGCCTGCTCCGTGTGGACGTTCAACCAGGACACCTACGGCGGCTCCCGCAGGGTGCGCATAGTGCCCATCCGCTATGTCAACATACCACCGTATTCCGCTATAGACTTTATATTCTCCTTTACGTACACGAACGATGCCCTGAACGCATACATGCTCCCTACGAAGGTCCTCAATGAATAATCCGATACTAGTCTCGTCTAACGGCAGCTCCGCCATACTCCGCACGGAGGAACGGCGCTTCAGCGTGTCCGGCATACCTACTGCCGCACTCGTGGTACCCGCATACGTGGACTACACGATAGAGTTCCCGTCCGTGGAGATGACCTATACGGACAGATACGGGAACCCGGTTACCGAGGACGTGTCCAAGTACGTGTCCTGCAACCACCCTAATCCCGAGACCCCCGGCCTGTACACCCTGACGTTCATGCTCGCCCTACCCGGCGAGGTCCCCGTGAAGATATGGGAGTCCTGGGTGTCCGTCGAGGAGCCCCCGCTGCTCCGCGGGGTGGTTTCCCCGTGGATGCGCGAGAACCGCACGATATCGGACATCAACCGCCTCGTCGTGGAACCCCAGTTCCAGGAAGCGCTGTACGTATCCGGCGCCCCTCTCTACAACTTCAGCACGACCAACATGCCGAACGCCATCGGTGCCGCATCCATGAAGGCGCTCCGCGGGTGCCGGGCCTACTCGCTGGGTACGTCCCTCTTCGTGTCCGGCCCGATGCTACCCGTCGGTACGGAGATGCGCTCGGGTAGCGATACATATATACTCAAGAACACGAAGCTCTCCCCCGTGTATGCGGCGGGAAGAAAGTATTCCAAGTACGACGTGGTGTCGTACGGCGGAACGTGCTGGATGGTGACCGAGGACGAGACCTACACGATACCCGGCGGCAACGATTGGCTTGAGGGCTACGCATACGGAACCGACACAACCATGCTCCCGTCTGCAGGACAGATGCAGCTCGACGCCCTATGGTTGAACGTGGACGCGGACGGCTACTTGTTCCGCGTGGACGCCGTGTCCTGCAATACTATCGGTCACTACTGGGGATACTACGACCCCAAGCGATTCTACGACTACGCACCCGGCGACCTCGTGTCCTACGTGTCCGAGAACGTCCTGTACCTCTACCGTAGGAACGAGACAGACACTAGCCAGAAGGAAATAGAGGAAACGTTCCGCCCCGGTAACTACAGGAACCCGCACTGGGACGAGGTGTACTGCGCCACTACGCAGGGCGTGCTCCGCGAACCCACCGTTACCCCCATAACGAACGCCACCAACTCGCTCGTATCCAAGACCGGATCCGTCATGGACAGCGTGTTCCGCATCTACGCCCACATGGCCAACATCCCGGACGAGATAATCGACGGGCTCGGACTCAAGAAGGGCGTGCTCATATGGGCCATACTCTACAGGACGAGGAACACCTACTTCGGCCTTGAGGCCGCAGCCAACGCCCTCGGTATCAGTATCGACACCCTCTACAGGGTCTATCCCTCGATAGCGTACTATGCGGACGGGTCCGCTACGCCGATAGGCAACGTATACGACGAGATAGGCAAGTGCAAGGAGATGGCCAAGTCGATAAAGGCGGGAAGGCTGCTGATGAGCAAGTCGGACCTGCCGGTACATTTGCCCGCGGACGCAAGCACCGTCCCGTACATCTGCTACAAGGACGACAATACCGTCGAGAAGTACGATACCGCCACGCGTACGTGGAAGGAATTCTACAGGTTTGAGAAGCTGTCGGGCGACTTCAGCGTATCCGAGTGGGACTTCAACAGGAACAACCGTTACTACCGGGCTGAGGTATCCTTCCTGGACCGTCTCGCCCAGGATGCCACGATAGACATGGGCGACGGCAAGGAATGGATATCGGACGAGAACTTCTCCCCTGTGTCCCTGGAGCTCGCCTCCCTGTTCGAGTACGAGATACCGATATACATCTACCTCAAGCTGTTCGTGCGCCTCGCCTCGGTAGGCCACATGACCCGCGTCGGCGTCATGGGCGGTGCCGTGTGCCACAGCGCTGCAGGCGGCGACATCGAGCTGCGCCTGTACCCGAGCAAGCTGTTCAACCCCCTTACCCTTGAGATTGAGGAGGTGTGGCCGATAGTTGACATGGCCGACGCGAAGGGCGGCCCGTATACGGCAGCGGAATATGACCTCGGGTTTATCGGGGAGTACCGCAGGTACCGGTTCGACCATGCCAGGTACCTCAAGTTCTCGTTCGAGGACGGCATGGCCGTCACGGGACACTGGACATCCCCGAACTCGATAGGCACGCTTACAGGCGGGATCAACCCGCTGTTCATATCCAACGGGGACGTGGGTGCCACCATAGACTTCGAGTACACGGCCCGGATAAGCGCCACGGTAGAGGCGTACATGTGGAACTACATACTAGGTCTATGGGCGTTCGGGGACGAGGATAGCGAGGGCAACGTCAAGGCGTTCGCCGGATATACAGCCATCCCGTCAGAGTTTATATCGCTGTGGAACAAGTCCGCTATAGAGTTCATCGAGGCGATAGATAACGTCACGTCACCGGATTCCGTGGTCGTGTTTACCAAGGAACTTATAATGGACGACCTTGTGGACGATGATGGCGACAACCTCGAGGCCAGCGACGGGGATACGTTCGTGGCCCTTACCGGGGGCGTACTCTCCATTACGGGTCAGCTCCCGAAGGTGCTCGACCTGTGGCACGGGGACAAGATTATCGGGATGTTCTCCTTCGGGGACCTGTCCGACCTTATACCGGAGGAAAGCGTTCCGTCCGGCAGCTATACATATAGAATAACGTTTACGGAGGCCGACGCATGAGTGTCGATATACTTACCAACGAGGGCAGCCGAGCCCTGAACCATTCCATTACGTCCGGCGTGAAGCTGTACATAGAGGACGCCGTGCTCGTCACGCTAGGGACGGTGCTCACTACGGAAACCGCCGTGGCGCTAACGGGCGACGACATTCCCGACAGCGTGAACAAGATGACGCCCGTGGCCTGTCTCCCCGTACAGGTTACTACCGAGGACGAGGACGTGTCCGCGCTGGATACCGAGTTCCAGTTCCTTCCCAAGAGCAGCGTATCCTACGACACCATCATTGTGCGTGCCCGCTACTACTACCCGATAAGCACGTTCGACACCAAGCCGTACGGCGTGGGCAACGTCGTGTCCTATAGCGACAACTACTATAAGTGCATCGAGCCTTGTACGTACGTGGCGGGACCCAATACCCCCGATGTCGATACTATTCACTGGGAGCAGGTGCAGATAGACGAGGACTCCCGGTTCCCGAACGGGGACATGGTGGGCGATACCCGTTACAAGGCCGTATCAGGCGAGTACATCGCCCTCTACGTGTCCCAAATGGACAACGCCGTGACGCTCACGGAGGCCCTCGAGGTGGACTACAAGCTGAGGCTGTTCCTCACGAACACAGACTCGGCCACCATGGTCAAGGAGCGCATCTACTTTGATACGCTCGGTCCGGAGTTCTCTGCAAGCGAGCAGCTTTCCCTGCTCCGTGCGATTACCAACGCCTTCGCCAGCGTCCGCGCCGCCGTTACGGGCATGATAGACGCGGGCGCCACGTCAAACACCATTACATCCGGTACGGGCGACGATACCGATACCGAGGAGGAAGAAATGAAGATAGCATACCTAAAGACTCAAAGCCTCGCCAGCTACGAATTTACGGGTACCATAGTAGACAAGTACATAACACCGGCAACAACTGTCATCAACCTTGGACGTATGGACTCTGGCGAGTCCGGGCAGAACTTCCTGTCCGCATTCCCCAGTACGAAGATAGTCAAGGCCCGCGTCACTATGGGCGGTACTGGTATGCTGGAGTCGGTTGGGCAGAAGGCCGCCAATATTGAATTCAACATCATTATCCCAAGCACTGCCTCGTCCACGGGCGAAGCCATAAAAATTGGAGAGTTTACTCTCTCCGTCAGCAAGTGGAACGAGTGGGAGGAAAAGGACGTGGAGATTACCTTCACGACCACGACCGTGTCGAACTGGGCCGATGCCTACAAGAGCACCAAGCCCGTTGCGCTCCGCATGATGACCGGCAATACCTTCTTCTTCATGGACTACAACATCCAGGACGCCTTCGTGGGTCAGGATCCCGCCATTACGTTCCCGGTATTCCTTGAGATTGGCGTAGTCGCGGACACCCTCGTCGGCAGCGACATGAAGACCATCGTGAAATAAGGAGGCATCATGGCAGTCACACTCAGGGAGGTCCTCGACGAGGAACTGAACATCGAGACGGAGGAACTTATATCCGATTCCGCTGTAGCCCGCATGTACAAGAAGGCGGTGCACTGGTACCGTAAGTACAGGCTGTTCCCGCGCACGAACACCTTCAACTACTCCATCGAAAGCGGGGACTACGTGCCCGACATCCTCATGGACCAGGAGGTGACGATAGACGGCAAGACCGGCCCGCTCTCCGACTTCGTGGACACCAAGACGAGATATTTCAACGGCACCAGGACCATCCAGGTAACTATAGCGCTCACGGCCAACAACGCCTACCTGGCGGGACTGCCCCGCGAGCTGGAGGGGCTGTTCGTCGCCTACTGCAAGAAGGCCATAGGGCAGCGCCTAAAGTTCTCCAAGTACCCGAGCCAGCCGTTCGACCTCGACGGGGAAGGGCTGTTCGCCGAGGGCGAGGCGGGTATCAAGGAATGGGAGGAGTTCATCATGACGAACCGCGACGAGGACCCCGAGAACATCACCGACCTCCGCAAGGAGGCCTACACGGGCGTACCGCCCGTGTACTATATACAAGGACACGTACTCTGGAGATGATGTAGATTATGAACGTATTTTCGAGACTAACACAGACCTTCCTTAACGCCTTCGCCGACTACACGATGCTGAAGGACGTCGGCAAGCGCATTACCGACGTTGAGGAGCTCATAGCGTCCTCCGAGAAGGACCGGGCAGTACTGCAGGACATCGCGAGCCAGCCCACGGCACAGATGTCCCTCCTGACCCAGCTCTACGAGAACTTCGTCCAGTACCGCTACGACATCAACAAGTATGAGCCGCTCAAGACAAACTACTTCGTGATGGCGATGATAGACACGCTGTCCTACGACATTCTCGCTGTGGATCCCCGCACGAACCTCACGTTCGACATAACCGTGGACAAGCGCTATGCCAAGGCCAACAAGGCCAACAAGCTCGTAAACGACTTCCGCATCATGACACAGCTCGACACCTACGTGTCCAAGCTGCTCTTCGATTCCATCTTCTATGGCCAGTACTTTGTCGAGTACATACGCGACAAGGAGGGCCACATCATCGGGCTGAAGGACAGCTACCAGCCCGGTTCCATCTTCACGGTAAGCCTCGAGGGGCTCAACACGAACCCGATGTACTACAAGCTCTCCGTGGACAAGGTCAACAACATCGAGTTGCTGGACAACCGCAATATCGCCTGCCTGGAGATGCAGAGCGACCGCTACAGGCTCTCTCTCGCCTCCATGACGGTCACTATGCAGTCCAGGGATGCGACGATAGCCCAGACGGGCCGTATGGGACGCCCGTTCTGCTTCGACATATACGACAAGCTGACAGCCCTCGAGATGCTGGAACAGCTCGACCTCGCCTCCATCAACGCCTCGCTCCAGCGTAACTCCCTCGTGTCCGTGACCGCCCCGGACGGCCTGGATCTCGAGCAACTGAAGGAATTTACCGCCTGGTACGAGAAGGCTATCAACAACAACGGCGAGGACAAGTTAGGCGTTTATAACCCGGATATGATCCGTATGTACGCGGCGGAAGCCACTAAACTGCGCGTCATCCCGCAGCAGAGCCAGCGGGGCAATATCGCAGCCTCGCTGGGTGCCTCCGAGAACGCCTCTGTGGAAGGCCTCCCCGACAGGATAGCGAACCTCCGCAACCTGATTCTCGACATCAAGGCCATCCCGGCGGAGTTCATCTTCACCGGCAGGGACGAGAGCAAGGTGGGCGGTGCGCTTAGACGCTATGCACGCTACGCCCGAGTCGTGAAGGCGGGGCAGGCGGCACTGCAGCGCTTCCTCACGCAGATAATCACCGACATGCTCGAGTCCTATGGCTACACCGACCTGGACGACATGATACTCGTGTCCCAGTACTGCGCCATCAATACGTCCGAACTTGACCGCCTGGAATATGCGGACGCAGCGGCTACCGTCATCGGCAACGTGTTCAACACGATACAGACGATTACTACGGACGAGGCGGTGTCCGAGTACGTGGACCCGAAGGCTCGTGCGGCATACTACGAGTCCCTGCTCGACGGCATCGCGGGCGCCACCCAGATCATCAACGTCGAGGACAACGACCCCGACGCCAAGGGCAAGAAGGTCACGGGGTAGAAATTGGGGACGCGGAGCCACCACAAGAGCCATAGATGGTTCGACAAGAGCGCCACGCTCCGCAAGGCCGCCAAGTACATACACGAGCGCAAGATAGCGGCAGTGAAGGCCGAGCAGATACGGGAGAGGAGCGGACCCGCCTCCATGGAGTGGATGCAGTCCGCCCTGTTCCTATACGCCGCCCGCAAGGAGGGTATGCAGGACGACCTCAAGAAGGCACTTTGGGCGTACACCTCCGCGATGATACACAAGCTGGAACTTATACTCACCGACGCCGAGCACATCGCCAAGAGCAAGGACATCGAGGACACGTACCGCTGGTGCGCCACGCAGTTGCGCGTGGCCATTACTAGGCACCTGAAACTCCTGGAGTGGGCGGAGGGCGACATACTCGTGCCCAGGGCGGACAATATCTCGCACCATATACAGGGCACGGTGCACAAGCCAACCATCACGCAGGCCAACGACGCCATCACCTACATGGTGGGCGAGTACAAGATGGCGAACCCGGATGCCAAGGACATACTCCCGAAGAAGGACTCGGAGATAGACGCCGTAACGCCGAGGCACTACACAGAAAAACTGCCAAGGTAGATGCCACCTTTTAAGGTGGCATGGGAATTGGCGCTACGGCTATTGACAATGTTAAATTAAAATGCTATATTTATACATAGGTGTATATGAAAAACGCAGACCTCTACATAACCTACAATGCCGAGATGGTATTCCCTAATGAAGAATGCCGTTCCCACTTTATAGCGTTGTTACTACAGGTTCGTGACGCCTATAACGAATGCGCCAAGATTATCTACGAGAATAACGTCCCTCTAGATATAAAGAGTGTCCACAATGCTGTGTACTCTCATATCCGTAATGCCTACCCTAAACTTACATCCAATGCCGTAATAGCCATCTATAAAAATGTGATGGGGGCTATCCGCAGCATCAAGTCCAACAAGCACGAAGACGCAAAGATCCCCGAAAAGACCCATTTAAGTCATAAATTAAACAAATTCCTTTACAATCACTTGACGGCAGAGGGAATCTGGCTGACTACGAATACCAAGCGTATCCGTAGCCGTATCACGTTCAAGTCCTACCCGCGCTTGCAGGAGATGTTCCAGAAGTATATTCCGGGAGACCCTACGATCTTCGTACGTGAGGGCAAGTTCTACATGTCCATCCCGTTCAAGGTGCCGGAAATCCCTCTACAGAACGATACTTGTATCGGTGTGGATATGGGTGAGCGTAGGTTCGCAATCACATCCGATGGGCTGATGCTCAACGATAAGGATTATAACGCTAGACGCAGAAAGATTCGTTACCTTAAACGATGCTTGCAAAAGAAAGGAACAAAGTCTGCCAATAGGCATAAGCGTAAGCTGTCCCATAAGGAACAGAACCAATCCACCGATATGTGCAACCACATTTCCAATGCTATCATTGGCAGCACTACTGCTAGCATTATTGTCCTTGAAGATTTAAATAATATCAAAAAGAAAACATCCAAGACTAAGGACGGCAAGAAGAGGAAAGACCACAACCGTAGGATTTCCCAAGTACCGTTCTACAAGTTCAAGCAAATCCTGTCATACAAGGCACTACTCAATGGAAAACGAGTAGAAACGGTTTCTCCATTCATGACAAGCCAGATTGACTGCACCACCGGCAAGAAGGAAGGTACCCGCAAGAACCGAAGGTTCTATTGCAAGAACGGTACCATCCTTGATTCGGATTGGAATGCTGCAATCAATATCGCTCGGAAGAGCAAACATCCTTTCTCGTTCAAGATACCGCTAGACGGTACGCTGAAGACCTGGAAGGCAGGGTGTGAGTCAACCACCCAATCGTACTGTAAGCCTTCCTTGGCAACAACGGAAGCATTACAAGCCCACTTACCTTTAGGCGGTGGGTAGTTGACCGAGAAGGAAGAGCCCTAGTCCTATATTGGTAGTGTAGAATTAATTTAGAGGTGCTGCAATGCAGACTTACCGAAAATGGACGAAGAAGGAACTGAATTTGATAGCGAAGGGCAAGGTGCCGCCGGGACGCACGTACCACCAGGCGGCCACGCGGGCGCACAAGCTGGGCATCCCGTGGGGCGAACTCCGCAAGGACATGACCGGGCGGTGGGACTCCGACGACAAGGTGCTGCTCGCGGGCGACATCCCGAAGGGGCGTACCTGGGAAGCCATACGCCACCGCAAGAACAAGCTCGGGCTGGGGAAGGAAGACCACCCGACGTACGAGGAATTTCAACAACTGCCGAAAAGGAAGAAACATGCCTAGAACAAAGAAGAAAACCGAACCGACCAACTCGTTCGACCTGCTGTGCGAGATCCTGCCCGCTAGCGAGGAACTGAAGCCCGAGGAGGCGTACAAGAGAGTACGCGAGGCTATAGAGAGCGGGAAACTCTCGCAGGATGCCATCGTGGAACTGTTGGTGTGCGCTAGCGCCATGCCGAACATCGTGGCCGAGAACATGCAACTCACGAGCGAGAACAAAAAGCTGTTCCGGCAAGTGCTGGCCGTGTCCAACGTGCCCGCGAACCTCCCGCTGAACCAGAAGGCAAACTAAAGTAAGTAAAAAATAATGTTTACCTCCGTGTGTAATAAATTATATTTATGCACGGAGATTTTTTGTTTATGCCGGCTAAGTTTAGACTACGAGAGAACAACCTTGTCAATGGCTTTATGGAGATGATGGCACGTCACCTTGATGATAAGGAAATACCTCCTAGGGTAGGTATATTCTGGTATGCTCTCGGCTATAAGTGCTTCGGCGTGGAATATAGTTATTATTCGGATATTCCGTTCAAGGATACCGAGTTCTTCTCGCAGAAGGCAAATACGAGCAGGCATAGCCACCCGGACTACTGGGTACACTTGCAGAAAAAGAACAAGTTGCCGAAGGAATTTGCCGATATCTCGGACTACTCCCGCATTGCCTACGGGCAGGTGTTCGGGCTCGAGGACGGCACGTTCCGCGTGATGCACGGGAAATGGCTCGAGGACTACCCCGAAGCACGGGAGTCCATACTGAACGAGTTCGACCTCCCGGAAGAAAAGACACAATTTATATACG
>Ga0265300_10002081_pt1 | contig 17755 bp, 12 predicted proteins | sample AusTroGonzalo_MG_FD_193482 | JGI IMG/M metagenome (GOLD analysis project Ga0265300, IMG submission 193482) | Bovine rumen microbial communities from tropical cattle in Woodstock, Queensland, Australia - Gonzalo_03 | ecosystem: Host-associated > Mammals > Digestive system > Stomach > Rumen ...
TGTGTACTTGCGATGTTAGTAGTTGCTTTTTATTTTCGCTGCAAAAATACTGAATATTTATTTAAAATACACACTGAAAGGCAAAAAACTGCAAACTTCTAACTTCTAACTCCTAACTTATTCGTACCTTTGCACAAAATTTCACTAAAATACATTTTTTTGCAGATGAAAAAGCAACTGAAGAAGGTGCTTGTCCTGGGTTCTGGTGCCCTGAAGATTGGACAGGCAGGTGAGTTCGACTATTCGGGTAGTCAGGCTCTCAAAGCACTTCGGGAAGAAGGCATCAGGTCGGTGCTGGTGAATCCGAATGTGGCTACTATTCAAACGAGTGAAGGTATTGCAGACAAGGTGTATTTCTTGCCAGTCAATACCTTTTTTGTTACTGAAATCATCAAGAAGGAGCGTCCAGACGGCATCCTCTTGGCATTCGGCGGTCAGACAGCACTGAACTGTGGTACAGAACTGTTCCAGAAGGGCATCCTGAAGGAGTATGGTGTGGAAGTGCTGGGCACCAGCGTGGAAGCCATCATGAACACGGAGGACCGCGACCTCTTCGTGAAGGAGTTGAATAAGGTAGACTTGAAGGTGCCAGTATCTCAGGCTTGTGAGACGTTGGAAGAGGCTGTTGCCACTGCCCGTCGCATCGGCTACCCCATCATGATCCGTTCAGCTTATGCGCTGGGTGGTCTTGGTTCTGGTGTATGTCCTGATGAGGAAACCTTCATCAAGATTGCAGAATCTGCCTTCACTTTCGCCCCACAGGTACTCGTTGAGGAGAGCCTGAAGGGTTGGAAGGAAATTGAGTTTGAGTGCATCCGCGATGCCAACGACCACTGCTTCACAGTGGCTTCAATGGAGAACTTCGACCCACTCGGCATCCACACTGGTGAAAGTATCGTGGTGGCTCCTACTTGCTCCCTCACAGACGAGCAGGTGAAGATGTTGCAGGACATCACCATCAAGTGTGTGCGCCACCTCAACATCGTGGGTGAGTGCAACATCCAGTTTGCATTCAACGCCTTCACCAACGACTATCGCATCATCGAGATCAACGCACGTCTCTCTCGTTCTTCAGCTTTGGCATCAAAGGCAACAGGTTATCCTCTCGCTTTCGTGGCTGCCAAGATTGCTTTGGGTTACACCCTCGACCAGATTGGCGAGATGGGCACAACCAACTCTGCTTATGTGGCTCCATCACTCGACTACCTCATCTGTAAGATTCCACGTTGGGACTTGACCAAGTTCGTAGGTGTGAGCCGCAAGATTGGCTCCAGCATGAAGTCTGTGGGTGAAATCATGTCCATCGGTCGCACCTTCGAGGAACTCATCCAGAAGGGTCTGCGTATGATTGGTCAGGGTATGCATGGATTCGTGGGCAACGACCACACGAAGTTCGACAACCTCGACGAAGAGCTGGAAAACCCAACCGACCTGCGTATCTTCGCCATCGCTCAGGCATTGGAAGAGGGCTACAGCATCGACCGCATCTATGAGTTGACCAAGATTGACCCTTGGTTCATCGAAAGACTGAAGAATATCGTTGACTACAAGCATAAGCTGGAGGAGTACAACACGGTGGAAGAGATTCCTGCCGACGTGCTCCGTCAGGCAAAGATTTATGGTTTCTCCGACTTCCAGATTGCACGCTTCGTACGCAAGGAGGCTTGTGAGAACATGGAGAAGGAGAACCTTGCTGTACGTGCCTATCGCAAGAAGTTGGGCATCCTGCCAGCTGTGAAGCGCATCCCAACGGTGGCAAGTGAACATCCCGACCTGACCAACTACCTCTACATGACATACGCTGTAGAAGGTTACGATGTGAACTACTACGCTCACGAGAAGTCTGTCGTGGTGCTCGGCTCTGGTGCTTATCGCATCGGCTCTTCTGTGGAGTTCGATTGGTGTTCTGTCAACGCCATCACCACAGCTCGCAAGCTCGGCTACAAGAGCATCATGATCAACTACAACCCTGAGACCGTATCTACCGACTACGACATGTGCGACCGCCTCTACTTCGACGAGCTGTCCTTCGAGCGTGTGCTCGATGTGATTGACCTCGAAAATCCACGTGGCGTGATTGTCTCTGTAGGTGGTCAGATTCCAAACAACTTGGCCATGAAGCTCTATCGTCAGAGCGTGCCAATCTTGGGTACCAGCCCTGTCAGCATCGACCGTGCTGAGAACCGTAACAAGTTCTCTGCTATGCTCGACCAGCTGGGCATCGACCAGCCTCAGTGGAGCGCCCTGACCAGCATGGACGACGTGAAGGCATTTGTGGAGCGTGTCGGCTTCCCAGTGCTCGTGCGTCCTTCTTACGTGCTCTCAGGTGCAGCCATGAATGTCTGCTACGACTACGAAGAACTGGAGCGCTTCCTCCAGATGGCGAGCGAAGTCAGCAAGGAATATCCTGTGGTCATCTCGCAGTTCATGCAGGAAACCAACGAGGTGGAATTCGACGCTGTGGCACAGAACGGCGAGGTGGTTGAATACGCCATCTCCGAGCACGTTGAGTTTGCTGGTGTGCACTCAGGCGACGCCACGATGGTGTTCCCTGCTCAGCAGATCAGCTTCGCCACGATTCGTCAGATCAAGAAGATCAGCCGCGCCATTGCGAAGGAGCTCAACATCTCAGGTCCATTCAATATCCAGTACTTGGCCAAGGGTCGCGATGTGAAGGTCATCGAGTGTAACCTCCGCGCTTCACGTTCGTTCCCATTCGTCAGCAAGGTGCTCAAGCGCAACTTCATCGACACAGCCACTCGCATCATGCTCGACGCTCCTTACACGAAGCCAGACAAGAGCGAGTTCGACATCGACCGCATGGGTGTGAAGGCGAGCCAGTTCTCTTTCGCTCGTCTGCAGAATGCCGACCCAGTTTTGGGTGTGGACATGAGCAGTACTGGTGAAGTGGGTTGCATGGGTGACACCTACGAAGAGGCACTCCTCAACTCCATGATTGCAACTGGCTACAAGATTCCTTCAAAGGACAAGGCCATCATGATTTCTTCAGGTGGCACGAAGGAAAAGGTGGCAATGCTCGATGCAGCCCGTGCCCTCGAAAGCAAGGGTTACACCATCTGCGCCAGCGAAGGCACAGCCAAGTTCCTCAACGACAACAATGTCAAGGCAACTGCTGTGGCTTGGCCAGACGAAGAGAAGAGTGACAAGCCAAACGTGATGAAGATGATTGCCGACCACAAGTTCGACCTCATCGTCAACATCCCAAAGAACCACTCAAAGCGCGAGCTCACCAACGGTTATCGCATCCGTCGTGGTGCCATCGACCACAACATTCCGCTCATCACCAACGCCCGCCTCGCTTCTGCCTTCATCGAAGCCTTCTGCGAGAAGGGTATGGAAGACCTGCAGATCAAGTCTTGGCAGGAGTATGACGCTTAAGCAGAGGTCGCTTCAAGTATCGCACCACACATCATTATATAAAGAAAGCATTCGGATTCCGAGTGGCTTTCTTGTTCTTATCACCTTTCAGACACCAGATTCCTTCGTTTCCGCAACATTTCTAAAGCTTAGATTTTGAAATCCAAACTTTAGATTTTAATTTTCAAACTTTGAATTTCAAAATTCAAGCTTTCAAAATATAATCATCATTAGGGAATAGGGGAAATGAATACGGGGGTAAAGAGGAAATGGATGCGTCAGTTATCATTTCTTATAGGGCAGTTTTTTATAAAACGTGTACACCTCGCCATTCAGGTATTTATATTCAAGCAATCCTTGGGATTTGCTCCAGATGAAGTACTCAGAAACGACTTTGGAATCGTCTGCAACACTTGAATAACGATTATCAATAACAAATGCATCATCATACACCACCCCTTCTTTCTCATATATCTCAAAGTCTTTCGGAGAGAGTTTGTCATACGAAATCCGTTCATCAAAATGAAAAACTAACCCTGTAGAATCTTGTAATATCCGATGAAAAATCATTTCGCATTCATATTTCTGACCTTTATGTAGAATCTGATTGTCAAACATACCGTTTGCATAAAAGCTGGAAAAACAATTTATCCCTATTGGAGAAGGGGTATTGTGAATGATTCGTGCTACAATCATTGTATCCATGCCATCATTAGATTCAAACAATATCGTATCACCATCATCGTATGCCTCCAGCCATTCAAAATCACTTTCATCAAGAAGACGAACATATTTGTATTTGCAGGACACAAATAATGTCATCAGCAAAAATGCATATACGAGTCGTTTCATTGTTGTCCTTATATTTAGGTTTATGATTGTTTATTTTTTCTACATGTCTATTACCACTTGCAAAGATTTATCTAGTCAATATTATGGATACCAACACTGATGAACTTGCCGTCACCGCCAAAAGGATGAGCACCCATTTCAACAGTTTCGGCTTCCATTTCTGGATGATGATTGTACCAATCAGACAAGGAATGGCTGCTGAGCATGCCCAAAGTAGGAACCAGAAAGGTTGGAAAGTCCCTCTCAGCGCATCTGGAATCCCTTTTTCGAAAGGTGCTATCAATAGCAGCATCGTTACCAACGATACGGGGAGGGACATCATCATCAAGTGAAGAAAACGTTTGGGTCCATTGGGTGCTTGGTAAGTCCATAGGCTCAAGAACGCAGTCATGAAACTCATCAGCATGAACAGCAGATGGAATCTCACCTCGAAGGCAACGCTGCCATACTTTCCCATGACCCCCATCATGCTATTGACTATGAGAAAGCATATCTCCACGCAACAAGTCGCACCAATCGCTACCTTTGCATGATTCCATAACGTTTCTTTATTCTTTTCCATTTCCTTCATTGATATAACGAATAATACTCCCCTTTTGCGAGAAATGTATCCAAAGGAACAAAAGAGGTAGGGATTAATTGCTTTTGACCAGATAGGCTTTGGCGGTGCCGAAGCGGAGGTAGAAGTCGATGCGGACGGGGAGGTGGCGCTGGTCGTCGGTGACGAAGAAGCGGAGGAGTTCCTTTTCTTTGGACTTCTCTTCGTAGTCGAGGAGGGAGAAGATGAGGCAGTGGTAGGTCTTTCCATCGTTGGCTTTCCAGTCTTTCTTGCCTCGATAGACGAGGGTTTGCTCTTCCACTTTCTTGCCTGTCGCCATTGGGAAATGGATGCGCTGACCTACCTTGTAGTTCTTGGAGTTGAAGGAACGGGCAAGGGAGAGGATGGAGAGCATGTCGTAGTTGCAGTCGTCGGATTCGTGGTGATGCTCTGACCATTCTCCGTGTCGGTTGAGGAAATGCTGCTTCACGTGGCTCTTGCCATTGGGATAGGTGTACCACACCTCATCGACAGTGTAGTGCTTGCCCTCGAGGGAGCCCTTGCGGAAGTAGAGGGGAACGAGTTGGGGAGTGATGTAGGAGATGAGGGTGTCGCGCATCGTGAAGACAGCATCGCAGCGTTTGTTGCTGGTGAAGAGCAGGTCGTTGCGCAGGACGGACTTGCCCTGATAGTTGGCTGACCTGAAGGTGTAGTTGGCAGCGCCACATTTTACCCAAATGAATTTCCAATGAAAGTAAAGGTCATAGGTCAGGCGTTCGCCTGCACGAAAAGCTTTATTCTCAGTAGGGCATTGGGCATGCAGTGGTGATGTAAAATGTGAAATGTAAAATGTAAAGTTGAAGATGCACAGTAGGATGAACACCTTGTGAGCCACATGCCCATCTTTACCATTTGCCATTTTATCTTTCACATTATCCATTACAACGCTATTGAGTCGTTGACGATGAGAACGATGCTGTCAGCCGCGCCCTCTTCTTGTGGCTGCCCAACGAAGGGGTTGTTGGTCTTGTTGAAAGCCAGATAAAGGAAGGCGAACACACATCCAATGACCAGAATGCCCAGGAAGAGTGTGCCAAACATCATGTAGCGGTTCAACCTTGCAGCTTTGTTATTTTTCAGGCTCATTATTTCCCTAAGATTTTGTTGTATTCCGTTGGATTGTTCAGCACCTCGATGGCACGCTTCGTATCATCATCATCCTTCAAGAGCAGTTCGATGGCACCTGCTTGGTAGTAGAAACGACGAACAATCTCGTTTGCCATCACATCGCGGATGTCCTTCTCCTTGCGATCCATCTCACGGTCGAGGTTGTGGGCGAATTTCTTTTCGAGGGCTTCAAACTCAGCTTTGGCATCCTCATAGTAGCCTTCATACTCAGCCGATTTCTTCAAATCAGCCAGGCGCTTCTCACTCACACGGTCGTACTTGAAGTCGCTGTCCTTCACCATCTTCTTGAACTCTGCATAGTCAGCATCTGTGATGGCAAAGTCCTTCACAGCAGGGATGGTGGGATGATTCTGGCAGTACTTGGTGCCCCAATCCGTCAGGACATCATCATTAGAGAGGTAATAGACGATGTTGGAGAGGGTGTCGTGCTTCACTTCGATGTCAGGCTTGATGCCATTACCTTCGGTCACTTCACGTCCACCAGCCGTATGGAAAATCTGCTTGATGCTGTCAGCCTTCGTATCAACCCGTTTGCCTGTGGCGCGATAGATTTCAGCAGCCTCACGCAGTTTCTTGTAGTCAATCTTCTGGATGCAACGACCAGAAGGCAAGTAATACTTTGCTGTCGTCAACTTGATGCTGCCATTGTAGGGCAATTCGCGAGAACTCTGTACCAATCCCTTACCATAGGTGTCACAACCAATAACGACTGCACGGTCGAGGTCTTGGAGGGCACCCGACACAATCTCTGCAGCACTTGCCGTATTGTCATCCACCAGCACAGCCAGAGGAATGTCGAGGTCGAGCGGGTCGTTCTGCGTGCTATAGGAGAAATTGGCTGCCACCATCTTGCCCTTGGTCTCCACAATCTTTGTGTTCTTAGGCACGAAGAGGTTGACCATATCAACCGCCTCGTTCAGCAAGCCACCACCATTGTTACGAAGGTCGATGATGATGTTTTTGGCACCCTTCTCTTTCAAGGAGATGATTGCCTTACGCATATCCTTGGTGCAGCCTTCTGTGAACTCTCTCAAGAAGATGTAGCCAGCATCGCCCATGAGGCCATGATAAGGAATTGCCGGAACCTTGATGTTTCGACGTGTAATCTTGAAATCACGTGTTTTCTTCTCCCCTGGACGCTGCACCTTCAGCATGAAAGTGGTACCCGGCTCACCACGCAGCAGTTCACTCACCTCTGTGGTGTTCATGCCCTTCAAGTCTTTGTCGTCAATCTGCAGCAGCACGTCACCCACCTGCAAACCCACCTCGGCGGCAGGCATATCGGGGTATGGCTCTTGGATGATGACCGTCGAATCCTTCCTCATGCGGATGATGGAACCAATGCCACCATATTTACCTGTCGTCATCATCTTCAGTTCACCCATATCTTCCTCAGGGTAGAACTTCGTATAGATGTCCAGTTCGTTCGTCAGGGCATCGATACCCACACGGATAATCTTGTCAGCTTCCAATGAATCCACATAGAAGATGTCCAATTGACGATAGATGCTATTGAAAATTTCCAAATTCTTTGCCACAGAGAAATTGTGCTCCACCTGGGCATAGGAAGTGAAAAGTGATAAACTAAGAAGTAAAAGTAAAAGTATCCGTTTCATACTGATTTGTTGATTTGCATGCAAAGGTAGGGATAATTTACGATTTGACCATTTACCACTTACAAATTATTCGTCGATTTAATAATTTTTCGATTTTTCCTTCCATATACGAATGGCAAAATAGCTAAATTGTAAAATAAATGGCGATTTGTAAATGGTAAAATGATAAATTATCCTTATCTTTGCACCTATGGAAGAGAAACCGACGAACGAACGAGAGCAGAGTCAAGTTGACTTGGACTCTGCCGAGAGAGAAGGAGGAAGGCGGAGCCAACAGCTGCAACGACTGATCAGACGGTATTACCAGTACCTGAAATTGGAGAAGGGGTGTTCGCCCAACACCATCGATGCCTATATGCGCGACCTTGACAAGTTTCTTCGTTTCATCAAGGACGAGGGCAAGGATTTTATGGCGATTCAGTTGGATGACCTCCACCAGTTCTCCTCCCTCATGATGGATGTGGGCATTCATTCCGTCTCTCTTTCACGCATCCTCTCTGGAGTCAGAAGTTTCTACCATTTCTTGGTGCTCAGCGATGTGCTTGATGTCAATCCTACAGAGCTGTTGGAATTTCCCAAGAAGCCTCAACATCTGCCCGATGTGCTTTCTGTGGAGGAGATTGATGCCATCGAGTCGGTCATTGACCTCAGCCAACCAGAGGGTCAGCGAAACAAAGCCATCATCGAGACCTTGTTCTCCTGTGGACTTCGAGTCAGCGAACTGGTTAACCTCAAAATCAGCAACCTCTTCCTGGATGACCAGTTTATCAAGGTGGAGGGAAAGGGTTCGAAGCAGCGACTCGTCCCCATCTCCGAGAAAGCCATCCATGAGTTGCAGCTGTACTTTATGGATCGTAACCTTCTGCCCATTCCTCTCGAATATCAAGACTTCGTCTTTGTCAGTCATCGTCGCAAGAAACCCCTTACACGTGTGATGGTGTTTCTGATGATTAAAGACCTTGTGGAGAAAGCAGGGATTCAGAAGACCGTCTCCCCCCACACCTTTCGCCATTCCTTTGCCACATCCCTGCTGGAAGGAGGTGCCAACCTGCGTGCCATCCAAGCGATGCTGGGACATGAATCCATTGCCACCACGCAAATCTACACCCACATTGACACGACCCATCTGCGCGAGGAAATCTTGGAACATCACCCAAGAAATAAAGAAAGAACATAATATTTCTCGAATAATTTTTTTCTTTTCTCAAATTGTGCTACCTTTGTGGCCAAAACCAAGAATAACCTAATTATGGAAGAACTAATTTTGTTGCGTATTACAGGCGAAGACAGGCCTGGATTGACATCAAGCATTATGGACATCTTGGCGCAGTACGACGTGGATATTCAAGACATCGGTCAGGCGGACATCCACTCAACACTCTCGCTGGGTATCCTGATCAGAGTGGCTGAAGACAAATCTGGTCATGTGATGAAGGACTTGCTGTTCAAGGCAAGCGAGTTGGGTGTGAACATCGGTTTTGCTCCTGTGACGATGGATGAATATGAAGCATGGGTGGGACGCCAAGGCAAGAACCGCTACATCCTGACGGTGCTGGGCAGACGCATCAGAGCCAGAGAGATTGAAGCGGTGAGCCGTTTGATTACAGATCAAGGTCTGAACATTGATGGCATCAAGCGCCTGTCGGGTCGCGCGAGCATCCTCCATCCGAAGGAGAAGACGAGAGCATGTATCCAGTTCTCTGTGCGTGGCACCCCCAAAGACAGGGAAGCACTGCATGGAGCATTGCTGAAGATGTCGAGCGAGATGGAGATTGACGGTTCGTTCCAGACAGATAATATGTATCGCAGAATGCGCCGACTGATTTGCTTCGATATGGATTCGACGCTGATTCAGACGGAGGTGATTGACGAGTTGGCAAAGAGAAACGGCGTGTATGAGAAGGTGGCTGCCATCACAGAGAGTGCGATGCGAGGTGAGATTGACTTCAAGGAGAGTTTCACAGAGCGATGCAAGCTGCTGAAAGGTCTGGATGTGAGTGTGATGCGTGAGATTGCAGAAAATCTGCCCTTCACAGAAGGTGTGGACAGGTTGATGTATGTGCTGAAGAAGTATGGCTACAAGATTGCCATCCTGAGTGGTGGTTTCACGTTCTTTGGCGAGTATATCCAGAAGCGATATGGCATCGACTATGTATATGCCAATGAATTGGAGATTGACGAGACAGGACATCTGACAGGTAACTATGTGGGTGAGATTGTGGATGGTAAGCGGAAGGCAGAATTGCTGAAGCTGATTGCACAGGTGGAGAAGGTGGACTTGCAGCAGACGATTGCTGTGGGTGATGGCGCGAACGACTTGCCAATGCTTTCTCAGGCAGGTTTGGGTATCGCCTTCCATGCAAAGCCTCGTGTGGTGGCGAATGCGCAACAGAGCATCAACACCATCGGACTGGATGGCGTACTCTACTTCTTAGGATTCAAGGATAGTTATCTGGACGAAAAAGCACAATAACAAGCCCCCCAGCCCCCAAAGGGGGAGGGCTTCGCAGCGTAAGGAAACAGAATACAAAATATTAATAAGTCGAAAACAATGAAACATTTCATGTGTATCATCGCGTTAGCCCTCCCCCTTTGGGGGCTGGGGGGCTCTGCCACAGCACAGACAGGAGCAGACTATCTGAAAGCCGCACAAAAGGCTGATGTGGAAATCGTGTTCGATTTGTCTGCAGAAGGTAAGGAATACAAGGTGAACTGGGGTATGGATACCGCCTGGGACTGGGATTTCAATATAAATCGCGGTATTGCTCATATCGGCAAGGGCAACTTTGCCACAGGTCGTGTGTCGTTCCAGCCCAATGACCTCGTGACGGATAATGGTGATGGTACCCTCACGCTGACTGCTCGTCAACAGAAGAAACTGAAACAACGTTGTGATCATATCAAGTTGACGGGTACTAACGAGGTGAACCTCAACTGCGACCATGAGGCATTGTTCACGAATGAAGATGGGGAAACAGATTACACCGGCAGAACGAATTATCAAGGCAAGCCTCAAGAGTGGTACAAGCTGATCAAAGCAAGTGTGCAGTTTGTACAAGGTCAGGGGTTGAAGGTGGTGAGCGTTTCACCTTTCAACGAACCAGATTATGTGTGGCAACAAGCTACTAGTGAAGAACAGGCCATGAAGGATTTCCTCGCCATCGCCAAACTGATCAAGGCAGATGACTTCTTCAAGGACATCCGCGTTTGTGGTGGTAACACCTTGAACGATGATAAGGCATTGACTTGGTATAACTACCTCAAAAGTTATCTGGACGAAGGCAACACACACCAGTTGGCAGGTTCATTTGACAACTATGCCAGCTTCTTCACCAGAGTGAAGAGAGAAGGCAAGGTGCCGACAGCCGACGAATTGCACAATGTGGGTGAAGCCATCGTCGGTGCCCAATATGGTATGCAGAACGGCATCTGGTGGGGTTTCGACTCCAAGGCTCGTGGTCAGTTCTGCATCGACTCCAATGAAGGAGTACGTTTGGGGTATGGTGAGAACCGTTCAGCATGGACCTGTGGCGCTGTCTATCGCAACAATACGACAGGTGAGGTACATGGTTATTTAGGTTCGTCCGAGCGTCAAGCCAAGACTTCCACTTTCGCTTTTGTCAGCAAAGACAGGGATGTCTATTTCAATGGCGATGGCCCTACAAGAAGATATGTGTTCGAAGTGCCTGGAGGTACAGGCTATCAACAAGGACAGATTGGTGCAGAACGTTTGTTCGACATCACTTGGGGTGAAGACGTAGCACCTTTCGTGGTGGATGGCACTTACCTCATCATGAATCAATACAGTGGCAAGATGCTCACCAGCGCTGGTTCCTCAAAGGCAACTACTTCCAACTTGGTTTCATCAGGCACTTCCCAACAATGGAAGGTGTATCCAGGCCATACGACAGGCGATATCTCTTATTGGTTTATCGACAATGTGACCACCAATGAGAACAGAAATTTGAATGTACTGAACAATAACCTGAATGATGAGGCAGAGGTCATTTGCTTTAGGGCTGACCACGACATCAACGAGCAGTGGTATCTCAAGTATGCACAGGATGGCTATTATTACATCATCAGCCGTCTGTCCAACAAGTACCTTTACTGCACCAACACAGCATCAGGATCAGAAGTGCGTCTGAAAGAAGGCCCATCTCCCAAGGCACGTTCGAAGTCGGCTTATTTGTGGCGCTTGCAACCCATCGACTCCAAGGCTGACACCAAAGCACCTGCTGCACCAACAGAACTGGCTGTTCAGCAACAGGCAGAGGGTGTGGAGCTCTCATGGACAGCACCAGATGACGCTGACCCACTGACCTACCTCGTGCTGAGAGCCGATGAGAACGTAATCGAAACAGACTGTGACTGCGTTGAAGGCACTACAACCACAATCGCTGCTGGAGAATTCAACACCATCGCACGAGGCGTTTCCACCACCTCCTACACAGACAACACCGCGGAGGCAGGCAAACGTTATTACTACAAGGTGAAGGCAGTCGATTATGCCGGCAATCGTTCGAAGGCCTCCGAAGAACTGGCAACTGGCATAGAAAAACTCCCAACTGTCAACTCTCAACCCTCAGCCCTCAGCCTTCAGCCCCCATTTGACATGAGCGGTAAGCCTGCTAATGAAGCAATCAAAGGCATCCTCATCTACCCCGACAAGAAAATACTGAACAGATAATTGAAACGGACGTATCTATATATCATCGTGCTGTTGTGCTCCATCATTAGTAGGGCACAACAGTTCGTGTTTTCCTCTATCGATACATCCAACGGACTCAGCAACAACTGCATCCTGCACATCCTGCAACTGCACGATGGACGGATTGTTGCCACCACCCCACGTAGCATTGATCTCTGGGACGGGAAGACCTGCCAAAGCATTCAGAAGGACAGCACGACCTCTGTACCATTGAGAGGGTATCGGGGAGCTTACCACGTCTATGCAGACAAGGAGAACAGGTTATGGGTGAAGGACTACCAAAAACTTTGGTGTTATGACGCCCAACTTCGTCCCATTCTCGACTGCCTGCCTGATAGCGCTGATGATGTCTATGTAGATGACCAAGGCGATGTCTTCTTCATCCGACAAGACACTACCCGCCTGCTGCTTGATCTCATGACCTTGCAGGACAAACAATACCGCTTCTATGCCAATGGTGAGGTGACCTGCCAAGAGGGTGACCATTTGTGCTACGCTGTTCAGGCATCGCTCGACTCTACAGCCATCACCTCGCTGGTCATTGCTGACACTTTGCGCGAACGTTTCTACCAACTCATCGACCAGAAGCTCTGTCTTGAATTCGACACGAAGACCCAACGATGGACAGAAATTTTCCGTGCCAACCGGTTGCACACCATCTCCATGACCGATGCCAATACTGCCTACATTGTCAGTCGTGATGGAATGTGGAAGATTGACCTTACCTCACGCAAGGTCGAACAAATCGGACAAGTGATGATGACCGATGGTTCCTACATTTCCTCCAGTCGCCTCAACACCATCTATACGGATCGCGATGGTAACGTGTGGGTAGGTTCTTATGACCACGGGCTGCTGAAAGGAAGTCCCGCTTCTGCAGAACCTACATCCCCAAGCTTCCCCATTTGGGGCATCTGGGCTATTGTCCTCATAGCGGTATGCCTTATTGCCCTCCTATGGTTCTGGCTCAGCCGAAGGAAACTCTCAACTTTCAACTCTCAACCCTCAGCCCTCAACTCTCAGCCTTCAACCATTCCCATTGACCACGAACTCATTACCCGTGCCACCAGTCTTGTGGAAGAAAACCTTTCCACTCCTAACTACACAGTGGAACGACTTGCACAAGACCTCTGTATGGATCGCACGGGACTCTACAAGAAGATGACTGCCATGTTGGGTAAGACTCCAACCGTTTTCATGCGCAGCATCCGTGTCAACCATGCAGTCCAACTCATCCGCGAAGGTAAACTCACCATGACTGAAGTGGCAGAGCAGTCAGGGTTCAGCTCTGCCAGCTACATGGCGAAATGCTTTCAAGAAGACTTGGGCAAGAATCCCTCTGATTTGCGGGAGAATCAACCATAGTACTCTGTTGATTCAACGAGATTATCCTCCCAAATCAACCAGATTGTTCTGTTGAATCTTCCTCGTCATTCCCTTCCTGTCAAATAAACAAACTAACTTTGCAGTCGAAAATCTATTCACCAAAACTTTACAATTATGAAAAAGAGACTTACACTTCTCATTTCAATTCTATCAGCCACATGCTTAGCACAAGCACAGAAGGTGGAATTCTACACCCCCAACACAGTCCGCATTATTAAAGAAAATGGACAGAGCGTTGAGAAGAAATCGCTCGTGGTGATTGCCTCGCCTGAAAACGTGAAGGTGAGCAAGACCCAGCAGGGTGATGCAACGATTTACAAATCTTCAGCACTTACCGTTACTGTGAAGGGAGGAAAAGTTGCCTTTGCCGACAACAAGGGCAACCTCCTCACCTCCGAAGGCGATTGTACCTTTACCCCCATCACGAAGGGTCCTGACACGGATGCTTTCCGTGTGAAGCAGACCTTCTCTGTCGAGGCCGACGAAGGTATCTATGGCGTGGGCATGTTGCAGAATGGCAAGATGAGTCTGCGCGGTGAGAATCGTCGTATGGAGCAGAGCAACCTTGAAGACTTTGCCCATTTCTATCAGACCATCAAGGGTTATGGCATCTATTGGGACAATTATTCACCCACCCGTCTGGTCACTCCTGCTGAAGGTCAGGCAGGCAACATCGAGTTGGAGTCGGAGGTCGGCAAACTTGTCGATTACTACTTCATCTATGGTGGCGATGCTGATGGCGTGATTGCTGAGATGCGTCACCTTTCAGGCTCTGTGCCCATGTTCCCATTGTGGACTTATGGTTTCCACCAGTGTCGTGAGCGCTATAAGTCACAGGCTGAGCTCTTGGAGGTGGTGCACAAGTATCGTGACCTGAAGGTGCCTTTCGATGGTATCATTCAGGACTGGCAGTACTGGGGCAGCAACTACAACTGGAACGCTATGGAGTTCCTGAATCCTGAGTTCGACCGTGCACAGGATATGATTAATGAAGTACACAAGCAGAATGCACACATGAGCATCTCCATCTGGGCTTCCTTCGGTCCTGAGACCAAAGCTTTCAAAGAAATGAAGCCTAAGGGTTTGATGCTTGACTTCGACACCTGGCCTCAGAGCGGTCTGCCACAATGGCCACCACGTCGTGACTACCCAAGCGGTGTGCGTTGCTACGATGTCTATAGCAAGGAAGCTCGTGACATCTACTGGAAGAACCTCTCGCGTTTGCACAAGATGGGCATTGATGCTTGGTGGATGGACTCTACCGACCCCGACCAGATGGATTTGACCGAGGAGCAGCGTGACCAGCCCACAGCCATGGGTTCTTATCGTAGTGTGCGCAACGCCTTCCCATTGATGACGGTAGGTGGTGTGTATGATAGTCAGCGTGCCGTTGATGACAGCAAGCGTGTCTTCATCCTTACCCGTTCATATTTTGCAGGTCAGCAGCGCTATGGTGCCAACACCTGGAGTGGTGACATCGGTTCTTCTTGGGACAGCTTCCGCAAGCAGGTGCCTCTTTGCCTCAACTACACCCTGACTGCCAATCCTAATGTGAATGCCGACATCGGTGGTTTCTTTGCTGGTTCTTACAGCACACAGGGTCACAACTCAGCCACACGCAATCCACAGTATCAAGAGCTCTATGTACGTTGGATGCAGTTTGGTGCCTTCACCCCTATGATGCGCAGTCATGGTGCTGACATCTATCGTGAACTCTACTATTTCGGCAAGCAGGGTGAGCCTGTATATGACGCTTTGTTGGATGCTGTGAAACTCCGTTACCGTTTTCTTCCTTACATCTACAGCCAGTCTTGGCAGGTAACCAAGAACAACGACTCCTTCATGCGTGCCCTCTTCATGGACTTCAAGGCTGACAAGCAGACTTGGAACAACAACCGCCAGTATATGTTTGGTCACAATGTGCTTGTGTGTCCAGTCGTGGATCCACTCTACACACAGGAGAAGATTGTCAAGACTGACCCCATGTCAGGTTGGGACAGACAGGATCTTCAGCGTGAGACCTACGCCAAGGTGGACTGGTCTGCTCCCAAGACTTTCAGCGTCTATCTGCCAGCAGGTGCACAGTGGTACGACTATTGGACCAATACCCGTATTGATGGTGGTCAGACCCTCACAGCTGCTGCGCCATTGAGTCACTCACCTCTCTACATCAAGGCAGGTTCTATCCTTCCATTAGGTCCTGATGTGCAGTATGCCAACGAAAACAAGTATGACAACATCGACCTCGTGGTATATCCAGGTGCCAATGCCTCCTTCACGCTTTACGAAGACGAAGGTGACAACTACAACTACGAGAAGGGACAGTACAGCACCATCCAGCTCACCTGGAACGACCGTAGCAAGACCCTCACCATTGGTCAGCGCCAAGGCAGCTTCCCTGGTATGATTGCCACTCGCACCTTCAACGTGAAAGTCATCGGTGGTACAACAAAGACTGTCACTTACACAGGTAAAAGTGTCAGCGTAAAATAGAAAAAACGCTCACCATCTCACAAAAGCGGCGGCACACCTGATGTGTCTCCGCTTTTTTTCGTACCTTTGCACGCAGTTGGTAATATATTATATATAATAATGTATCAAGTACTTAAAACAATTAGTGACATCCTCAGCGGTAAGGCAAGTATCTTTGTGACCCTTACTGCTGTGGTCACGTTCTTCTTCCCCGTACTCTTTGAGTGGGTGAAGGGTGACACTCAAACAATCATTTTGGGCATCATCATGTTGACGATGGGACTGACACTCACGCCCGATGATTTCCGTCTCTTGGCCAAGCGTCCGTTGGACATCCTTATCGGTGCAGCAGCCCAGTTCACCATCATGCCATTGGTGGCTTTCAGTCTTTCGTGGCTGTTCAGTCAGGTGCCAGCCTTTGCGCCTTACAGCACAGCAATGGCGATTGGTATCATTCTGGTGGGATGCTGTCCAGGTGGCGTGTCAAGCAACATCATGTCCTTCCTCTGTAAGGGCGATGTGGCTTATTCAGTTGGTATGACTTGTGCCTCCACTTTGTTGGCTCCAGTGCTTACTCCCCTGTTGGTGCTTTGGCTTGCAGGGGAACGTGTAGATGTGGATGCCTGGGGAATGTTCAAGCAAATCCTCATCGTGACCATCATCCCCATTGCCATCGGTTTCTTCCTCAATGTGTGGTTGGGACATAAGGATGTGTTCAAGAAGATACAGGGCTGCATGCCAGGTGTGTCTGTAGCATGTTTGGCTTGCATCGTGGGTGGTGTCATCACCACAGTACATGATCCTCTGGTCGAGAATGGCATCGTGCTCTTCCTGCTCACCTTTGGTATGGTGTTCTGCCACAACACCATTGGCTATATCCTTGGTTATACAGTGGGCAAGATGTGTCAATTCTCCGTCGCGAAGAAACGTACCCTCTCCATCGAGGTGGGTATGCAGAACGCAGGACTTGGCACCAACCTCGCCATGACCTTCTTTGTGGCATCCAATCCGATGGCTGTAGTGCCTTGCGCCATCTCTTGTGCTTGGCATAGCATCAGTGGAACAATTTTGGCAAACATCTTTGCAAGTAGAGATAAAAAGAAATAAATTATGGTATTAAACTATATCTGGATTGCATTCTTCGTGTTGGCTGCCGTGTGCGCCATCATTCAGTGTTTCATTGGCAATACGGGCGTGTTTGCCGACATCGTGGGTTCCACTTTCGACAATGCCAAGACCGCTTTCGAAATCTCCATCGGACTGACGGGTGTCTTATCTCTTTGGATGGGCATCATGAAGATTGGTGAGAAAGGTGGTGCAGTCAATGCACTTTCACGTGTGCTCAGTCCTCTTTTCACACGTCTCTTCCCAGGCATTCCCAAAGGACATCCAGCCACAGGACATATCTTCATGAACATTGCCGCCAACATGCTAGGGCTTGACAACGCTGCCACACCGCTTGGACTCAAGGCGATGGAGAGTATGCAGGAATTGAACAAGGAGAAAAACGAAGCCTTGGGCAAGAAGCATGGGTGGTCTGCAGAGAAGGTGGCGAAACTCAATGAGACGGCCTCCAATCCAATGATCATGTTCCTCGTGCTCAACACATCAGGA
>Ga0265300_10002087_pt1 | contig 17729 bp, 14 predicted proteins | sample AusTroGonzalo_MG_FD_193482 | JGI IMG/M metagenome (GOLD analysis project Ga0265300, IMG submission 193482) | Bovine rumen microbial communities from tropical cattle in Woodstock, Queensland, Australia - Gonzalo_03 | ecosystem: Host-associated > Mammals > Digestive system > Stomach > Rumen ...
AGCTCATGCTCGAACGCGACAGCCATGGCAACGTTCAGGTTTCCCTCATCGAAACTGAAAAGCTCATCATCGAAATGGTCAAGAAGGAACTCAAGAACCGTGGTGACTTCAAGGGCAAGTTCTCTGCACTCAACCACTTCTTCGGTTACGAAGGCCGTTGCGCAGCTCCGTCCAACTTCGACGCTGACTACTGCTATAGCCTCGGTTACACCGCTTCCGTTCTCGCTCTCAATGGCATGAACGGCTACATGAGCTCTGTCCGTAACGTGACGAAGGGCATCGAAAACTGGGTCGCTGGCGGCCTTCCGATCACCATGATGATGAACATCGAACGTCGTCACGGTGCAGACAAGCCGGTTATCCGCAAGGCTCTCGTTGAACTCGACGGCCCGATGAGCGCCCCGTTCAAGTACTTCGCCGCTCGCCGCGACGAATGGGCTAAGACTGAATCCTACACCTATCCGGGTCCGATCCAGTACTGGGGTCCGAGCGAAGTTTGCGACGTGACGAACTTCACGATCAAGCTCGAACGCGGTGCAATGAAGTAATTTTTACTTCAAAACAGCTTAAAAAAATAAGATACTCCTGGCTATGGCCGGGAGTATTTTTATTGTATACTAAAAAGAATCACGATCAACAAAAGGTGTCAAAAAATGGCTTGTGCAAATTGCAAAATCCGCGCTCAATATGACAAGAATCCCAAATCCTTGATTGGCAGATTCTGGAGATTCCATATAAACTTCTGCCCGGGCTGGAAGAGCTATCTCAAGAGCCTTTCAGAAGAAGAGCGTATCGCCATCAAGGAAAAATACGACTTAAAATAAAAAATGGCGGGCAAAGCCCGCCACCTTAATTTCTTACTGCTTATTCGCTTCGCTCGTGCTCAGCAAATAAGCGTCGATGAACGGGCGGATGCGTCCATCAAGAACGCCCGCGGTATCCGACGTTTCGACGCCCGTGCGCAAGTCCTTGACCAACTGGTACGGCTGCAACACGTAGCTGCGGATCTGGCTACCCCATTCGACCTTCTTCTTCTCGGCCATACGGGCATCGCGCTTCGCTTCTTCTTCCAAGCGGTAGTGTTCAGCGACCATGGTCTTGAGCATTTTATAGCAAGTTTCGCGGTTCTGGATCTGCGAACGTTCCGTCTGGCAGCTCGCCATGATGCCTGTCGGCAAGTGGGTCATACGCACAGCGGAATCCGTCTTGTTGATGTACTGACCACCGGCACCGCTACTGCGGTACGTATCGACGCGGACTTCGGACATATCGAGATCGAATTCAACGTCTTCGTGTTCCGGGTACAGATAAACTGCCGTAAAGCTCGTATGGCGGCGAGCGTTGGCATCGAACGGGCTGATGCGCACTAGGCGATGGACGCCAATTTCAGAACGCAAGAGGCCGTAAGCATTTTCGCAAGTGACTTCGATCGTAGCACTCTTGAGGCCTGCGTCTTCGGCTTCCTGGAAGTCCACGACCTTGAAGTCCATCTTTTCACGTTCAAAGAAGTGAGTGTACATGCGGAACAGCATCAACGCCCAGTCCTGCGATTCCGTACCACCGGCACCCGGATGAATCGACATCAGGCATGCGCATGCATCGTCCGGTCCATTGAGCATCTTCTTGAATTCCATGGCCTCGACCTTCGACTTGAGGTCCGCAATGTCGGACTCGATCGTCTTGGAAAGGTCTTCGGATTCTTCGGCCTTGGACAATTCGTAAAGTTCGGCGAGATCGTCGCAAGTCTGGGAAACTTCTTTCCAGGACTCGATGAGCCCCTTCAGGTTTCCAATCTTTTTCATCATGGACTGCGCCTTTTCCTGGTCGTTCCACAGGTTCGGGTCGCTAGAGTCCTTTTCGAGAACATAGAGTTCTTCGGTCTTAGCCTCTAAGTCAAAGATACCCCCAGAGCTTATCAATGCGGCTGCGCAATTCAATAAGCCCGGTATGTGTAGTGTTGAATGCCATAATTATTAGTTATTTGTGGTTAGGTTTTTAGGTTTAATTCATTCCTAGAAAAAAATGTCATCCTGAGTGTAGAACCGTAGATTCGGAATCGAAGGATCTAATCAAGACTTCACTAGATTCTTCGACTTCGCTACGCTTCGCTCAGAATGACACGTTTACTAGAATCTAGCAACTATCATCAACTAACTAGTAACTGTGCCAAAGGCACAAACTAGTTGCTAGCACCGATTGCCTGAGGCGGCTGGTACTTCTTGTCGAGGTACTGGACCTTGTAGGTCTTGCCAAGTTCGTCAAGATAAGCCTTGAGCTTGGCCTGACGTTCCTGTTCGGCCTGCACACGGAGGATGTAGTCGATCTGGTGCTTGTAGCTTTCGTACTTGCCGTCGTTCTTTTCGGTAAGCATAAAGATGGAAACGCCGTCGTTATCCACGATGACTTCGGAGATTTCGCCGACCTTGATCTTGCCGACTGCCTTGGCAAAGTTTGCACCCTTGGACTTGGCAACAAACTTGTTCATGATACCGCCTGTCTTCTTGGCATCCTTGTCGTCGCTATAAACAGCAGCGAGCTGAGCGAACGTAGCCTTCTTGGAACGAACCTGGGCAGCAAGACCCTTGAGCATGTCCTTGGCATCGCTGATTTCCTGAGCGCTCTTGCCCTTCGTGGAGATGAAGATGCGAGCACCGCTGATCGTGTCGTTTACGACCACCTTAGTCTTGTTGAGTTCCCAGAATGCCTGGAGCTGCTTTTCGGTCGGAGCAGTCGGATACGGGACCTTCTTTTCGAGGATCTGTTCGCTCTTGAGCTGGTCTTCGATCTTAGACTTGAACTGAGCCATCGTCGTATTCGTCTTCTTGAGTTCCTTCTGGAAAGCTTCTTCGCTCGGGAACTGCTTCTTGAAGAGAGCGGTCAAGCTATCGACCTTAGCCGGAGCAATCTTGATTCCCATCTTCTTGGCTTCGAGCTTGATGAGTTCCTGGCCGACGAGATTATCAACAACCGCATAGCGCAGTTGGGTCATCATTTCTTCAGTGAGTTTCTGACCCGGAGCCTGCTGCTGACCGAGCATAGTTGCAAGGCTGTCAATTTTACCAGCAGAAATACCCGTCTTTTCGACACGGATGACATCCATGCTTTTTGTATTCATCAACTGAGCAGAAGCAATGCCGGCAGTCAGAAGCACGGCAGCGACACCACGAGAAATGAGTTTAAGAGACATTATTTATCCTTTTATAAAAAATTCAAGGTTTTTAAAATTCAAGGGTTAATATAGAAAACTTACATCGGGCGAACGCACCATTGGTGTGATTTTACGCAAACAAAACATTGTTCTTACAAAAAAATGAGGCATACAGCCCTAACTCCTTGATTTAAAATGAAAAAAGTACGTCATGCGGGCGGGGCCGACGCTTTTTATACTTAATTAACATAATGCATTTATTTAAGTTCTTTTTAAGCGAGTATTATTAAAGCATCCTATTATTTCTTTGAATTTTCTACATTTTAGAATATGAAGAAGATTAAAGTATATACGTTGCAAGGTAAGTGGACTGGAGATTTCGAGTCCAACAACAAGTGGTATAAGGACGAGGCCCTCAAGCTCAAGGGCAAGGACATCGACCTTTTGGTTCTCCCGGAACTTTTCCACACCCCGTACTTCCCGTTCGAAGAAAACGCGGACTTCTTTGACCTCGCGATTGAAAAGGACCATCCGATTGTCGGTGAATGGCAGGCCATCGCCAAGGAACTAAACGCTGTTGTCGTGTTCCCGTTCTTTGAAAAGCGTGCCCGCGGCATTTACCACAACTCGGCTTTTGTCTTTGAACGTGACGGAAGCATCGCCGGGCTTTACCGCAAGAGCCACATTCCCGATGATCCGGCCTTCTACGAAAAGTATTACTTTATTCCAGGTGACACCGGTTTTGAACCGATCAAGACCAGCGCAGGTACGCTCGGCGTGCTCATTTGCTGGGACCAGTGGTTCCCCGAAGCCGCTCGCATCATGAGCCTCAAGGGCGCCGACGTGCTCATCTACCCGACCGCTATTGGCTGGATGGACTCTGAACCGAAGGAAATCTACCCGCGTCAACAGGATAGCTGGATGACCGTCATGCGCGGCCACGCGATTGCAAACCGCACGTTCGTCATCGCGGCAAACCGCTCGGGCGTCGAAGGCCACCTCACATTCTGGGGAACAAGCTTTGTCGCAGCACCGGACGGATACATTCTGGAGAAGTGCGATCCGGAGTTCTTGGGTGCAAGCTACGTCGAAATCGACCTTGCCGAAACCGAAGAAAATCGCCGCTGGTGGCCGCATTTCCGCGACCGTCGCATCGACCTGTACAAGGACATCCTCAAGATCTGGGCAGATTAGAGGTATGAGGTCGGAGCATAGCTCCTTTGAGGTCGCTTCGCTTTGAGGCATGAGCATATGTCATCCTGAGCGGAACGTAGTGAAGTCGAAGGATCCAGGGCTTTTAAACGAAGAATTTTAAGGAAATTTAATATGGCAAAATCTTCAGTCCGTTATCCGGCGGAATGGGAAAAGCAGAGCGCCACATGGTTGGCATTCCCGCACAACAAAAAGAACTGGTACGGCGAACGTGGTGAAAAGATCCGTTGGTTCTATGTAGAACTTATCCGCAACATCACGGAATTCCAGCCGGTAAACGTCTTGCTCCCGAGCAAGAACTTCTTGACCGACGAAGAAAAGTCCGCCCTTGCAGATCGTCCGTTCCCGGCAAACTTCATTGTTATCAAGACGAACGACATCTGGATCCGCGACTACGGTCCGTTCTTCCTCCAGAAGGGAGGCAAGAAGGTCATTGCCGAAACGAACTTTAACGCTTGGGGCGCAAAGTTCCCGCCTTGGGGACTCGACAACGCCATCCCGCAGAAGATATCCGAAAAGACCGGTTGCCCGCTCGTCGAAAGCGTTCCCTACATCTTTGAAGGTGGCGCCATCGAAGTCAACGGTGACGGCCTCGGCATCACGACCGAAGACTGCCTCATCGGCAAGAACCGCAACAAGGACGAAGACTTGAAGAAGGTCATCAAGGCCCTTTGCAAGGCTTTTGGCCTCAAGGACTTGCTCGTGTTGCCGCACGGCCTCCACGGCGACCACACGGACGGCCACATCGACAACGTCGCCCGCTTTGTCGCTAAGGACAGAGTTGTCATGTGCATGACCGACAACAAGCGCTCCCCCAACGCCCCGATTTTGAGCGAAGCCAAGTTCATTATCGAAAAATGGCTCAAGATGCACTACGAAAGCGCTCAAGTCGATACGCTTCCGCTCCCGCCGCAGCGCGTGCTCGACGACGGTCAGATTCTTCCGGCTTCGTACATGAACTACATCTACGTGAACGGTGGACTCATCTTCCCGAAGTACAAGAGCGTAAACGATGCTGTGGCCAAGAAATACTTCGAAAGCGTCTACCCGGACCGCAAGGTGATTGGAATCGACTGCCGCACGGTCATCGAAGAAGGCGGAAGCCTCCACTGCATGAGCAAGCACGAAGCGGATTAGACGAAAGACGAGAGACTAGAGACGAGAGATTTTTTTTTGCACGAAGTGCCTTTATTACTCTTTCGTCTCTCGTCTGTAGCCGCGCAGCGGCGTTCTCTCGTCTATTTTCTCGCTTTCGCGATGGCTTCTTTTGCTAGTTTATCTACAAGTTCGTTCCACTTGACGCCGGTATGCGCGGCGACCTTTTCGAACTGGACTCGGTGCAGATAAGGTTTTGCCGCAGCAACATACATCTTGGCAATGTTGCTCTTGGCCTGCCATTCTCCTTTTGCCCAGCGGGCAATGCCTTCGTAGTCGTGGCAAATCACGCCCTTCTGATCGTTGGCGTCAAGCCATTTCATGGCCTGGAACGAGGCCATCACTTCGCCGTCGATATTGCGGCTTTCGGCATCAAATGCGGTAATTCCTGAACCACGTGCGATTTCCTGATCGTTTTCAGTGACAACAAAAGCCCAGCCCGAGCGAGGAAATCCCGGCGAAAAAGATCCATCGACAAATATGCGGAGTCCGTCAGCAGGCGGAGCTTCCATGCCATCGAGCCAAGCAGCGGCCTCTTCGCGCGTTCCGAACGACTTAAACAGGACTCCCTTGACTCCGTGGGTCAACTTTTCGCATTCGGCCCACGTCATGACGATTTTCTTTTCATTTTCGCTTTTTACAGCATAGAACTTTTGTTTAGGCATGGCGCAAATTTAATATATTTTTGTTGTAATTAGAATTAGGAGCTCTTTTGTTTTCTTCACCGTACTTTGCCGATGGCAAGCAATTTTTCGCTATGCGGTTTCTCTGCAAGCCACTTTTATACCGGTGGTTTGTAAAAAAGGCGGGAATTGGCAAAAGATCAAAATCGTTTTCGTTCCCTGAAACACTGCAAAAAAACGAAAAGACGGTTTTCTTTGTCCCCGAAGACAAAAAAATCGCAAAAGTCATCCTGGACGAGATTCCCGAAGAAAGACTCAAGACCATTCTGTTCATTGCACACAGTGATCTCGAAGTCCTCTTCACAAAGAAAAACACCATCGTTTCGTACTATACCGACAAGGGATGCCGCTACGGGGAACCGCTGTTCGATAAACTTGAGTACCAGATAAAAACGTACAACCCAGTCGCTTGCGTTTACCTAGGACCTTACAAGCCGCAATTTTTATACCTTGCCCTCGTAAGCGGGGCTACGTTACGCGTCGGATTTGACTGTCCGCGCGAATACCCATTCATGAACGTCAGCCTCCACGCACTCAAGACCATCTCGCCAGCTAGAATGATAGCTCGCTATTTCGTAAAGAATAACGGGGACTAGCCATGCAGAAGATGTTTTCAACGATAATCAATGAAAATGGCGGATACGCCGACCTGCACATGCACACCAAGCTCTCGGACGGGACACTCTCGGTCGACGAACTGCTCACGCTCTGCAAGCGCAAGGGACTCCGCTGCATTTCGATTACCGACCACGACAACCTCGACAGCTACAAGCTCGCCGAAGAACCCGCCAAGGAAATCGGGCTCGAAATCATTCCGGGTATCGAGATTTCAGCCGTTTGGCAGGGCAAGGACATCCACATTCTCGGATACTTCTGCGACCCGACGAACCTCGCCCTCAACATGGAGCTCGAGGACTTCGCCAAGCAGCGCATCGCCCGCGTGAAAGCGATTATCAAAAAGCTGAACGCCCTCGGCATCGGCATCACGTTCGAAAAAGTCCATTCCTACTGCAAGGGCAAAATCATCGGACGTCCGCACATCGCCATGTCGCTCGTGGACGAAGAATACATTTCGAATTTTTCCGAAGCATTTACGAAATACCTCGGAGACGGTTGCATCGCCTTCGTCGAAAAGAAGGGACTCAACCCGCAACAAACAATCAGGCTCATCGAAAACGCTGGCGGCATTGCCGTCCTCGCCCACCCGTACAAATCGGGCCTCAGCGACGCGTTCATCGAGAACATGGTCGAATGGGGCATTCAGGGCATGGAAGTCTATAGCCCGGCCCAAAAGGGTGCCGTTGGCCGCAAGTACAAGGAAATGGCCCAAAAGTTCGGGCTCGTCGGTACTGGAGGATCGGACTTCCATACCGAAAACGGGACCTACCCTCCTGGTTGCATGAAAATGCCATACACTGTCGTTCAAGCGCTCCGCGAAAGACGTGAAAAGTCTCGCGCCGAATGGTTCTAATGAATCGTGGAATTCTTTTACTAGCTGTTTTATGCACGCTTGCCTCAAGCGTTTTTGCTGACGTTATCCACGCCAAGCGGAGCACCCTCCCGACTCCGCAAGATTCTGTTTTTGAAACAGTCAACGGTCCGGACCCGGCACCGAGAGAAACCGACGCAGGCCGTTGGGTAATCCCGCTTCGCGAAGTCATGCAGCGCACGTACGACCTTTCGGGCCAAAAGTCCGAATGGGTTCTCGGCACGTCCATCCTTGGCAGTCCGGAACTTCCGGCAAGCGCTCTTGGCATCGGATCCGTAAGCAAGCGCTACCCGAGCAAGCTCGCCGGCATCTACACCACACGTTTAAGCTATGATGCTTCGACTCTCGCTCTCAACGGCGAAAACGGTATTCTTTTTGAAGAACGTCACGGCATCCCTGTCGATACGCCCATCACGGACATCAACTGGGAACGCGGAGCATTCGAAGGCAACGCCCTACGACTGGAATTCCGCCGACTCATCACGGATTCGGTCACGCTCGACCTCGGACTTTCGAGCCATTCGGACCACAAATCCAAGCCGTTCGAATACCAGCCGGTAACGCACTCGCCGTTCTTCGCCTTAGGCAGAGACTCCACGCAAATCCCGTTCGGCGGACGCAATATCGCGATGAACAGCATGTATATCCAGCCGATTGTCACCTGGCGATTTGGGCTAGGCAAGGCGTTCTTTAAGATAAACTATTTCAGCCTGGATAACGCGGACAACACGACGCATAAGGTTTTGCTCGACACGCTCGACCCGACAGCACGCAAGTTCCAGACTGACCCCTACAAGATTATCCTTGAGGCACGCACCTATGGAGGCGGAGTCGAATTTTATCCGGCCAAAAACTTGACTCTCGGCATGGGCATCCATTACGGCAACCACGAACTGGACTTGCGCAACCTTTCCAAAATAAGAAGTTCCGTCGACACCACCTACAACGAAAAGGGTCTTCCCGTTATTCGCTATTCCTATTACGACACGACGAAAATCCGCAATTTCGAAACGATTCTCGGAAACTTCGACATCAACTACAACAATTTCTTGAACCCGAAAATCCACTTTGAATATGAATTCTTGAACACGGATGAAACGGGCAACGACAAAATCAAGAAGTCCTATTATCAGGACCGAGAAATAGGCTACGCCGAAGTTTCGGACACGCTCTTCGGGAAAGCCTTGTTCCGCGTCCAAGCGGGCATGCAGCGCAACAGTTCGCTCCTCGACACCGTTGAATTCGCCCCCGCATTATCGTTGGACGGAACGTACATTCTCCCCTACCACCTTTTGCTGAACGCCTCGTACCGCCACGATAACAAGTTCCCCGACGTGACGCAGTTGAAACTCGTCGAAACAGGCCGAATCGCGTTCCCCAACGAGAACTTAAAACACGAAGTCCGTGACCGCGCCACATCGACTATTTCATGGAGAATGCGAGATGTCTTTTACGGTCTCGGATTGCGTTATGAACATGCCAATAATTTGATCAAGCCCAGCTGGGCCGTCCGCAAGGGACTTGATACCACGTACACCTACGATGCCGTCTACGACACGACATACGCAAACGTCACGGACTCTCTTGAATCGGCATTCCGTTACGAAAACCTGGATCACGCCCACACGCTTGACTGGTTGATGCAGGTCGGGTTCCGTCTCGGGAACTGGAAATTTTACCTCGAAAGAGGCCAGTCCATTACACGCACCAAACTCATCGACACGCCCTCCCTTTATTACAAAGGAAGCATCCATTGGCAAAACCGTTTTGTCAGGGATAGGCTCGGTGTAAGCGTCCGCGTCGATTTCCAGTGGTTCAACAACCGCATGGACTGCACGATTAACGAAAAAGGCGAGCCGGAACTCGTCTCTCTCAAAAAATACCTAGCGATGGATTTCGAAGCCCGCATGCAGATTCTCTCATTCGAGCTTTACAACCGCATCGAGAACTTCAACCACAGCATTTACATGCCGGAATCGGGCTACACGCCTGAAGGTCTCCGCTTCGCCTACGGTATCGTGTGGACGTTCGGAAACTAGACTCGTCATTCTCGCGACTTGTAGTGAGTCTGTCGAACTAAGGCGAGTCTAGCACATTACACGGTCATAATGCCAAGCAGTACAAGATAGGCGACATACAGACTTAAGAGCAAAGCGCCGCCAATTCGTCCAAAGCCAAACTGGTTGTCTTTTTTAGCAGCCGCTTTTTTACGCTTGCGATTCAGCAATGGGAAACACATCAAGAACAACAAAAGCGTCAAGGCCGACATAATCGGCACATCACGACTTAAAACTGCCGGTTCCATGAACTTGATCGGAGAAATCACAGCCGCAATTCCCACCACGACAAGCGTGTTGAAAAAATTTGAGCCGATAACATTCCCGACAGCAAGATCATTTTCGCCTCTACGAGCAGCAGCAATCGAACTAGCGAGTTCCGGAAGCGACGTTCCCACAGCGACAATGGTAAGGCCTATCAGCAAGTCGCTCACGCCAAGCGCTTGAGCCGTACCGACAGCCCCCCACACGAGCATACGAGAGCTCAAAATCAAAATTCCAAGCCCGACAAAAAGCCAAAGCAGGGACTTTACGATGGAAACATTCTCGGGCAAATCCAGCTGGTCTTCCGAGGACTCCGCGGCCTTTTTCGCTTTTTTACGTTCACGACGCGCTTTCAGTTCCAACAGAATATTCAGAGTTGTCACAGCCACAAACGCCAGCAGCAAAATCAACCCGTCCATAAACGAAACATTGCCATCCTTCACAAGAAGAATGGTCAAGACCGTCATCAAGATGAGGATCGGGATGTCGCGGAACATCGCATGCTTTTTTACCACAACCGGAGCAATGACAGCCGTTGCGCCAAGAATGAGGGCAATATTTGCAATGTTAGAACCGTAAGCATTACCGAGCGCAAGCTGAGGTGTATCGTTCATCGCCGATAAAATGGAGACAACCATCTCCGGCGCCGAAGTTCCAAAACCCACAACCAACATTCCAATCAGGAATGTGCTCATTCCAAAAAATTGAGCTACGCCAACAGCCCCGTCTACAAAGCGGTCTGCACTCCAGACCAAAAGGACAAGGCCGATGACGATAGCAGCGATAAAAAGAATCATTTGTTATTAGAAAGCGTAGAATGTTGCACCAATCATGAACGACTTCGAGGACAGGTTGTTGACAGCCCACTTATCATAGTCGTCATACTGGTTGTTGATGCCCCATGTAAAGCGAGCATCAAAGCCCACATAACGGTTAGCACGGAGACCGAAGCCCAGCACGATGGACCAATCCAAAATCTGGCGGCAATCGTTGTCGATCATGTCGTCTTTACGGTTCTGGGAAGGATCACGAGGATACTTCATCTTGAACTTGTCAGACACGGCAAAGGACGGCTGAAGACCTAAATCAAAATAAATATTGGACTTAGCGCCCTTCATAGAAAGGAGCAACGGGACTGAGATTCGGTACTGGCTAAAGGACATGCGCCATTCGCCAGCGTTATCATCGACAATGCCATTATAGCTATTGCTAACCTTGCTGTGTTCGAACATCACGCTGGCTTTGAGAGCCATGTTGTATTCGTCCAACGGGAAAAGGGCAAAGGCACCGACGCTCCAGGACAAGCCACCGTAGCGGTCATATTCATAACGGCCATTGTCGCCCGAAAGCAAGGTTCCACCGACCAAAGCCTGGACACCGAAGGTAAACTGGAACGGGATAAGGCCACGAAGTTTATCCATCGAAATCGTATCGCCCATTTCTTGTTCGGCCACATAAATCGTCTTTACTGTACCACCGCTCGTTTCGATTTCGGAAGCGGAATAAACCGGACGGTAAACAAACTTCTTGGTCGTCGTGGTTTGAACAGGCTTTGCAGCATCGGCACCACGGACAGCAGCAGGTTCTGCAAAAAGGTTTTCAGGAGCAAGTTCCTGTTCGACAGCCTGCATCTTTTCTTCGTATGTAGGTGCAGCCTGAGCAGGAGCCTGTTCTACAACGGGAGCGGGTTCAGCGGGAGCTTGTACAGCAGGAGTCTGAGCAACAGTTTCCGGAGCCGCAGGCTGTGCAGCTGGAGTTGCGTCTTGCGCCATGGCAAAAGATACCGCCATAGCCGTCAAAATACCAACATGTTTAAGATTCATAGAAACCTCCAGATAAGTCACTTTATATTATAGCATTTTTTAACCCCGCAAGACCAGTCAAATTCATAAGCAAATCAACAATAAAATACTAGATTAGAGCTATATGAAAACAAATATTGTATCTGTCGCTTCGGGCAAAGCTAATGTCAGCGCCCTTTTCTTCGTCAAAAAATCAATTCAGTTCTCCAATGTTCTTACGGAAACCGCTTTAAATCAGGTCGATTCCGTTTTGAACGGCATGGAAGACGGTCCGTTCGAAGACTTGGAACTCTTGGAAATCGATGGACAGTCCACCCTGTTTGTGAACGCCGCCAAGGAACGAGGCCTTTCGTCGTTGGACCACCTGCGCATGGCAGCCTTCCGCCTCGCCAAGAAAGCCTGCAAGCGCCAGATCCCGATGGTATCCATCATGCTTGCGGATGCCGCCCCGGAACAGTTCAAGAGCATTCTGCACGGTCTCCACTACGCCGACTACAAGTTCGACGCCTACAAGAGCAAGCAGAAATCTGCATTCCAAGTGACTTTTGAAATCGTGGCTGGCGAACAAGCCTCCGCATTCAAGAAGATTGCCGAAGAAGTCGCTGTTGAAAACAAGGCCATCGTCCTTGCGAAGAACCTCATCAACACAAGCGCCTCGGACCTTTATCCAGAAGAATTTGTTGCAAACGCCAACACGATTGCCAAGTACACGCCAGGCCTTTCGATCAAAGTCCGCAACATGAAGCAACTCGAAAAGGAAGGCTTCATGGGACACGTGACTGTTGGCAAGGGCAGTTCTCACGAACCGTACATGATTACGCTCAGCTACGACGGTTCCAAGGGTAACGGGAAAAGTTCTGCGAAAAATGCACGGACTTCCGCAGACCACTTGGTCATTGTCGGTAAGGGACTCACGTTTGATACGGGTGGCCTCTGCCTCAAGCCGCCTAAATCCATGCCCGAGATGATCAGCGACATGAGCGGTGCCGCTACGGCACTTGCCGCTATCCAAGCCATCGCAACGCTTAAGCTCCCGATCAAGGTAAGCGCCGTCTGCTGCCTCGCCGAAAACGCTATTGGCAACAAATCCGTGCTACCGGGCGACATCTTTACCGCCAAGAACGGAAAAACCGTCATGGTCGACAACACCGATGCCGAAGGCCGCCTCGTGCTTTCGGATGGTCTCGCCGAAGCAGGCCTTATCGGAGCCACGCACATTATTGACCTCGCTACACTCACGGGTGCTATGGTTCGCGCTTTGGGCTATGCCGTTGCCGGATTCTTCAGCAACGACGACGCTCTGGCTTTGAACGTCATCAACTGCGGCGAAGCCTGCTGCGAAAAGTTCTGGAGCATGCCGCTCGAAGAAGAATATGCCGACGCCTTGAAGGACCATTTTGCAGACCTCAAGAACACTGGAAGCGACGCTGGCGCGATTGCTGCCGCCCTCTTCTTGCAGGAATTCGTACCGGAAAACACCGCCTGGGCCCACTGGGATATCGCCGGTACAGCATTTGTCAGCAAGGCCTGGAAGTACACCGACTTCGGTGCAACCGGTTTTGGCGTGCAGACGCTCATCGAACTTGCAAGACGTATGTCCGGTGTAGCTAGCGAAGACGAAGCAAACAACGATGCTGATGGAGAATACGCAGCCGTAGAAGCGTAATCAATACAGAAAAAACGCTACGACTTACATTACTTTTAAGCCTATTATGCAGAAACGACCGGGAAAATCATTCCCGGTCGATTTTTTTGGGGTATTACTTCTTAAAAATCGGTTTTATATCAAGCCCTAAGACCATTTGGCCATAGTTTTCAGAACGAGAATCTTCCTCATCAAGAACAATACGAACGGTAAAACCAATATTATCATTCTTTGAAAAACCTTCAACATCTGTATACTTGTAAGAATTTCCTTGCTGATCAGGATCATCTTTAGTAGTAGTTCTAAATTCAGAATTAATCTCCGAAGTAATAGAACTAGACATATGTGGATTACCTGTTCTAATGTAGGTACAAATTTCAAAATTTTGCGGAAGTTTATGCAAATTAGCAATATCGTTACCACTATTCAACCAGGCTATGGCCACGCGGAATCCATCTATTTCATAGGTATTACCGCCTCCATTAATAAGATCTAATTTAGAAAAATCTAACCTTATTTCTTTTCTAGTCCCATCATTATACACAGAACCAACAGGCCAATCATTATAAGTATTCATTAAGGTATTTACGTCACCAACAAAGTAGTAGGAGAAGTGGTAATCATCTCGATCCTTTTGGTCCGTAACAAGATAATTGTAATCAAACTTTTTTGCTTTTTTCGCATTTATCATTACAGCTTTTACCACTTCTGGATGCCATTTATAAAAATCATGCGTTGAAAGCATGTCAGAAATCATACCAGCAGTAACACCTGCAGAGACTTCGGTTCCATCATAAAACGGTTTATACTCATAAATATAATTAGAAGACTCATATTTCCTATAATAGTCATCTATATAAAAATTCGAGTAATTTTCAACATCTGGCTTATGGTAAGAATTACAATTAGAACAATACTTAGGATCATTTTTTGCTGTATAACTAGTGGCCATCTTTGTAGAAGGATCAAGTGCGCCCACCGTAATAGCATTTACAGCCAAAGCCGCTGCGGAAAAGTTTCCTGCTGTATTACCGGCACCAACAACTTCAACTGTACGATTATTATAAATGTAGTTGTCTAAATTTTTAGCACTTGCACCATAACTTGAACTTTTTTGTCCTCCATTTGCATTGACCCCCAGATAAATCTGCGGATTAGCAGATGCCGGATTCGAAGGACGACCCTTGGATGCATAAATTACAGAACGCTCCGAGAAACTCTGTAGAAGTTTATACATTCTTGAAGCTCGCATTTCATATCCCGGCATTGTATTAAAATCATTCATAGATGCATTATCTGCAAAAATGAATGGCGCATACGTATCGCTAATTGGATTCAATCTAACCGGAACAGCCTCCTCATTCAAATAAACACCAAATTTGTCTTCGATTCAAAATAGACTCTTCGCAATAAAGAATTTACAGTACCAAAAGGTTCATACTTAATTTGCTGATTACTTTGATATGGTGATTGTTGAACAGAGCTTGTCATATTATAAGGGTTTTCTGTAACATTGAACCCACTTCTATTGCTTTGAGACACGCCCGCTGATACATAGGAATAACTCGTATCTAATTTTTGCTTATAATCTGGATTTACATTGATAAACGCAGCATTAGCTTTACTAAGATAATTAGACAGATTGCCTCCGCCATAATACAAACGTATTGATTCTCCGCACCCTCGCGTTTTTCCTTTACAATCACTAAACATATAACCATTCTGTCTATACCTTCCTACAACAGCGTTAACACCAGGTTTAAGGCCTACGCCCTGCACATTGCTTTGCTTTGCCAACGAAGTACTTATTTTTTGCTGATTATTCTTCTTTATTTTAGAATAATCAACATCTTTGTAAACCATCGGGGAATTCATTTTGCTCCCCTTACGGCCAAGAAGGTCATAATTGGCAGTAGTTGCATTTGCAACAGCACAACCAAGAGTTAATACAATTAATAATTTATTATTCATACTATTTCCTTTATTTGTTACATGTAAAATCACATATAACGTACACAAATATATTACATCATAAACAACATAAAATACATTTCAATACAAAAACTTAATATAAATTAATTACGATTATAATAAATAAATTAAAATTTTAGAATAAAACGTACAACAAGACCACAATTAAATATTTTACACAAAATAAACACTTAAATCATTAACAGAATATATTTTTATTTTCATTTTGCATGAAAAGCAGTTTCAAAACAGCATCGGTGTCTCTTTTCCAAGTTTTTTTCGCGCAAAGCCCCATTTAAGTGTTCAAAAAGGTCCAATCTTCCCAAATTTCAGTAGAATTTCTATCTTTGCGGTGTATGAAGAATGTTGATACTATTGCCGTTTTGGACTTTGGTGGGCAGTATGCTCACTTGATTGCCAACCGTGTGCGCCGTCTTGGCGTGTTTACCGAAATCCACTCCCCTGCCGCCCCGGTTTCCGAACTCGAAGGCGTGAAAGGCATCATTTACAGTGGCGGTCCGTCTAGCGTTTATGCTGCAGACGCACCGGAATACAATCCTGAAATTTTGGACCTCCCCGTGCCGAAGCTTGGCATCTGCTACGGTCACCAGCTCATCGCCCAACAGTTGGGCGGTCATGTGGAACCGGGAAAGGTCAAGGAATACGGTATTGCCGACCTCATCGTTGGTGACGAAAAGTGCCCTATTTTGAAGGACCTCCCGAAGGCATCCCCGATGTGGATGAGCCACGGCGACCAAGTCACCAAGCTCCCGGAAGGCTACAAGATCGTGGCCAGCACCAAGGACTGCGAAATCGCTGCCGTCGCATTCGATAGCGACCGCCCCGAACGCCAGATTTTCGGCATCCAGTTCCACCCGGAAGTCACGCACAGCAAGTTCGGTATGAAGTTGCTCGAAAACTTCATCGACTTCACCGGTGCGAAAAAGACCTGGAACATGAAGAGCTACTTGCCGCTCATCACGCAGCGCATCAAGGACCAGGTCAAGGACCGCAAGGTGTTCTTGCTCGTGTCTGGCGGCGTAGACTCCACCGTTGCTTTCGTGCTTTTGAACCGCGTGCTCGGACCGGAAAAGGTCTTGGGCCTGCACGTGGACAACGGCATGATGCGCCTCGGCGAATCCCAGAAGATTATGGACTTCCTCACGAAGGAAGGAATGAACAACCTCAAGGTTCGCGACGCTAGCGAACACTTCTTGGCTAAGCTCAAGGGCGTTACCGCTCCGGAAACAAAGCGCGGTATCATCGGTAAGGAATTCTTGACGGTGAAGGACGAGGAAATGGCAAAGCTCAACCTCGATCCGAACCAGTGGATGATGGCCCAGGGTACTATCTACCCCGACACCATCGAAAGCGGTGGCACAAAGAACGCCGACAAAATCAAGACGCACCACAACCGTGTGCAAGAAGTCCTCGACCTCATGGAAAAGGGCCTTGTGCTCGAACCGCTCGCTGACCTTTACAAGGACGAAGTCCGTGCTCTCGGCGAAGAACTCGGCATTCCGCACAACCTTGTGTGGCGTCACCCGTTCCCGGGTCCGGGTCTCGGCGTTCGCCTGCTCTGCAGCGACGGCGTTCTCACGAATGACATGGTGAAGTTCGAAGACGTGAAGGACACTTCGGGTCAGTCACTCGCCGACTACCTGAAGGCAAACAACATTGCAGGTCGCTTGCTCCCGATCAAGAGCGTGGGCGTGCAGGGCGATGGTCGTACTTACGCACAGCCGTTCCTCATCACCACTCCGGGCCTCAGCTGGAAGGAATGCGAAAAGTTCTCTACCGAACTTGCCAACCGATTCAAGGCTATCAACCGCGTGATTTACCAGATTGGTAGCGTCGCTGATGAAGATCCGAAGCTCGTCGAACAGTTCGCCACCCGCGAAAACTTCGATACACTCCGCAAGTTCGACAACATTTGTACTGAATTCTTGCAGGCAAACGACTTGTACGAAAAGATTTGGCAGATGCCGGTCGTTCTCGTTCCGCTCCGCACGGCAGGCAAGCCCTGCATCGTGATGCGCCCGGTGAACTCCACCGAAGCCATGACGGCCAACTTCGCCGAAATCGACCAGGGAATGCTCGCTGGTCTCTGGCGCAAGTTCGAAGTCGAAGGCGCCGGCTCGCTGTGGTACGATGTCACGCACAAGCCGCCTGGTACAATCGAGTGGGAATAGAATGTTTGTAATTTTGCACCGACCGTTCCACCTTGTGTGAACCACGGTTCCAAACCAAAGTTTGCAAACACCGAGAGTAAAATCTCGGTGTTTTTTTGTTTGCAACAGGTT
>Ga0265300_10002088_pt1 | contig 17723 bp, 8 predicted proteins | sample AusTroGonzalo_MG_FD_193482 | JGI IMG/M metagenome (GOLD analysis project Ga0265300, IMG submission 193482) | Bovine rumen microbial communities from tropical cattle in Woodstock, Queensland, Australia - Gonzalo_03 | ecosystem: Host-associated > Mammals > Digestive system > Stomach > Rumen ...
GCCTGAGCTGAAGGGCTACGACAACAGCGAACACTGCTTCATCACCAGTTGGGAGAACCCGACGTTCATCACCAGCCCGCTGCCGAGTTGCTCGGCTCCCGAAGAGGGTGAGTTGAGTTGTACGCAGGCTGCTGACACCGCTAAGCTCGGTCGTTCGAAGAAATATCAGACGAAGGGTAAAGTGGTTGGTATGCTGGAGTTCAGTACCGGTTATGGCAACGCTCAGATCCTGATTACCGACGGCCAGAAGACCGTACTGGCTTATCGTGCTTGGGCTGCTGAGGGCAACAAGAAGTTCACCTCGAAAGACCAGTTGATGATAGGTGATGAAATCACCATCGAGGGTATGCTGACGGTATACAACAACTTCCCGCAGATAGCTAACGGAGGTTATCTCGTTAAATCGAACAACCCGAACTGGCAAGCGCAATTCCAACCGCAACAATAAAGTTACAAAAAAGATTATAGTTAAAAAATGGCAAGTTTACAACGAATTAGAAATCATGGCGCCCTCTTGATTGTAATTGTGGGTTTGGCCATGCTCGCTTTTATCCTTGGCGACTTCCTTAACTCGGGTAGCAGTTTCTTCAACCGCAGCCGCGAAAACGTAGCGGTGATCGAAGGTCAGAAGATCCACTACACCGAGTACGAATCGGCCAAGGAGCAACTGACAGAAGTGTACAAAATTGAAACCGGTCGCTCGGATTTTGACGAGGACATGACCGCGCAGATCCGCAATCAGGTATGGAACATGCTCCTGATGGACTACACGATGCGTGCGCAAACCAAGGAGATCGGTATGGACATCACCGCCGACGAGTTGAGCGAACTCTGCATCGGAGAACATCCGCACCAGATCATCCGCGGCCGCCGTGCATTCATGGACGAGAACGGTCAGTTCAACCGCAACGCGGTAATTAACCTGCTGCAAGCCATCAACAACGAAAGCGATGACGCAGAGCAGAACGCGAACCTGAAGCAGGCCAAGACCTACTGGCTCTACTGGGAGACCGCCGTACGTATCAGTTATATGCAGGAGAAATACACCAACCTGCTGCAACACCTGGTGAAAGCCAACAGTCTGGAGGCCGAGTATGCCTTCGAAGCACGCAATCACGGTGTAGCTGCCGAGTACGTGATGCAACCCTACTATACTGTAGCCGACAGTTTGGTAAAGGTGAGCGACCGTGCCATCAAGGCGCTATACAAGAAACATCTGCCGCTCTACAAGCAGACGCCGAACCGTGCAATCAAATATGTAGCCTTTGACATTAAGCCGTCGGATGACGACTTCAAGGCTGCAGAGAAACTGCTGACAGACCTGCAAGAGGAGTTCAAGACCACCGAGGATATAAGTCTGGTAGTGAATACCAATTCGGACATCATGTATGATGGCCGTGACTTCTCGGAAGAGACTGTGCCTGCACAGTTCAAGGAGTTTGCTTTTGCAAAGGGTGCCAAAGCCGGTGATTGCACCGAAATACTGTTTGAGAACAACACGTACGCTATGGCACGTATCATGCAGGCCGGCTATATGCTGCCTGACTCAGTAGAACTGAAAGCTATCGTCAAGGACGGTGAAGATCAGGAACTGGGTTGGTTTAAAGCCACCGATCTGCCGAAGAACATCGCAGATCCTGCATTTGCAGGCAAGCGTGGCGAGCAGTTCACTGTAGCACAAGGTATGGGTGAACAGACCTATGAGATCATGGATATGGGTAAACCGACGCCGAAAGTGAAACTGGCTATTCTGGCCCGTGAAGTAACTCCGTCAAGCAAGACCTATTCGATCCTCTACAACCAGGCAAAGCAGTTCATCGTAGCCAACCAGAACGCAGAAGCGATGGAAACAGCCGCTCAGGAGGCCGGTATGGCTATTATTCCGCAATATGGTTTGACCGCCACCACCGACAAGGTAGGTCAACTCAAAGCAAGTCGTCCTATCGTTCGTTGGGCTTTCGAAGCTAAAGAGGGACAGGTGAGTGACGTGTTTGAATGCGGTCAGCAGTTCATCGTAGCCGCATTGACGGAAGTGAACGACGGCGAGTATCGTCCGTTGGAGGCCGTGCGTGCTGAACTGACCTATGAGGCCACCAACAATGCGAAAGCCGAATATATCATCAAACAGCTGAAGGGTGCAGAAAGTCTGGAAGCCGCTGCTCAGATCATGGGTCAGCAGATTCAGACCGCAGAGCGCATCAGTCTGGCTGACAACCGCTTTGGCAATGTCGGCATGGAGCCCGAAGTGATTGGAAAGACGATGGCATTGGGCGAGAACACCCTTAGTGAGCCCATTCAGGGTAACATGGGTGTGTTTGTAGTAAAAACAGGAGCTGCACTCAATAACACAGCTGAGTTTAACGCGGATGCAGAGAAGGCCCAACTGGGTGCTCGCTTTGCATATCTGCCCTACCAGGCTATCCAGTTGATGGAAGACCAAGCAGAGGTGGAAGACAACCGCGCTAACTTCCAGTAATACGTGCGCGCGTACGTGATAATAAATAAGGAGAGTGCTCGACAAGGGCAACTCTCCTTTGCGCTAAAATGAAACACATTAGTCCTTGGGCTTGGGTTCCAACGCTGTATTTTACGGAAGGAATCCCGTACTTCCTGGTAAACAGCATCTCTGTCATGCTGTTTGCCAAGATGGGTGTGCCCAATGACCAGTTGTCGTTCTTCACCACCCTGCTCTACTTCCCTTGGTTCCTCAAGGGACTCTGGAGTCCGTTCGTAGATATACTGCGTACCAAAAGGTGGTGGATAATCGCCATGCAACTATTGCTGACGGCTTTGTGTATCTTGCTGACAATCAGTCTGCCGCACCCTGCAGCAGAGACAATAGCAGCCAAAGCGACCTCGGTAGGAACGTTCCGCTTCACGCTGATTCTATTCATCATCGCCGCTTTTGCCTCCGCCACGCACGACATCGCAGCCGACGGCTTTTATATGCTGGCGCATGATACAAAAAGCCAAGCGGCGTTCGTAGGAATTCGCTCTACGTTCTACCGCATCGCTGCCGTCTTCTCGCAAGGCGTCATCGTCTATATAGCTGGTTATCTGGAGAATAAGACGGGAGACATCCCCGGCTCATGGCAGATCACTCTGGGTGTGACAAGCGCTATCCTATTGGGTGTCACGCTGTACCACTGCTTCTTCCTACCCCATGCTGCGGAAGACCAACCACGGGAAGTGAAAGACTATAAGGGAGCCATGCGCGAACTGAAAGAGTCGTTCGTGACTTTCTTCACCAAACCGAGCGTAGCGCTGGCCATCGCATTTATGCTGCTATACCGTTTGAGCGAAGGCTTCCTCGTCAAACTGTGTCAACCGTTTCTGGTAGACGCTCGAGAAACATTCATCCGCGAGGGACAGATCATCGGCGGCGGATTGGAACTGAGTACGGACACTGTGGGGCTGCTATATGGCACTATTGGCGTCATCTGTCTCCTGCTTGGCGGTATCCTGGGAGGTATATATATATCCAAGAAAGGCCTCAAACGCTCGATCTGGCTGATGGCGGCAGCATTGACATTACCGAGTTTTGTGTATTGCTATCTGAGCATGGCGCAACCGGAATCCCTATGGCTGATCGGAAGTGCGGTCAGTCTGGAGCAGTTCGGCTACGGCTTCGGTTTTACGGCGTATATGATGTATATGATGTATTTCTCAGATGGGCCGTACAAGACCTCACACTACGCGATCTGCACCGCCTTTATGGCACTATCGATGATGATTCCGGGATTTATTGCCGGTTCTATCGAAATGGTAGTCGGCTATTCCGCCTTCTTCTGGATTGCGAACGCATGTAGCGTAACGACATTTTTGATAACGTATTTAGTATATAAACGATTATGAACATCAAACGTATTATACCCGATGCTATTACGAGCGGCAACCTGATTTGCGGAAGTATAGCTGTTTTTCTGGCGACTCAAGGTGCCTTCATATGGGCATTCGTGTTTGTGCTGGCAGGTGCTTTTCTGGATTTCTTCGACGGACTGAGTGCCCGTCTGCTGAAAGCGCCGAGTCCAATAGGCGTACAACTGGATTCGCTGGCGGATGACATTACGTTCGGTCTTGCTCCGGCAATGATGCTGTTTTGCTATCTGCGTCCATTATTAGGATGGTGGGCAGGTATTGCGTTGCTGATGGCCGCTTTCTCTGCGCTGCGTCTGGCGATCTTCAATGTAGACGAACGTCAACATGAGTCGTTTATCGGCCTGGCTACACCGGCAAATGCCATTTTCTGGGGCGGCATATGCTGTATGCCGTACGCCATGCTGGCTTATGACTGGATGGCATGGGCGTTGCTGGGCTTGTCGCTGGTAAGCTGCTATCTGCTGAACGCGCAGATCCCGTTCTTCAGTTTCAAGAGCATGAAGACACAGAAAACCGAGGTCATACTCTTCCTCTGCGGTTGTATCATATTGCTGGCTTATTGCATCGCTAAAGCACTGATTACCAAACATATCGAGTTCGCATTGTTTGGCGGAACCGCATGCATCGTATGGTATGTAGCACTGAACCTGCTGCTGGCTGCCATGCCTAAAAAGAAGTAAACCCTAAAAACGAAATATCATGAAACGACAAATCGCGTTGCTATGTGCAGTAACCTTCTCCATCGCCATGATGGCAGAAGCCATTCCCGCTAATTACTACGACGCCATCCAAGGCAAGCAAGACTCTGTCTTGAAATCGCAACTGAGTCTGATTGTTCGTGGCGGCGAGCGCTATGAATATGGCGCGAACCAATACCACACGTCGTCTAACCCGCCCGAGTGGCAAAAAGGTGATTTGAAAGCCTATGGCACGTGGCAAGCATTGCCGCTGACGGATATGCATCCGGACGGCATTGTATGGGATATGTATTCCAACTGCGTACGCTATTATCCAAATAAATTGGGTGAGTCGGGTTGCTCACTCAATATAGAGCACTGTCTGCCAAAGAGTTGGTGGGGGGGAGCGGTCAATGAGGCCTATAAGGATCTGTATAACCTGAACCCGTCTGATCAACGTGCTAATGGGCAGAAGAGCAATTATGCGCCGGGACACGTAAAACAAGGTGATAAGTTCGACAACGGCAGTTTCCGCATGGACTCGAAGAACAAATCCGTTTATGGTTATATATGCTGGGAGCCGGAAGCGCAATACCGCGGTGATTTTGCGCGTGCATACTTCTATATGGCTACGGCATACGAGTATCTGGAGTGGACGGCATATCCGGATTATATCAGCAATGCCTCGTATCTGATGTTCTCTGATTCGATTCAGCAGGTATTACTGGACTGGCATCGTGCTGATCCGGTGAGCGATAAGGAGCGTTGTCGCATGGACCGCATATCGGACATACAGCACAACCGTAACCCATTTATCGACTATCCCGAGTTGGTGGAATATATCTGGGGTAACAAGAAAGGCCAAGCGGTGAATCTGCAGACCCTTACCTGTGAGTTTCAGACCGGTGTTTGTCCCGATCCGATCATACCGGAACCGAGTCCGATCCAATACGATACACTGATAAATCTTCCGGCATTGACCAAAGCAATTGTCAATGATTACACCAACGGCTCTATCCAAGGTGCAGCCAGCGATAAGATACAGAGTAATGGCACGTCCTCTATCACCATGGGTGCGAGTTCTACCGACGGAGAGATCTCATTCTCGGGCATCAATCTGACGGACACCGCTGTTTTGGCTTTCCGTGCATCGCCTTATAACAGTGCGACCAGTATGCAACTGGATATATATATCAATGGCAACAGTACCCCGCTGCGCACCATCGAAGTGACCGTGGAACAAGAGACCCGCAATGAGGTAAGGTATCGCATCCCCCTACCGCAAAACACGACGTCTATTCGTATCGTATCGGTGGGTGGCAGCACCAACAAACGTGCCTGCATGCAAGAATTGTATTTGTTGCAGCCGCGGATCAATACTGCTATTGAGCCTATCGGACAGACAGGTCAAAATGTGCGCAAAGAGATACGCAACGGACAGATCGTGATTGTACGCGACCAGAAGATATACTCGCCCACAGGGCAAGAGTTGCGTTAAGCAAAGAGAATAGTAGCATAAAAAAAATATGAGAAAAAAAGTATTCATTGGTATATTATGGGCATGTTGTGTACTGCCTGCTACATTGTTTGCACAAACCGAGCAAGCAACGGTTCAGGTAACCTATGGCACCATTACGAAGACCTTCGCCGACGGTGATGTGAGCACAGAGAAATTCTGCTTTGGCGACAGCAGGGAGTTTCTGTTCGACGCGCAAGTGAGTGATCCGGCCTGGACTATTCTGCGTGTTAACTGGGATTTTGGCGATGGTATCACCCAACTGAATGGTCCTGCCAGCGTCACGCACACCTATACTACGCCAGCCTGGTATATCATTCGTGCGGATATCTACTGCAAGCAAGGGTCGACAACGAAGCAATACAAGGTGGAATTCTCCATTCCGATAGTGGAACCACAGACGAGTTATGTCTATCGTCACGCTTGCAAAGAGGTGGGATACACCGGATCGCTTAAGAATGACACCCTGCCGGAAGCAGAGCCTACCGACTGCAGCAAGAGAGTAGATACCGTTGTCATCTACGGCGTATCGTCGGTTCATCAGGACGAGATACGTGCGGTGGATTCGTACTATGAACCGCTGAACGGGCAGACCTATACCTACACCGGTGATATTGAACTGAATCTGACGGAGCTGTTGAACATCAAGAACAGCACAGAGTGCGACACGATCATCCATCGTCATATCATCATCAGTTCGTGTCTGGAGGTATACGTCAGTATGCCGCCTACCTCTATCTGCAAGGGCAATCAACTCATCGCCTTCTATCAGATCATGCGTGGTGAGATGGGAGACATCTATTTTGTATGGAACGGGCAGAAGACGCGCTTGACCGCGGAGAACAATCAGTTGAGTCTGCCGGTTGCCAACCTCAAGCCGGGCAACTACGATGCGGTTTTGCAATTCAAAGATACGTATTGCAATCAGATGGTGGACCAGCCCATCCAATTTACGATCTTGTATCCGGCAGATATCATCAAATACAAGTTCAACAACGTGCTTTCGGTATATCTGCCCGGTCACGGAGGCAATGAGGGATATGAGTTTAAGGCATATCAATGGTATAAGAACGGTGAGCCGATTGATGGTGCTACTGGTGCTACGTATTATCAGGAAGAACCTTTCCAGTTAGGTGATCGCTTCTCGGTGCTGTTGACGGACAAGAACGGAGTGACACTACCTTCGTGCGAGAAAGTCATTGACAATGTCCCCGTATACGGCACTTCCGAACCGCAGTTGTTGCCGAGTAAGGTGATACGCGATAAACACTTATATATCCGTCTGGACAATCGTTTGTACGACTTCTTTGGACAGCGCGTGAAATAATGAAGTCCTTGTTTAGACAAAACTTCCTTTTTATAGGGTTAAGCCTAATGCTGATTTTGGCATTGGGCTTTGTTCTTGTAGGGATACCTAAGGGCGAATTGCATCTATTGCTCTGCGATCATCACACAGCGAACAGAGATATCTTTTTTCGCTACTACACTCGTTTGGCCGAATGGTTTCCGTATATACTCTGCATTCTACTACTCCTTTTCGGTCGTGTAGGAGACGGCTGTTTTGCATCTGCATGCCAAGCATTTTCAGCGCTCACCACGCAGATAATCAAACATTTAGCAGTTACTCCTCGCCCTCTCACATGGTTTGCAGAACACTATCCGGACATACAGTTACCACTTGCAGAAGGAGTGAAAATGAATCACTGGTTGTCCTTCCCATCCGGGCACACCACCTCTTTTTTTGCTCTGGCATTTGTACTGAGTATATTGGTTTCTCAGCGATACAACCGATTCACCAATGCATGGCTACAACCGACTCTATTTGTGCTGGCGGCCTTGGGTGGCTATAGTCGCATCTATCTGAGCCAACATTTTGCAGCAGATGTGTTGGGCGGCATCGTAATTGGAATAAGTATCACTTTGGTTTGTTTTGCCATTTTTCATCGTTTTGAGGAGCAAAAATGGTATAATTACCGTGTTTTTGCAAAAAAATGACGGTAAAAGTGCATTTTTTTGTCAAAAAATTTGGTCATATCAAAAAAAAGCAGTACTTTTGCACCCGCTTTCGAAAAGAAAGGGCGTTTAGCTCAGCTGGTTTAGAGCATCTGCCTTACAAGCAGAGGGTCTGCGGTTCGAATCCGTAAACGCCCACACAGAGGAACTTAATAGTTCCTCTTTTTTTGTGTATTCATCTCTGCGAATAGTATCTTTTTCTATCATTTTCGCAAAAAAAGTAATAAAAATTTGTGTATATGCATTTTTTGTTGTACCTTTGCACGCTTAATGTATCGTGCGTGCGTATATACGTATATGTGTTACGCCCGTTACGCGAGCGATGAAACACAGAAAAATAACATCCAATTGATATGACATCTATCATGCAATCCATTGCGCTTCGTCGAGCATATAGCAATATGCGGATGATATGCGTTATTTGTTTTACTCTATCCGTCTTACCGGTCTCCGGACAAGTATGGCGCAGAAATCACTCGGCAGGTCTCAACGGAGACAACTATCACTTCGGTTATGTCAGCGGTAGCATGGGCTACTCAATGCTGCAGATGAGTTCCTCCAGTGCAGTATCCAAAGGAGCATTGGGTGGATCGCTGGGTATAGGCTATGAGTTCCGCAACAGTGGTTTCTGGACCAGCATGGGTGTGCAGATCAGCATGCACCGTTCGTCGTTGCTGGTAGATCAGTACACGCGTGACTTCGATGGTTTTGACACGCAGGGTAAAGCTGCTGTCTTTCACTACCGCGTGGATCAAACGGATGAACACACCTGGAACTTCTTTGATGTTCCTATCATGGTAGGTTATTATATTCAGGGCTTTTATATCGGTGCGGGTCCGAAACTGAGTTATGCGATTCGTCCTACTACCATCAGTAGAGGTACGTATAACTTCAGCGCCACCAACACAGATTATAATATCCCCTTTGAGGATATGCCCAACCATATGTACACCGACTACGCCTTCCGTTCCAAGGCTGCCAACAGGCTGAACGTAGGTGTGTCCCTCATCGGCGAGATCGGCTACGACCTGTTATCGTCGGTAGGCACACGCAGCCAGTTGTGCCATGTGCTGAAGTTAGGTTTCTATTTTGAGTACGGTCTGAACAATTTTGCTGCTTCGTGGGATGAAGCGCAACCCAATATTGTACCCGAACAGCAGAATGCCACTCGGGCCACTGTGTATCCCTATATCAACACCCTGAGCGGACGTATTGTACCGTTCTATGCAGGTGCCAAGTTGACTTATATGATAGGAGGCAGCCGCACTGCGCGTGCCGGTTTCCACCACGGATGTATGTGTTATCAATGAAAAACAGATGAATATGAGATATAGTTTTCAACGACTTTTCCTCCTTGTGGCCATGTGTATCGCCACTACGCAGGGATGGGCAGCAGATGGACTGATAGGAACACGTACCTACTCCATCTGTCCGGGCGACACCCTGACTATCACCGCATCGCATGAGGTAGAAGTATTCCGCGACACGATCTTCCAGGATACCATTCATGTGGACGATCCCACGCTGGATAGTATCACGCGCTATATAGTGAATATCTATCCTGCGTATCGGCAGGTGGAGCATCGCGAGATTGTGTTGGGTCAGACCTTCAGTTGGTGTGGCGAGACGATCCACGAACCCGGTACGTACACCAAGGTCTACAAGTCGCAGCACGATTGCGACAGTACGCGCGTACTGGTGGTCACGCTCAAAGAGGGCATGCACATGGAGTTTCGTTCGCAGCAGATCATTCCGTTCTGCGACAGTGTAGCATGGAACGGAACGACCTATCACGAGTCCACCATTCGCATCGACACGCTCCGCTCGCTGGTATATGGTTGCGATTCCATTGTGACGACTATATTGCAGAAGGGCATGCCTTTCCGTCACTATGAGACTGATACCATATCTGTTGGTCAGACGCTCTATTGGCATGGTCAAACCATTACGGAAGCCGGTGAATATCAAGATATTAACATCAGTCGATTCGGTTGTGACAGTACCTACGTATTGCGCGTCGAACTGAAAGCCTCAGCACCTCAGCCAAAGATGCACACCACGCGTCAATCTATCTGCCAGGGCGACTTCTTCTTCTGGCGAGGACAAGCGCGCACATTGAATGGCAGCTACTACGACACAGCTTGGGTCGGCACTGAGATTGATACACTCTTTGTTCTCCATCTGACAGTCAACCCCACTTACGAGTTCACAGAAACGGTATCTTTCAGTTCTTTCCCGCAGCTCTATCGTGGTCAGACCATTACCGGTCCGGGTACGTACCCAATCACCTATCTCTCCTCCGGTGGCTGCGACAGCGTCATCAACGTCATCGTCAACCGTCAGGCCATCGTGCATGAGGAAACGGCAACGATCTGTTCGGGCGAAGAATATGTATGGCGTTTTCAGCACCTCAAAGAAGCCCAAACCTACTCGGAGACCATCAAAGGAAAAGATGGTACCGACAGTGTGATATATATACTCCATCTGAATGTACACACTATTCCCGAGACTCACATTACCCGTACGATATGCCAGGGCGACAGTTACGTCTTCGGCACACGTATTCTGACGGAAGCAGGCATCTACCGCCATACCTTCAAGCAGGATGGTTGCGATTCCGTTGTCGTACTCTCGCTCAATATAGCCGATGTGGACACCATCGTACAGGTGCATCGCCTCAATCCAGGCGAGACGTATACATGGCCTGCCAACGGCCACACCTACAGTGCTGCCGGCACGTATCAGGTGACCAATATCAACCGCTTCGGCTGCGATAGCATCACCCGTTTGGTACTGACAATCAACCATGTAGACACCATAGACACCGTAGCAACCATTTGTCCGGGCGAAACGCTCATTTGGCATTCCATCAGTGCTAATCAGACCGGACACTATGAGAACGCAGAGACCGGTGCACACGGCGACATGCGTTATTACCGGTTGGATCTAACCGTACGCGAGCTGCAAGAAAAAGAAGTACGATTCTCTATCTGCGGCGACGAGAGTATATCGTTCAACGGCAAGACATATGATCACGAGGGACATTTCTACGACAAGGGTGCCTGTGACACGCTCTATCATATCATCGTAGATCAAGCGCCGCAGCAGATCTATGTGACACAGGCACGCCTAGACGGCATTCATCCCTACACCTGGATTTATTGGCACGAGGGGAAACAAGACACCACCGAGTTCAGCAACCCAGGCACGTACGAGTTTACCAGTCTTAACGCAACTACAGGTTGTAATGACACCTGGCGACTAGTATTGAGTCTGGACACCACCAGTTATCATTTCGTAGAGCAAGTGACGCTCTGTGAGGGCGAACCCTATACTTGGCACGGATTGACTAATATCAGCCAAGTGCCCGGTACGATGTCGTATTTCGACAACCTCAAGACACGTACAGGCCGAGACAGCATCTATGAGTTGCAAGTAACCGTACGCCCAAAAGGATACGGCTATCGCACCGTTACTTTCTGTGGTAGCACCACGTGGAAAGGCACTAGTTATACAGCCTCGACTATTGTTTACGATACCCTGACAGCTGCTAACGGATGTGATTCTATCGTAGAAATCAGTCTGCGCAAGACCGAAGGGTTCTTCCGTCGCGACACTGCCACAATAGTGCAAGGCGAACGCCTGGTATGGCATCAGCACACTATCACTACCAGTGGCGTGTACTACGACACCCACACCAATCAGTTCGGTTGTGACAGCACCTATGAGTTGCACGTAGGTATCCAGCCAGCTGCTCCGCAGACCAATATGGTCACTACCGTAGCAGAGATATGCGAGGGCGATTATTATGTCTGGCGAGGCAATAAGTATTTCAACCAAGGTAACTATCCCGATACTGTTTATGCCACTAATCAGGATGAGAGAGACACGATCTATGTGCTTCGTCTGCAAGTGACTCAGGTAGAACGTCGTCATGAGCAATACACCTTCTGTGAAGGCGGTAGACTGGAGAGTATCTACGGCACCGATTATAATGATCTGGTCAAGACAGGCGAAGTATATCGCGACACCGTCACGGTGCTTAATCCTGCGCATCTCGGTTGTCCGGATACCGTCTTCCTGGAGATATACAAATACCCCAAGAACCGCTATACCGAGACCGCTGTCCTTCATCCGGGCGACACCCTGGTTTGGCACGGTGACACTATCACGCATCCCACAATCATCACACATAGCCAGTTGGACGAAGGCATTGGCGGATGTGGTATAGACAGCACGCTGCGTGTCATCGGCGACTTGCGTGAGACGGTTTATGTCTGCTATCTGGACACTCCCTATGTATGGCGCGAAGACACGTTCTACACTTCCGGTTTATGGTTCGACACTATTTATAACTCCAACCATGAGATAGAGCAGTTCTATTCGCTCGATCTCCATATCACCATGCCTCATGACACAACGGTTTATCTGCATGCATGCAAGAAGACCGGTGTGGTATGGCGTGATCAACTCTACCTCCAGGATACTACGTTTATCGACCGCGTACCCGTTAATCCGTACAATCCGCTCAACCCGTGCGACTCTGTTTTCCATGTGAATATACGCATCGACACGATGTACAACAATACGATTGACACCATGATCTGCGAACAAGATCTGCCGCTCATCATCGGTCGTCAAAACCCGGAGATGATATGGTCGGAAGGCACATGGGTACACAGGGACACCACCGCTTGCGGTTGCGACAGTACTATCCGCGTCAACCTGACTATTATCCCCAGCATCGATCATAACGACTCCATCCTCGTGTGCGAAGAAGATCTCAAGAAAAACCCTGTCACGCTGGGTAATCTGATTAATCCTGTCTTCGACACCAAAGAAGGCGGACGCTATCACGGCTTGTGGGAGAACAAGTGGCATGGTGTGCAATATTACGACGACACTATTGTTTGGAACTGCGACAGTTCGCATTTCTTCCACGTCATCGTACGTCCCACTATCGTCAAAGATACCCTCTATTATCTCTGCCAGGGCGACTCTGTACAACTCTTCTGGCCCAAGCAGACATGGATCAAGACAGCAGGTTGGCACCTGGATACGGTACCGGCGTATTCGCCATGGGTAGATGCTCATCATCAGTACACATACGACATGGACACTTTCGCTTGCGACAGTGTCACTCGTTGGGGCGTCATCTACATGCACCCTGAGCACACCGAAGAGACACGTCATATCCTATTGGGCGACTCGCTGTTGTTCAATGGCATATGGCGTCATCACACCGGTGACTACGACTCGATCGGCAATGCCACAGACAAGGACTCGCAGGACAAGTACTGCCGTCTGACGCACACGCTGCATCTGATCGTTGATACCGCTTATATCTTGCGTGATACGGTGGAACTTTGTGAACGGGCCGAGAAGACGATCACCCATACATGGGCCGATGGTCATGTCACGCAGTTCAACACTGAGCGCAAGGACACGGCTTTCCATGTGATTCATCAACTCAAGACCCATAGTACGCTGAGTCTGGACAGCGTCTATGATCTATATGTTGTCCAGCGACTCATCCATGACACAACGCTCTATATGACTATCTGTCCGGGCGACTCCGTGGTGTTTGATCGTCATTGGATGGCTACCAACGACAACTCCGTAGCGCTGCAGTATATCTCTAAGGCAGGAACCTATCGCGACACCATCACTGCCCACAACGGGTGCGACTCGATCATCACTCTGCATCTCAGCTTGTACGATCGCATCGCCACTACCCATCAGACAGTACATATATCCGACCAACAGACACCCTATCAGTGGCAGCATCAGTGGACCGACGCGGATGGAAATGCCATCGATTCGCTGCGTCTGCTCACCGCGTCGGGCAACTATAGTTGTCATATGCTCAGCCGTCACGGCTGTGACAGTATCGACAGTCTGACACTCTTCATCCATCAGACCTATCATATCGTGGATGACGAGATCAACATATGCCGCAAAGAGACTCCTTATACCTGGCGCGGATTGACCAATATCACCAAGAGCGGTGATTACGTCTTCTCTGCCCTCACTCACGACGGCTACGACAGTACACATGTCGTGCGTATCAACGTCTGGGATCAGGCTTACGAAGAACTCTTCTTCACCACTTGTCATGGTGACTCTATCCTGGTGAACGGCAAAACGTACAATCAACCGGGCGTCTATACGGATACGCTGCTTACATCGCACGGCTGCGACTCCGTACTCACCATCCATCTGGATTGGTTTGACACCTATTTCGTCAACAAGACAGCCAAGACAGATGACAAGACACCATACATATGGACGGAAGGTAATATCGTGCGTACACTCAACTATTCGGGTACGTATTACGACACGCTCCCCTCTATCCATGGTTGCGACTCGATCATCGCCCTGACGCTTACGGTTTATCCCACGTATCTGTTTGAGGAAAATCAGATCATCTGCGAGTCGGAGACACCATATCTCTGGCACGGACATCAGTACTGGACCAGCGGTGATTATGTAGATAGCATGCAGACCGCTGCGCACTACGACTCGCTCTTCATTCTCCATCTCACCGTACGTGACACCTTCTACGTAGAACATCCGTTCACTATCTGCCACGGCGAGAGTTTCACCTATAACGGCAAGAAATATTCGCACGGCGGTGTTTATCTGGATACATTGCATACAACCTACGGTTGCGACTCTATCGTGATTATTCGCGTACAAGAGCGTCCGCACTATTTCTTCCCCGACACGGCTGCGACTGCCAACCGTCAACCCTATCTATGGCGCGGACGAACCTTGACACACACCGGTGTATATGCCGATACGCTCACTGCTTCCACCGGTTGCGACTCGATCTATCAGTTGGTGCTGACCGTTTACGACAAAGAGGTGCTGCGCGACACCGTCATTAATGCATGCCAGACCGAGTTGCCTATCCACTGGCGCGGCAAATGGCTCAGCCAAAGCGGCATCATCTATGACACCATCACCACGCTTGGAGTGGACACTATCTGGCGTGTCGATGTACGTATCACACAGATGGAATATGAGACGATAGAGAAGACCCTCTGCGCAGGCGACAACTATTCGTTCCATGGCCATATCTACACACGCGACACCCTGCTACGCGATACCATCCAAACAGGTTTCGGTTGCGGCAAAGAGTACACGCTCTTCCTCCGTTTCCGTCCGTTGCAGGTGATCGATTTCTATGCCAAGACACCGAACAAACAACCGTATATCTGGCATATAGAAGATGCCACCTACAGTTTCCTGGCTGCAGGCGAACACGAACATATCGTACGCACCAAAGATGGTATGTGCGACTCTATCCGCTACGTACTCCATCTCACGGTAGGCCAGACCTATCTGTTCCCCGACTCCATCAGACTCTGCCAGTCCGAATTGCCTTACCTCTGGCGCGGACAGCAGATCCACGATACGGGAATCTATTACGACAGTCTGCAGACCTCACTGGGATATGACTCCGTCTATATGCTCAAAGTGCTGCAGATCATGCCGTCCTATTATGCCGAGCAACATATCGAGTTGTGCGAAGGCTCAAGCGCCTTCTACTATCGCGGCAAGCCCTATAGCACCAACGGTATCTTCTACGACACCATCCCGTCTATGGACGGCTGCGACTCGATCTTCCGTATCAACGTACGTGTACTGCCCACCTATGAGAAATACGACACCGTACATATCTCCGACAAGGAGACCTATGAATTCGACGGACGTACACTCTGGGTACCCGGTCCGTACGTAGCATACAAGAAGACGGCTTCGGGGTGCGACTCGATCATTCATCTCCAACTGCAGGTTCACCCCTCGTATCTGATTGAGACCGAAGAGGAAATATGCCAGAAAGATACGTTCATCTGGCGCAACGGACGTCGCTTGGTTAACGAAGGTATCTATTACGATTCGCTGCTGACGACGCAGGGCTACGACTCAGTATACAAACTTCATCTGATCGTTCATCCTACGTACTTCATGCAGGAGTCGCATCTGATCTGCCCGGGACGCAGCACCTATATCCACGGCATCGAGATATCCCGTCCGGGTATCTATCTCGACACGCTCTATACCATCCATGGATGCGACTCGATCTATCAGATCACTGTCAATGAGACACGTACCTTCCGTCAAGAGTATTCCGACACCATTTGTCAGGGAGAGACCTATAATTTCTACGGAGTGGACTATACCACCACACGTACTGTCCGCTATGAGATAGGATGCGACTCTGTCATCATCCTCCATCTCGTCGTTCGGCCTAAGGACATTGTGGAGAAGAAAGTGGTGGTGGCTGACGAAGATCTGCCGTATCGATACAAGGGACATGAGTACTGGAATACGGATGTCTATGTGGATACCTTCACCAACATGCATGGATGCGACTCGATCTTCAAACTCAATCTAACCATCTCTCAACATGTCTCGCCATGGTATCAGATGCCTCTCTGTCCGGGAACGGAGATCAAGATCGGCGGTGATGTGATCACGCAAGCAGGCGAATATACCTTCTTGCGCCGCTCTCAGGTCAGCGGACTGATGGATAGTCTGTATCGCGTGCAGGTATATGACGCCCCTGCTTACGACATGCCTACCGAAACACGCCGTATATGTCAGGGCGACACTCTGCGCTACGGCGGACGCGAACTGACACGTGGAGGCCACTATGACTTCACGCTCAAGACCCAAGAAGGGTGCGACTCACTACTCCACCTCGACTTGACGGTTTATCCCACTTATGAGTTCTTCACCGATGCCACTATCACCGACTATCAGTCGTATCTATGGCGTGGACGCGAGTACGATCAGCAGGGTGAGTTCCATCAGACCTATCCTACGATCAACGATTGTGACAGCACCTATACACTGCGACTCACAGTTATCCCCACCCAGCGTATCCATATGGAGGACTCGATCTGTCTGGGAGAGAAATATATCTGGCGTGGCGACACGCTCTACGACACGGGACTCTATTCCGACACCGTTTGCGTATTGGGCACCCACACTTCTGTCATCTATTCGCTGCGTCTGATCGTTGTGCCGCCTACCCGACTCCAGAGAGCCACTATCAACGAGGTATGTGCCGATGCACAGACGCTGGAAGTGAAGTTTGAATACACAGGTGCCGAACCCACTCGCTACAGTATCCTCTTTGACCAACTGGCCAAGCGTCAGGGCTTCCGCGATGTCATCGGCCAGCCGTTCACCAGCGATATGGTGGCACGTGCACCGATGCCGCAGAGTTCGGATGTCATCTATTTGGATCACACCAACTACGTACGTCCTGACTACTACACGCTGAGTCTGGTGTTCGACAACACCATCTGCCCGTCCAGCACAGTAGATTCTGTGGGCTTCCTCGTTCGCTATCCGTCTTGGATCATCGAGCAGAACTGGTCCGACGTAGTGGCACCGCTCAAGCCCGAACTCAACGGCGGCTACACCTTCTCGCTCTACGATTGGTACGTCAACGGCACACGCCAGGCTACCGACGGCAAGGGCTATCTCTACAGCCAGTCCTTGCGCGAAGGAGACGAAGTGGTGCTCTACGCTACACGTCAAGGCGAGAGTTATCCTATCCCGACCTGTCCGCTCATCATCCAACGCGCCGCAGCGCCTGTCTACACCTATCCTGTCCTGGT
>Ga0265300_10002089_pt1 | contig 17716 bp, 8 predicted proteins | sample AusTroGonzalo_MG_FD_193482 | JGI IMG/M metagenome (GOLD analysis project Ga0265300, IMG submission 193482) | Bovine rumen microbial communities from tropical cattle in Woodstock, Queensland, Australia - Gonzalo_03 | ecosystem: Host-associated > Mammals > Digestive system > Stomach > Rumen ...
TGCTACGCCTTACGGCATCGCTCACGGCCTGTATTGCCTCGTCCTGACCGATTACACGCTTGTGCAGTTCATCCTCCAGATGCAGCAGCTTCTCGCGTTCGCTCTGCATCATTTTCCTGACGGGGATGCCCGTCCATCTGCTTACTACATCGGCTATGTCATCGGCTGTCACCTCCTCCTTCAGCATCGCCTCTGTGCCCTGGGCCTCCTTCAGCTTCTGCTGTGTAGCCTCTATGTCCTTCTCCAGCTGTTGCAGCTTGCCGTAGCGAATCTCTGCCACCTTGGCATAGTTGCCCTCGCGTTCGGCTCTCTCAGCCTCGAACTTCAGGTTTTCTATCTGCTGTTTGTTCTGCTGGATGTGGTTCAGCAAGTCCTTCTCGCCCTGCCACTTCTGCTTGAAGTGATTCTCCTGCGTCTGCAGTTCCTCAATCTCCTTGTTCAGGGCCTCCAGCTTGGGCTTGTCGCCCTCACGCTTGATGGCCTCACGCTCTATCTCCAACTGTTTCAGTCGACGGCTTATCTCGTCCAACTCCTCTGGAACGGAGTCGCGTTCCATACGCAGTTTGGCAGCTGCCTCGTCCATCAGGTCGATGGCCTTGTCGGGCAGGAAGCGTTCTGTGATATAGCGTGTAGAAAGCTCTACGGCGGCTATGATGGCATCGTCCTGAATACGTACGTGGTGATGGTTCTCGTAGCGCTCCTTCAGACCACGCAGGATGCTGATGCTGGCCAGACGGTCGGGCTCGTCCACCATAACGGTCTGGAACCTACGCTCCAGTGCCTTGTCCACCTCGAAGTACTTCTGGTACTCATCCAGTGTAGTGGCGCCTATGCTGCGCAGTTCTCCTCGTGCCAGGGCAGGCTTCAGGATGTTGGCGGCATCCATGGCGCCCTCGCTCTTGCCTGCACCTACCAGCGTGTGTATCTCATCTATAAACAGGATGATGTTACCCTCGCTCTTAACCACCTCGTTTACTACGCCCTTCAGACGTTCCTCGAACTCGCCCTTGTATTTGGCTCCGGCTACCAGAGCGCCCATGTCCAGGCTGTATAGCTGCTTCTCCTTCAGGTTCTCAGGGACATCGCCTCTGAGTATTCTGTGGGCCAGACCCTCCACAATGGCGGTCTTACCTGTACCCGGTTCACCTATCAGGATAGGGTTGTTTTTGGTTCTACGGGAGAGTATCTGCAGCACACGCCTAATCTCCTCGTCCCTGCCGATGACAGGGTCAAGTTTACCTGCTCGTGCCTCGTCAACCAGGTTGCGGGCAAACTGTTGCAGGAATGTGTTTTGGTTGTTCTGTGTCATAACTTTACTCCTTTCTTTTTAGCGGTTAGCGGTTAGCGGTTAGCGCTTTCCCGTTCCCGTTATCGTTTACGTTAAAGTTACAACAACATCCGTGCAACAGGTTAGTAATCAGTCAAATTGGCGTTTTCTGCGTCATTCTGACCGATGCGTTATGCTATTTGCTGTCTTTCTTGGGCTCTTCTGTGGCCTCGTGCACAAACCAACCAATCTTTGGGGTCAGGGTGTTTGTCTGGGTATCCTCTACGGCTCCCACAAAACCGGCTCTTAGCTCCAATGGAATTTCCTTTTCTACGGTACCGTCAGGTCTTACAATCCTATATTTGAACCCTACACGTGTCTGCTCAGCAGGCATATCCTTGGTGTAAGGAACGTGGGCGCGTGTCACACCATCTTCGTTGGGGAAGAACTTCAGCAGCCATCCGTCCAGCTGGGTAGGCATCTCGTCGCTGCATCCACCACCCCTGAATTTTTTCACGCGATGTTTTTTGACAATATCCTGCCAGAATTCCTGATTGGGCGTCCCTTCGGCAGCGTGGACAAACTCTGTCAGTATCGGCTCCAATTCCTTCAGCCACTTACCTATTCCGTAGGCCTCCAGCTTGCGTGTCCTGTCAAGTACGCTTTGCCAGTCTTCGGGCGTTCCCTTCAGTGTAATGCTGGGGATGCCGCAAGAGATTCTCATAGTAATGTATTCGAAGTATGACTTCATACAGTCCATCAGTGTTATTTGCGAGGCTACGCGCTCAACGGGAGAGGTTGTTGTAAAGTCGGCTGTGATGGTTTGGGCAATGTCGCCCTTGGTGTTTTCGTTAATCTTGGATGTGAAGTCTCCCATCAGCTTTGGCCAGTCGGCTTTCTTGCTCAGTAAGTTTTCCTCCGAATTGATAGCCAATTCCTTCTTTCCCTCGTGATTTACCAGTAGCGGACGCATCTCCTCGGAGTGTGCATTCACGTAGTTGGAAAATCCCTGAGTGATGAGTATCCATATCATATCAGGCGTCAGAACTACCGACTGATGGTTGGCATAGGCTCTGACGATGCACTGGTAGAAAGCATCTTTTCCCAGGTTTAGCAATTGCTCGTCGCCAAAGCTGCAGGCAATGATTTTCTTCTTCTCCTTGGGTTTGTGCCAATCGTATATCAGTTGACTTGCTATCTTGTCTCCCTCAACGTAGTAAGACTTCTTTTTCTCAATTTTGCGAAGTTTCTCGTCCACGGTAAAGGTAATACTGCCCTTTTCTTGAGCGATAATCTTTGTGTTCTGGGCCCATCCCGTTAGTGTGGAAAGGACAAGCAATGCGGCAATGATGCTTCTTGTTTTCATTTCTTTATTTAGTTTTTGTGTGTTCTCTTCTGCAAAATTGCAATTTTTCCAGCACACTACAAAATATCTGGCACTTTTTTTTACTTATTAGCCCTATGCAAGGAGAGCCTGCTCAAAAAACTGAGCAGGCTCTCTTCTTTTTCACTGTTCTGGGTTTTACCACTTTCTGTCTTCATCCCAGATGTTGCTGAATCTGTATTCTCGTGTCTCAGCACATCCTTCCGCTTCAGTCTCACCTTCGGGTATGTAGCTGGATTCGCAGAGCATGGATGTAAGGTTTATTCTAACTGTAACCAGTTCGGGTGCTATATATGTCTTTTTCATTGTCTTATTCTTTTATATGCGGTTATACATTATATGATACAATTTGACTTTCGGGAGTTATAAGATGGAGTTAAACAGGGAGTTACGCCAGCGTTGCCGGCTGGAAGTTAAGCACTTCGTGCAGGACGACAGTTTTGGCTGCAGTCTGCCTATATGGTATTGTCCTTTTATAACTTCCATTTTAACTTCCTCTTTAACTTCTAGTGATATTATTTAACCATAACTTTCTGAACGCTGCCGCCTGTCATCTTCATGATGTTCAGACCCTTGCGCAGTGATGTCAGCTTCATGCCGTTGACATCGTAGATAGATTCAGCATTGAGCATTGAACATTGAACATTATCTATGGCAGTCTCCTCCTCTTCCAGTACAGAAAGGTTGAACATCTTGACATCCTGGCCTGAAGTGGTAGTGAAGTAAGCACGGAAGGGCTTAACGGTAAGGGAGTTGGTGGCCTGACGGAACTTTCCTCCGCTGATGTAGTAGTCCTTTGCCAACTCTTCGGCATCCGTGATAACCAGTTCTTCGAATGTGCCAATCAGTTTCAGTGTTGCGTCAGCAGCAGCAGGAACGCTACCCTTTATGGTGGCACTGGTGGCTGTTGCGTTCAGAGCAGTTCCGTCGCTCAGGTTCTCGAATACGGCAGGAACGCCGGCTTCTATGTCGTCCTGCTTTGTCAGATAGAGTGTAGAGCCTTCTTTTCTGTCGAGTGTGTAATACTGAACGTTTTCGTTGCTGCTTACGGCATAGGGCAGGCAGATAGTGCCGAACTTGTTGCTGATGCTTCTGCTATAGCTTGCTGTAGTAGCTGTGATGTCCTCGGTATAACCGAATGGCTGAGCATCCGTCAGAACTAGGTTGGCGCAAACGCCATCATTAACAATGTTCTGACCAGTAATACCAGAAGATGGTGCCACCTTCACAAGCAGGTTAGTGCCATCTGTCAGCATGTCTGAGGCTACAACATCATTAGCCAGGAGATAGCCGCTCAGGTTAAGATTGGTCTTACCATTACTTACAGCAGTAGTCACTTTGCTGGCAACGTCAGTCTTAGAGAGAACTTCAGCTTTGCGGAAGTACCAGTACATACGAGCCTCATCAGCACTACCTTCAGAATAATTATTGAAGGTCATCCAATGTCCTGTATTAGCATAGGGGGCACTCAGTTCTTCTCCGTTTTTGCACTGTATCTTGAATGTTCCCACTCCTGCAGCTGTAATTACTTGTTCGTATGTTGCATCCGTTATTATGGTTGCATAGCCGCCAGATGGTGCGCCAAAATACATGCGGTCTTCGTCATTACCACGTATAAACCAGTTGTCTCCACTCTTGATGAGTTCGAAATACAGTTTCAGATTCTGCTCAAAATCAACATTTTCTATACCAGAATCCGCTGCTTGAGCAGCAGGGTAACTTTTCATGAATTTTCCATTATATACGCTTTCTATATAATAGAATCCCTCAGTAAGAGGATTAATGCTATAATCATCCTTTGCTGAATTTATAGCGCTGACAGCAGCGGCAATATCATCGCTACTTGCTGATTTTGTGAGTTCTTTTGCTGCAGTGATGGCAGTGCTGAGAGCATTTGGGTTTTCTGACGAATAAAATCCAGGATCTGTTCCAACCTCATTTGCAAGGAATGCTTCGTTTGATGTAATGACATTCTGAAGATAAAGATAGGTTTTGTCGAGGTCACCAACAACATTATATTGTTTTCCCCAATAGGAATCGGCATTGTATGCGTCTGCCAAGTCAGGCATCACATGAATAGTAGTTTTATATGAATGATCGAATGTGTATTTGTCTGGTACAGATGGCTTCGAATCACAATTCATATAGACGTCATAAGCGTTCCCTTCGCGGTAAAGAACCCACGCTCCCCAAGTATTGGCGTCGACACCCTTACCAAAAGAAACTGTTACAAGATTTTCATTGTAAGCTAATGAATATTCTCCAAGGGTAGTAACTGAGTTGGGAATGGTTAATTCTGTGATATTAGTGCCATATATGGCTTCTTTGCCAATTGAAAGCAATCCCTCTGGCAACTGGATTGAACTAATGTTAGCTCTACGGAATGCTTTGTCTTCAATAGCTATAACTTTATATTCTTTAGTGCCATCGCTGACAGTTGCAGGAATTACGATGTCGCCCTCATAGGAACTTGTACCAGGCTCAGTATCATTGGGGTATGTTACATAAGCATTTCCTCTTCCATCCTTCAGGTATTTAATGCCGTCTATTGTACCAAGCTCTGTGATGATATTATATTTGTTCCATTTTGAATCTGCAACAAAGCCGTCAAATACACTAGGCTTTACATGAATTCTTGATTTGTGCTCGTCATCAAAGGTGATATCATCAGATAATTCTGGCACTGCATCACAAATCATATATACTTCGTATGCACCTGATGCTCGCCAGCATACCCAGTTCTCCCATGTGTTGTCAGCAATATGAGTTCCAAAGGTAATTTTTTTCAGTTTATCATTATATGCTATAGCTTCTTTTTTTAAATTTGTTACAGAGTTTGGAACGGTAAGCTCGGTAATTCTTGTGCCGTAAATAGCTTTCTTTCCGATTGTTTCCAATCCCTCGTTTAATGTTAGAGTCTTTATTTGGGACTCTTTTAAAGAATTCTCGCCTATTGTGCTTACGTTTCCAGGGATTGTTAATGACGTTAGTTCAACCTTATAAAGAGATTCGTAACCTATCGAGGTGACATTTTCGCCAATTGTCAAAGATGAAATAGAAGCTTTACGGAAAGCATAATCGCCGATAGCAGTTACGTTGTATATGTTTGCGTCTACGGTGATAGTGGCAGGAATCACTATGTCGCCAGTATATTCACTAGTACCTGGCTGGCTGTCATTCGGATACGTAACGGTAGCGTTACTGCCATCAAGAATGTACTTGATACCATCAACGGTAGCTGTGGTATCTCCCCATGCTGCTATACTTAACAGCACACAACAATAGAATGAAAAAAATTTTTTCATAAAAAAACAATTTAAGGTTCTTAAAAAAAGGTTTTTGCGTGTTTTGCGCTGCAAAGTTGCAATTTTTTTTGCACATAGAGAAATATAAACGCATCTTTTTTTGAAAAAAAAGAATGTCCGTGAACAAGTCTGTTTTCCCTCTCGCTGCTCCAACTTTCATCTCGTCGATAAGCGAAAGACATACATATCTTCTCGAAGGGTGTGATAATGTAAGATATTTTCTTGGCGAATCAACGGACGATTCGTCGTCTGTCAGAAAAGGCTGGAGTAGGGGTATTAATACTGGCAATTGCTACTATTAATACCTGCAATTTTTTCTATTAATAGTAACATTTGTTACTCTTAACGGGGCAATTATTGCAACATTGGATATGTGTGGCGATTCTCATGTTTTGTAAATTATTTTCTGTTAGTTGTTCTGAGGGTGATTTTTGTTGTGTGAAGATAAACTCCTTAGTGCACGTGGGAATTTTTGCGGCCTCGTGTGGGAGTAAAAATAATCTCTTGTTTTTGACAATGCAAAGGTACTTCAGTTTTGTGAAATGTCAAAAAAAATGATACCATAAAACGACATTTTGAAAACACAATGTTTGTTGACAGTTTCTTCAGTTGACAGTTGACAGTTTCCAAAAATGTGTGATTATTCCTTTACTACCTATATATATAATATATATTATATATATAGGTAGTAATCACTTTTCGTACTTCCGAACAAAAACTGTCAACTGTCAACTGTCAACGAAGAAAAATGTCTTTTCCTGAATACGGTTGACTCTTTTTAGGCCTTGTTTTCAACACTTGTCTACCCGTACGGATTTTGTTGACTGCCTCGTCTGAGTACAGTTGACTACTTTCACTGGAGTGGTAGACCCCTTTCCTAAGAACGTAGACTTCTGTCTTTTCCTGGCGTATCACTAGGAGCGAAATGTCGTTTTTGCCTTTCAAAAATGTCGTTTTAGGGTATGTTATTTTTGACATTCATGAAAAAATGTTGTACCTTTGTGCATGATTTGAAAAACCGCGATTGGCGACAAAAAATGGGGCGGAATAATTGCTTCCACGCATGACAGCAAAATATCTTACTTTAAAAAGGGGAAATAACAGATAAAATGATGGCGAGAATGGCGGATTGACGCTATCTGATGGCGGGAAAAGATAAAAATGATAGTTTTTTTTGCTGTTCACACAAAAAATGTTATCTTTGCACGTCAAAAACTAAGATTATGAAAATTAATATTAAAACAGTTATGACAGTTTGCCTGCTGATGGTATCAACAATAGCATTGGCAGTGCCGGCACAACGGGTAAGGAAAACAATCACTCTGGCGGACGGGACAAAGAAGGAAGTAACGCTGGCGGGAGACGAGAATATGCACTTTTATGTAGATGCAGACAAGAACGTTTATGTAATGGATGCCAACGGCGTGTACCAAAGAAAAGACCGCCGTACAATTGAAGAACAATGGAGCCAGCGGCTGGCACGACGAAACGAACACCGTATGGAACGGGCCATGGCACGCGGCATGCATATGACTCCCCAGATATCGGCTCAGGACGGTAAAGTACATCGTGCGATATGGGGTGCCGAGCAGAACCCCATCAGCGGTGATAAGAAGGGCTTGGTGATTCTGGTCAACTTCTCCGACCGTAGTCTGAATGAGGAACACGGACCGGAATTCTATGACGGCTACTTTAACGAGGTTGGCTTCAACAAGGGCGAAAACAGCGGTAGTGTGCATGACTACTTCTACGAGTGCAGCTATGGTCAGTTTAACCTTACCTTCGATATCTATGGTCCTGTTACTGCCAGCAAGAGCAGCGCATACTACGGTCAGAACGATATTTACGGTTACGATTCGTATCCAGGAGAGTTGGTTGCTGAGGTCTGCCGTATGGTAGATCAGATGGGCGCAGACTTCAGCAAGTACGACTGGGACAACGATGGTTATGTAGATCAGGTGTATATTGTTTATGCCGGATATGGAGAGAATGCTGACGCCCCCTCAAATACCATCTGGCCCCATGAGAATACATTGGATAATGCGAAACTGGCCGGAGACGGTCAGGGTGCCATCACTCTGGATGGCGTGAAGGTGGACACCTATGCCATGAGCTGCGAGCTGGCAGGAAGAACCGGTAATAATCCTGCAGGTATCGGATCGGCCTGTCACGAGTTCAGCCATTGCATGGCCTTGCCGGACTTCTATGATACTTCAGGAGTAGGATTTTATGGAATGGATGAGTGGGACGTGATGGACCTCGGCTCTTACGTAGGCCCCAATAAAGGAGGATGCCCCACACCCTATACCTGCTACGAGCGTATGTATTGCGGATGGCTGACTCCTACGGTGCTGAGCGAACCCGGTGAGGTAGTGGGGATGAAGTCGCTGTACGAGGCGCCGGAAGCATACATAATATATAACGAGAAGAAACCCAATGAGTATTACATGCTGGCCAACTGCCAGTACGACGGATTCGGTGCATGCTACGCAGCTCACGGCTTGTTGGTACTGCATGTTTACTTTGACTCGAATGTCTGGATAGACAATAGAGTAAACAGTTCCTCTATACAGCGTATGACCATTATCCCGGCTGACGGAAAACTGTCCAATTATACCAATGATGCCGACACCTGGCCGGGCAAGACGGGCAAGACTGCGCTAACGGATACCTCCTATCCCCTCGCTGCATTGTATGCGGCCAATATGGACGGACGGAAACTGATGGGTAAGCCCATAGAGCAGATAACGGAGAGTGCCGACGGCAAGATAAGCTTTCTCTTCTGTGGCGGAGTGCCGGTGGAAACCCCAGCCGTTTCGGAAGCCGTCGATGTCAGTGAGGATGGATTTACTGCCAGCTGGACGGCTGTTGAGGACGCCACAGGCTATAAGGTCGAACTGACCTCCACGGATCTGGAAGAGCAGCAATACGGGTTGGAGAAGCTGACATTGCTGAACGAGGATTTCAGCGGCTTCAACAACGGAAAGCAAAAGGACGGCTCGACGGATTTGGGTGAATCCCTGGACTATTACACCCAGGTGCTCGGATGGTTGGGCGAAAAGCTGTACACTACGCCCGACAACGAGGTGAAGATGAGTACTGCCAGAATAGGCGGCTACATCCGCACTCCCCAGATGAAAACGAAGAATCATGTAGTGACGCTGTCCTTTACCGTACGTAAATACGAGGGTAATGACGCCCCTGTTTATGTTGTATTGGGACAAGGTGCGGATGAATACGGTGAGAATCTGGGCGATGCGATAGAACTGACCAGCGAGCCCGTACGCCATATTATCACCACCAAGGTAGAAGACGAAAACTTCTGGTGGAAGCTGATGTGCGACGGACGCTGCTACGTCTCTGATATGTGTACTTACGATGCAGAGTTGACAGAGGAGCAGATAAATGCCGGTGTCGTGTCAATGATAGATTCCGAGGTCAGTGTGGTAACGACAGAGAACAACTCTTACCAGTTTACAGGCCTCTCGTCTCAGCGTAAGTATTCTTATCGCGTTTGTGCCGTGCATGGCATTTCCACCAGCCCATGGAGCAACAGCGTAGAAGTGAAGCTGGATAACGGAACCGGTTTAAATGAAGAGATAAGAGTGAAGGACGAAGACTTTGCTTCCGCTGTGTATGACCTTTCCGGAAGAAAAATTCTCAACTCTCAATTGCCAAAGGGCATGTACATTGTGAACGGCAGGAAAGTGGTGAAATAAATTGTAAAGTCGGGAGTTCCGTTACACGGAGTTTAATAGTACTTTTAACTTACTACTCTAAACTCTCAACTTTAACAACCAAAAAGGAGCCAGGCGGCTCCTTTTCTTGTCAGTTAATCAGATAAGTCTTGGTCTTTCCCTTGTAGGTGAACCTGACGGTTGAACGGTTGTCGCTGATCGCACCCACCTGAATCTGCACATCCGGACTGGAGGCGCTGGCGGTAATCCTGGAACCTGACTGCAAGGGGGCATAGACCTGATAGTTGGTAACATCAGTATAGCCGTTGGCATTGCTGGTAAAGAGGGGATTCTGGGGGAGATGCAGACGCTGTCCGTCGACCTCTATGCTGACCTGTGGCACCTCCGGTACCTCAAGGGGGTGGGAGGCATTGGCAAAGCCTATGCCGTGCAGGTCGAGCAATCCCTCCGTAATCAGATAAATGGCATGCTTGCCGCTCAGTCCTTCTATAGCGGGGACTTTGGCCCTGAAGGTCTGGGGCCAACGGGGTGCATTGGCAGGGATATCTATGACGGCAATCTCACGACCGTTCCAGACATTGTTGTCATAAGGGCCGTCCAGCATAACCTTCACCCTGCTGGCTTCCTTGCCGTTGGGGGTGAGGTTCAGGCAGATTTCCGTGTCTTTCCGGATACCTTCGAAAGCCGGCACACCCTTGGTGCTCTGCGTCAGGCCGCCAAAGCCGAAGTACTTGAAGCCTATGACGGTGCCGTTACGCAGTCCTGTAAGGGTCATGCCGTTGTTCCATACATCGTGGTTGTCCTGCATACATTCAAAGGAGCCCGGACCGGCCACATAGCAGGCTATACCGGCAGAATAATACTGATAGGGGGGCAGACCAAAGATATTGAAGCCCTCGCTGGTAACCTCGGCACCCGTATATTCCATTCCGTTAGCGGCCTTGGCTGTCCACTCGTTATCGGGGGCAAAGGGGTCGTAGCCCGTAATGTGTACCTTTCCGCCTTTGGCTACAGGCTTCTTGTCCCATTCTATCTTGACAGGAGCTACCATCGACTGGCGGGCATTGCCGAAGTTGCGTGGAGGGCGGTGGTAGAAGACATACCACTGTCCGTTTATCTCCTGCAGGGAGCCGTGTGTGTTATGGCCGTAGTTGGTGGTGACGAGTGCTGTGCCGTCGGCATTGGGAACAACGCCACGTGAGTCAACCAGCACGCCGCCTGCCCGCCAGGGGCCTAAGGGAGAATCTCCATAGGCATAGCGCAGGGCACTGTTCGTGTTGCCTATGCCGTATTCCTTTCCGCTATATCCGCTGAACACCATCACGTATTTGTTGCCCACCTTGCGAATGCTACTGGCCTCGAAGAAGTTGAAGTCCAGTGGGTTCTGTCCCTCGTAGAGCGCCTTGTACTGACTGCCCTCCCTGTCCAGCAATCTGCCGTCATAGCTGCTGGCAGGAATGAAGGGGTCTGTCAGCTCTGTGCCAGGCCGTTTGCTGTACATGGTGTTCTGGTCCAACTGACAGGCTGTACTGTGCTGGAAGCCATAGAAGACGTAGGCACGGAACCCTACGGCATAGTCGGGGTCTTTCCTATCAGTAATCTCCTCGATATACACAGAGGGGTCGAAGTCTATGAGGGAGCCGTCCACGCAGGCACGTCCGTCAGGCGTCAGGTTGACGGGGGTGAAAGGACCATCGGGCCTGTCGCCCTTGCATACCATAGGCACACGCCTCCATCCGCGTGAGTGGGGGTAGAGCCAGTAGGTCTTCTTGCCTGTCTGGCGGTCTGTGGTCTCAACCAAGTCGGGGGCATACATGGTGTCCCAGCGGCCGTCTGCATAGTAGGTGAAGATAGGGCCCTCGTCTCGCCATTGGGTAAGGTCTTCGACGGGAGCCGACCACATACGTATGTCGTTTCCGCAATATTCCGAGTAGTGTGTATCGTGCGAGCCGATGATGTAGGCACGCATCTTTCCCGGGTTGTCTGGGTCGGCAAACACACGGGGTTCGCCGTCGGGCACATGCTCCCAAAGGGGCAGATAAGGGTTCTGTGCCTGCCCGCATAGGGCAAAGGCAGAGAGAATGGATAAAATTGTGTACTTCATGATCTGGCAGCAGGCGGACGCCTGTTTTGTTATTTCGTTATTACGTCTCTTTTTGGGACGCTGTTTTTCACTCCTGTTGAACTCCTTTCATAGACAGTGAGATGCGGTCGCGTTGCAGGTCGACCTCCAACACACGGACCGTCACATGCTGGTGCAGGCTGACAACGGTGGTGGGGTCTTTGACGAACTTATCGGCCAGCTGGCTGACGTGTACCAGTCCCTTGGTGTGAACACCCACGTCCACGAAGGCACCGAAGTTGGTGATGTTGCTGACAATGCCTGGCAGGATCATACCGGGACGCAGGTCGGTCAGCTCGTGTACCGTGGGGTCGAAGGCAAACTGGGTGAGCGGCTTGCGAGGGTCGCGACCGGGTTTCTCCAGCTCGGCCATAATATCCTGCAGGGTGGGGAGTCCCACCGAATCAGAGACATAGCGGTTGATATCTATCTGCTTGCGTTTCCCGTTGTCGGAGAGCAGATTCTCAACCGTGCAGCCGCAGTCCCTGGCCATCTGCTGCACGAGGGCGTAACGCTCCGGATGAACGGCGCTGTTGTCCAAAGGCTCTGTTCCGCCCTGCACACGCAGGAAGCCTGCACACTGCTCGAAGGCCTTGGCACCCATACGGGGCACCTTCAGCAGCTCGCGGCGGGTACGGAAAGCACCGTTCTCTTTCCTGTAATCTATGATGTTCTGTGCCAGGACAGGACCTAAGCCGCTGACGTAGGTCAGCAGGAACTTACTGGCTGTGTTCAGGTTTACGCCCACACGGTTCACGCAGTTCTCGACGGTCTGGTCGAGGCTCTTCTTGAGGGCGGTCTGGTTGACATCCTTCTGGTACTGTCCCACGCCTATGCTGCTGGGGTCTATCTTCACCAGCTCAGCCAAGGGGTCCATCAGACGGCGTCCTATGCTGACGGCTCCACGAACGGTAACATCCTCGTTGGGGAACTCCTCGCGCGCCACCTCGCTGGCGCTATAGATGCTGGCACCGTCCTCGCTGACGCTATAGACCTCCGTGCCTTCCGGCAGCTCCAGATGGTTGATGAAATCCTCTGTCTCGCGGCCTGCCGTGCCGTTTCCTATGGAGATAGCCTGAATTCTGTATTTCTCTATCAGCTTGCCCACTGTGAGCATAGCCTGCACCCGTTCGTTGCGGGGAGGGTGGGGGAAGATGACATCGTGGTGCAAGAGGTTGCCCTGATCATCCAGGCAGACAACCTTGCAGCCTGTACGGAAGCCCGGGTCTATGCCCATCACACGTTTCTGACCAAGGGGACTGGCCATCAGCAGCTGTTCCAGGTTGCGGACAAAGATGCGGATAGCCTCCTCATCGGCTTTCTGACGTGATGAGGCTGCAAACTCGTTGCTGATGCTGGGCTCCAGGAGGCGCTTGTATCCGTCCTCTACGGCTGCCTGAACAGCCTGGCTGCATTCGTTGTTGCCACGGACGAACTGACGGCTCAGACGTTCTATGGCCCTGTCGTCATCCACGCTGATGCTGATACGCAGGATGCCTTCTGCCTCGCCTCTCCGCATCGCTAACAGACGATGGCTGGTACAGCGGTCCAGGCGTTCCTGCCAGTCGAAGTAATCGCGGAAGTTCTGCCCCTCGGCATCCTTCCCCTTCACAACCTTGCTGCTGATAACGGCATGCATGCTGAAGGTGGTACGCAGGGTGTTGCGGGCACGCTCGTTCTCGCTCACCCATTCGGCAATGATGTCCTGGGCGCCTTGCAATGGGTCCATGGGACAGTCCTTGTAGGGTGCCAGCAGGGAAGAGAGGGACTCCGGTCCCTGTCGCATCAGTCGTTTGGCCAACGGTTCCAGTCCTGCCTCACGTGCCGCCTGGGCGCGCGTACGTCTCTTTTGTTTATAGGGCAGGTAGATATCCTCCAACTCTGTGCTGTCCCAACAGTTCTGGATACGCTCAGCCAGCTCGGGCGTAAGTTTTCCCTGCGCCTCTATGGTCGTGAGGATGTACTCGCGCCGTTTCTGCAGCTCAGTCAGTTTATCCAGCTCATTGCTTACCTGTGCCACCTGAATATCGGTCATGCCGCCGGTTGCTTCCTTGCGGTAGCGACTGATAAAAGGAATGGTAGCACCCTCTTGCAGCAATGCTACGGTATTGGCAACGTATTGCTCTTTAAGACCCAAACGCTGGGCTATGATTTTTATCATGGGGTTATAGGGGGTTAATGGGGTTATAGGGTTTAATAGGGAGTGATAGGGTTTAATAGGGAGTTATAGGAATTCATAGCGGTAGCAAATTCTTCACTCTTCATTCTTCACTCTTCACTCTTCACTTTTCACTTTTCACTCATCCTCTCCAACGCTATGGCAATCTCCTGCGCTACGCGGGTGACGTAGGGGATGACGATATGGCAGTTGGGACGGTCCTCTGTCAGGCGCAGGAACTCTTCGAACTCGTAGCTGAGACGATGGCGTGAGGGGTCGGCCTTGAAGGTCTGAGGCTCCTGACCGCGCAGATGCAGGGTGAATTCCTGCAGGACGCTGACAGAACCCTTTATCTCGATGTAGCCCTTCTCGCCCTGTATGCAGGCAAAGCTCAGTCCGTCTGAATCCTTGGCGGCTCCCATGCTGACTACAGCCGTAGGATACTGCATGAGCAGTGTTCCGCTGATGTCGATGCCGTTCCAGCCTAAGTTGCGGGCATACTGGATGGTGCGTGGGGGACCAAACAGACCTATGGTGAAGCAGAGATTATAGATGTTCAGGTCGCGCAGACAGCCGCCAGCCTGTTCTGGGTCGAAGACAGGGGTTATCTCGCCGTTCAGGTAACGGTCATACCGACTGCTATACTGCGAGTAGCAACCGTTTACCATGCGGATGGTTCCCAGTTGGGGCAGCAGGTCGGTAAGCTGCTGGAAGAGCGGCATATACAGCAGGCTGAAGGCCGGCAGGCAATAGACACATCGCTGGACGGCAGCGTCGAAGAGCGCGTCCGTCTCTACACGGTCAACGGCTATGGGCTTCTCGATAATCACATTGTGCCCTGCCTCTATGGCCTGCAAGGCATAATGGTAGTGTACGTGATTGGCGTTGGCGATATAGACGAAATCGGCCTCCGCCTCCTGCAGCATCCGTGCATAATCGGTGTACACGAACCCTGTCGGTGCGTAGGCCTGGCATAGGTCTATGGCATGTTCCACACTCTTCTCGCGCGAGAAGATGCCTGTTACCTCTATTCTTCCCGCAAATTCGTGCTGAAGCATCTTCAGCACCTCTTCAACAATTTTGCCTGTTCCGGCTATGCTTATTTTCATAATGTAATGCGTATTCTATTGCAAATTACGCAAATTACAGAAAGAAAAACAACCGAAACAGGCAAAAAATGGGGGCAAATGGGGAATTTGTCCTTAGAAGTGGAGATTTACACCGCCCATGAAGGTAGCCTTGGGCATAAAGTAACCGTCGTAAGTTTGGTAACGCTCTGCCAGCAGGTTATCGCCCTTGGCAAAGACTGACATCCAGGGCAGTACCTTGTAGCTGACAGTGGCGTTCAGCAGCGTGAAGTTCTCCTTACGGGCGTTGTCGCCTGTTGTCAGGTACAGGCCGCTGACGTTCTGGAGGCCTGCAGAGACGGTCCACTTCTCGTTGTGATAGTTGGCTCCGATGTAGAGCTTGCCCTCAGGAGCGCCTATGATGGGATTGTCCATACGCAGGAAGGAGTAGTTGCCGTTCATGCTCCAGTGGCTGTCGATGGTGTAGTCGGCAGAAAGCTCAACACCCCAGTTCTCGAACTCGCCTGTGTTCACATTGCGGGGGCGTCCGTTCACCATTACCTTGTTGATAAGGTTCTTGCCCTTGATGTAGAAGATATTGGCACCTATGCGAGCCCTGTTGCCAATGCGCTGGGTGTAGGCAATCTCGTAGTTCATCATGCTCTCGGGCAACAGATCAGTCGTTGCAGGTGGGAACATATACATATCGCGGATAACGGGATTGCGGAAGCCCTTGCTAACCAGAGCCTTGATGTCGGCATTGCGGGTGGGGTGGAAGGAGAGACCGCCCTGAGGAACCAGCTCTGTGCCAACGACAGAGTGCCAGTCGATGCGCAAGCCTGCATCCAGGGTCAGCCATTTGCAGATGTCCTGACGGAAATCGACGTAGGTTCCCACCTCGTCGGCACACTGCTTCTCAACCAGATTGCCTTGTGCATCCTTCACCAGATAGGTTTTGGCTCCGGATGTCTTGTCCTCGTTCCAGGCACTGCCGCCGAAGTGCTGCCAGTCAACGCCCACGGTTACGGTGTTTCCTTCGAAGAAGTGTGCACTCTGATACCAAGTGACGCCAGCGATGTAGTCGTCGTGTTTATAGAGCGCAGTTTTGGGAGTGCCACCCACGTTATAGCCGTCGTCTATGTTGTGATGGCCCCAGTCGCAGTAGATGCGGAAAGTACCGCTGGTTTGCCTGTAATTGTTGCTCAGGCTGATGCTGGCCAGTCCGCGTGTAATCCTGGCATCGTTGTCCAGCATGGGAGCAGCAACGGTTCCGGGGTTGCTGGCATTGAAGTGGGTAATATGGGCATCGGAGAATGCCTTCCAGTGCTCAGAGAACTCATAGCCCAGCTTCACGTAGCCGCCGAACTGCTCGAACCCGCTGTTGGGACGGTGGCCGTCGGTACGCTGATACTGCGCTCCTGCAACACTGCTGAAACCGCCCTTGCGGAATCGGTTCACACCATCGGCCTGGAAGGTTCCGTAGCTGCCGCCTTGCAGACGGATATCGGTCTTGCAGCCGTCCTGGTTCATCTGACGTGTAATGATGTTCACTACACCGCCCATGGCATTGCTGCCGTAGAGCAGGCTGGCAGGACCACGGACAACCTCTACCTTCTCTGCCATCATGGTCTGGTAGGCATCTGGGATGGGATGTCCCATCAGGCCTGCGTATTGTGGCTGGCCGTCTATCAGCACCAGGAGCTGGGCACCGCTTCCCACACCACGGACCTTCAGGTCGCCTGCGCCGGTGTTTACGCCGTAGCCTAAGATGCCCCTGCCGGTTGAGAAGAGGCTTGGTGTCTGTTCCATAACCGTTGGCAGGATGGAAGAACGGAAGTTCTCGTTCAGTTTCTCGTTGCTGATGCTGGTAACGCTAAGGGGTAGATGACGTGCATCTGTGGCGTTACGTGTGCCTGTAACCACCACTTCGCTTATCTGAGTGGTGTCTTTGAGGGCTTGCGATTGTGTTGCTGCCTGCAGGGAAAGGCAGGCTGCGCCGGCTCCCAACAGAAATAAAGTTCGGATTTGCATGGATAAATGTGTCAGTTTGAAAACATTGTTAATAAATCTGGTTGCAAAGATATCAACAATGTACGCACGAAGCCAAACCTATATTTCGCAACGTGTTACCAATATTTCCCCTTACGGACGTGGGGCTTATTTTAAGTTCTTGGGGTTAACTCCAAGATGTTCAGATACATAGCGGCTTAAGTGAGAGGAATTGTCGAAGTTCATTCTCTCCACAATTTCCTTTGCCGTGAGTTTTCTGTGCATCAGCAGGTGACGGATTTCCATTACCGTAAACTGCTGAATCCAGTAGCTGGGAGTGCGTCCGCTTACCTGTGTGGAGATCTTGTGCAGATGCTTGGGCGTGACACAGAGTTCCTGGGCATAATAGGCTACGGTACGGTGCCGGCGATAGCTTCCGCCCTCCAGCATCTGGATGAAACGCGACATGATATCGGCAGCCCGTTGTGTGGCTTCCTCGTGTTCGAAAAGGGAAGCGTGGGCACTCATGACATCCAGATACAGGGTGCGCATACTTTGCAGTACCGCCTCTTTTCTGTATGCCTCAGGAGTGTGCTCCATGCGGAAGGAGACATCACGGAAGTCGTGTTCCAGAATGGTGAGGTTTTCCCCCTCCAACCGAAAGATGGGGTGCATGAACAGATGCAGCCATCCGCAGGTTCCGTAGCTGTTGTGCGGCATGCAACC
>Ga0265300_10002091_pt1 | contig 17699 bp, 18 predicted proteins | sample AusTroGonzalo_MG_FD_193482 | JGI IMG/M metagenome (GOLD analysis project Ga0265300, IMG submission 193482) | Bovine rumen microbial communities from tropical cattle in Woodstock, Queensland, Australia - Gonzalo_03 | ecosystem: Host-associated > Mammals > Digestive system > Stomach > Rumen ...
TTCCAATAAGGAAAAAGGTGTTTTCAAAAAGCTGACGGCGCTTCCGTACCTGCTGGTGCTTCTTGCGTTACTGATGCCTTTGGCAAACGTATCGTGCTCGGCGAAAGACGATAGCAAGCCGATTGCTCAAATGACGTTCTACCAGATTGCATCGGGTGTTAACTTGGATGAGTCTCTGGCGAATTCGGCGCTTGGTCAAATGAACCGCATGGTCAAGGAAAATCCGAAAATTTTGGATCATTTCAAAACGCAGATGCCGAATTACCCGAAAATGGAACCGGTCCCTCATTTGTACGGAATAGTTGCAGCCATCGTTCTTGCTGCTGCATTTGCTTGGATTGTACCGCTGGCATCAGCGTTGATGGGGCTTTTATCGATGATTTCTCTATGGTCGCTGCTGATGAAACTTTCACAGTTGAGCGATACGCTTGGGATTCCGCTATTGAAAGTCGAAGGCGGTGTTGGACTGTACTGTGCTAGTTTCCTGATTTTGATTGGGACGGCGATGAACATCGCAACACTTGTGAGGCCTGCGGTTCTTGCTAGGCGCGCCCGCAAAAAGAAGAAATAACTTACTAAAAATTGAGATAGAAAGCCCTGCATTGCATTGCAGGGCTTTTTTTGCTATGTGATATTTTTCTGTTTTTTAGAATACGATTTTTTTAACAAATAGCGCTTCTTTTCTTTGCTTGTGATTCTTGTCAAATGTATGAAAATTGAAACAAAATTGAAAAAATAAGGTATGATTTGAGGGGATTCTTTTTTTTATATGAAATTTTAAATTTTTGCATGTGTATGGGGTTTACCTAAATTGCAGTTGCAAAACGGTGATTTCTGGTAAATTGGTTGCTTTGGTGCGTAACATTAAATGAAGCGAAACCTTAAAGGGGATCTTTTTTAGTACTATGTTAGAACAAGAAAAAGTTGCCACATCGAATTTCATTTCTGTTCCGCCAATGCGGATGGATAACTCCATAACCTTGCAAGAGGCTCTTGTAGTCTTATGGAAAAATAAACTTGCAATCATTCTGTTTTTGCTTGTTGCGTCCACGATTGGGGGCTTTGTTGCCTTATGGCAGCGTCCCTTGTATTCCAGTGATGTCCTTCTCCAGGTGAACGTGAAGGGCAATAGCAGCAAATCGACTAAGGCTATGGGCGAAATGGGCGAAGTTCTTGAATTGGCAAGCCCTGCCGATGCCGAAATTGAACTCATCAAGAGCCGTATGGTTCTTTCGAGTGTCGCTGAAGAAGAACACCTTCATTTAATTGCGAGACCCGTTGGCTTCTTTGATCGCCTTATGCATCAGGAAGGCCGTATGGATTTGGATTCCCTGCGCATTCCAGTAAAATTGCGTGCGGAAAAATGGACTGCCGTGGCTGATGGCGAAGATGGTTATTCCGTGATTGCGCCTGATGGCAAGAAGATTCTCGATGGCAAGGTTGGCGAAGTCCATACTGCAAAATACGCCGGTGATTCGTTGGTTATTCGCGTGAATTTCATGTTGGCAAAAGAAGGCCAGAAATTCGCTTTGATTCAAGGTTCTCCGCTGAGAGCGGGTCGAGGCTTGTCGGGTGCATTAAGTGTTAGCGAAAAAGGCAAAAAGACCGGTATTATTTCGGTGCGTTACAGCCACCGCTATCCAGATCGTGCTGCATCGATTTTGAACACGGTTGCAAAAACGTATTTGCGCCAGAATATTGAAATGCGTACTGCCGAAGCTGAAAAGACGCTTGGCTTCTTGGAAAGCCAATTGCCGGGAGTGAAGGCAAAACTTGACAGTGCCGAAAAGGTTTTGGCTGATTACCGCTATAAGATTGGTTCTATCGATATGAACGGCGAAACCAGAGCCCATATCTCGAAGGAATCTGAACTTAAAAGACAAATTACTGAACTTGAACAGAAAAAGCAGGCTGCTTTGCGTCTGTTCAAGCCGGAACATCCGAGCGTCGTGACGCTTGTGAAGCAGCAGAACAAGCTGCGCTCTGAATTGGCTTCGCTCAAGAAAAGCGCCGAAAAGATGCCTTTGACCCAGCAAGAAGTTGCCCGCTTGCAAGAAGAAGTGGCTGTCAATAACGAAATCTATACGAACATGCTCAACAATATCCAGCAGTTGCGCGTGGTGCGTGTTGGCGAAGTCGGTAACGTTCGCATTGTGGACTTGGCTCAAGTCGAATCGTCCCCGTCGAAACCGAAGAGAATGAACATCATGATGTATGCCGCTGCAGCTGGATTTATGCTGGGTCTGCTTTACGTGTTCTTGATGTACATGCTCAAGAACGGCGTGCGCAGCGCTTCTGATATTGAACGCGAAACGAAAATGAACGTGCTCGTGAAGATTCCGCAGTCCCGAAACAGGCTGCTCAGTAGGCGTAAAACATTCCATGGCACTCCTTTTGTGCTGACCAAGACGGACGACCAAGTGACGGAATCGTTCCAGTCCATGATGACGGCTATTAACTTTACCTTCCCGCAAATGGACCATTCCGTAATTCTCGTGATGGGACTTGTTTCTGGTGTTGGCAAGAGCTTTGTTTCGCAGAACCTGGCTGCAATTGCCGCTGCAAATGGCAAGAAGGTTTTGTTGATCGATGCCGATATGCGTCGCGGAACGATTCAGAGTAACGCAAAAATTGGACTTGTTGATGTGCTCGTTGGAAGAGCTTCTTTGGAATCTGCAGCCCAGCAAAAGTACAATGAAAACATGTACGTGGTTGGTGCTGGCAAAACAAGAATGAGCGCTTGCAGTTTGCTTCGTAGCGATGCGATGAGCAACTTGCTTAAAGAAGCTCGCCAGAAATTCGACTTGGTTGTCATCGATACTCCGCCGTTAAGCATGGTGACTGACGCAGAACTTATTTGCCCGCTGGCGGATTACTTGTTGTACGTGCTGCATTACGGCAGACATAACATGGATGATATTAAGGAAGCTGTATCCAAGGTTTCCCGCTATTCCGGAAAGGCTGGCGCAATTGTGATGAACCATTGCGAATATGAACCTGGGCATTACGGTTATTACAAAAAGGAATCTTATTGCCAAAAGCAGGAAGACTATAAACGTTTTTCTTTAGCTTCTCTGTTCTTTTTGTTAGGCTCTAAGTTTGGGGGAAAATAATGAAAAAGTTCAAACTACTCTCTATTATTGCAATGGCTCTCGCTTTGGCGGGAGTGTCCAATGCAGCCGATGAAGAAATTATCGGTAAGTATGGCTCTATTACGATTAAGATGGTTCACAGTGGGGTTAAGCGTAATAGTTGGGAGCCTAAGTCGGATAAAGTTGTGGCTTACATCGATGATAGTTCCGATGAAGTTCCTGTGATTTCTGAGGATATCGACGTTGATTCTGTTTATTATAGCCGTGTATTTAAACAGGGCGTTCCTTCGACTATGATGCTTCCTTTTGAAGTGCCGACTTGGAAATTATCTGGTCTTAGTGCGTTTGAATTTGTAAGGGTTGTTCAAGATGGTGGCCAGGGCCCGTTTAAGGCTTATGTTCGAAATGCGGCTTATGCGAATACAATCAAGGCGAATACGCCCTATGTCATCATGAATGAACAGAAAGATACCGTAATTTCGTTTAGTATGTTCAATTCCCAGCCCGACCATGTAACAATTAATACGACAAGTGGTAGCCGTCGCAGTACTTTTTCTGAAGATGGTTATGATTGGACTGTTATTGGTACTTATGAACGTGTTGAGTTCAAAAATCCTAAGGGTATTTATGGCTTTGCCGCCAAGGCTAAGGAAGACACGAAGGTGGGCGATTTCAAGAAGGCTGCTTGCAGTGAAAAGAGCTGCGCCTATATCAGACCCTACCGTGCTTATCTGAAATGCACTTTGTCTGAAACTCCATCGCGGGTGAGAGGCCTAGCAAAGTCTACAGAAGTTGCTAGCTTGGATGATTTGCCCGAAACAGTCGCTGTTCATGTTATTTCTGATAGCACTGGTGGTACTACGTATATTGGAACAATTAATACCCGTACGGGTGAATTTGTTAAGGATGATAATCGCTGGTTCGATATGAAAGGCCGTCTATTGCAACACAAGCCGACAGCAAAGGGGACCTATTTTAATAACAGAAAGAAAGTCGTCATCAAGTAGAGTGCTGTTATGAATATCGAAAAAGAAAAGAAAAAATACGTCGCTCCCTTTATGGAGATTCTGGATATGGAAGCCAAATCCAGTTTGTTGAGCGCGTCCGGTTTCGATGACGATGATGGTGTTGATGTCGATGTGGAAGGCGACAACGACGGTTATGATGACGAATTCAACTAATTAAAATTTCTATTGAAGAAAGCTAAAAAAGGTCGCGAGAAATCGCGGCCTTTTTTACAATGTCATTCCCGCCACCGAGCGGGAATCACCCTCCCATATAAAAAGGCGATGCCCTCCCCATACGCGGATCATGACTACTAAGCAGCATAGCTGCAAGTAGTCAAAGACATCAAGTGGGGCACGACAAGTTTTGTTTTAGTAGTCCAGTTAACGGCCTACTGCGCCACCGGCGCCATTAAACGTTGAACAAGAAGTACATGATGTCGCCATCCTGCACGAGGTATTCCTTACCTTCAGTGCGGACAAGCCCTGCTTCCTTGGCGGCGTTCCAGCTGCCGTGCTTGAGGAAGTCGGCATAGCTCAAGGTTTCGGCGCGGATGAAGCCTCGTTCGAAGTCCGTGTGGATGACGCCTGCGCACTGCGGGGCCTTGAAACCTGCGTGGAACGTCCAGGCGCGGCATTCCTTTTCGCCAGCGGTAAAGAACGTGCGGAGGCCGAGGATTTCGTAACCCTTGCGAACAACGGAATCAAGTCCGGATTCTTCCATGCCGAGTTCCTTGAGGAAGTCAGCCTTGTCGGCCGGTTCCATGGCGGAAAGTTCTTCTTCGATCTTGCCGCTGATGACGATGACATCGTGACCGTGCTTGGAAGCGTATTCCTTGAGCTGGTCTACATAAGCGTTACCCGTGAGAATGTCGTCTTCCTTGACGTTGGCACAGTAGAAGAGCGGCTTTGCGGTGAGGAGGCCGAGGTCCTTCACAATGAGTTCCATTTCTTCGCTGTCGTGCATCACGGTGCGGGCGGCGTGGCCTTCTTCCATGCTCTTCTTCAAGAGTTCGCAAGCGGCGAGGCGAGCCTTGGCTTCGGCATTACCGGTACGTGCAGACTTGGCTTCGGTAGCGAGGCGCTTTTCGACAGAGTCCAAGTCCTTGAGGATGAGTTCCGTTTCGATGACTTCGACATCGCGGATCGGGTCCACGGAACCGTTCACGTGGATGATGTTTTCGTCGTCAAAGCAGCGCACCACTTCCATGATAGCTTCGCATTCGCGGATGTGGGTGAGGAACTGGTTGCCGAGACCTTCGCCCTTGGAAGCGCCCTTTACAAGACCTGCAATGTCGACGAATTCTGTAACGGCCGGAACGATGGATTTCGGGTTATAGACCTTCACAAGTTCATCGAGACGAGCATCCGGGACGCTCACCATGCCGACGTTCGGGTCGATGGTGCAGAACGGATAGTTTGCGGATTCTGCGCCTGCGTTGGTGATTGCGTTAAAGATGGTGCTCTTGCCTACATTGGGGAGGCCTACGATGCCGCATTTAAAACCCATGATAATCTCCGATTTGTGGCGGGATTTTCCGCCGACTCATTTTGTGGTGTTTGCAATCGCTTTATTCTATAGCGACTTTTGTCACCTGTTTTTTCGGCGTAAAGGTAGAAAAATGCCCTTGGAGTGAAGCTTACGAAAATCTAAATTTACGCCCGTTTTTAGGTGTTGTATGGCAACGGATTCGTTAAAGACGAACATGGATATGTTGAACGGCCCTCTCGGGAGAAAAATCCTGAGATTTGCCATTCCGTTGGCCGCGACTAGTATTTTGCAACAGCTATTTAATGCCGCCGATGTCGCCGTGGTGGGCCAGTTTGCAGGCGACAAGGCGTTAGCCGCCGTCGGTGCAAACACGTTCGTCATCAATTTGCTTATCAATCTGTTCGTGGGCATTTCTGTCGGGGTGAATGTGGTGGTCGCGAATTCCATCGGGGAACGCAGCTACCGTTCGGTGACCCGCAGCGTCCACACGTCGGTGATGGTGTCGTTCTTTAGCGGCATTTTGCTTTCGTTCGTTGGAATCTTTTTTGCAAGGCCGATCCTTACGGCGGTCTCGACGCCTTCGGATATCTTGGATATGGCGGTGCGTTACCTGCAGATTTATTTTGCCGGCATGCCGTTTGTAATGCTGTTTAACTTTATCGCCGCCATTTTGCGAGGCAAGGGCGATACGAAACGCCCCCTTTACGTGCTGATGGTGGCGGGTGCCGTGAACGTCGTCTTGAACTTGATTCTCGTGGCGGGCTTTGGCCTTGGCGTTTCGGGCGTTGCGATTGCGACTGTTTTTGCCAATGCCATTAGCGGCCTTACGTTGTTCTATTTCTTGCTCCATGAAGTGGGACCGTTCAAACTCGAATTCTGGAAGCTTCGTGTGACGCCGCTTTTCTTGAGCCGCATTATGCGCGTGGGTTTACCCTCGGGGCTTCGCGGCGTTGTGTTCTCGTTTAGCAATGTGTGCTTGCAGTCTGCCATCAATAGCTTAGGCTCTTCGACGGTGGCGGCTTCTGCGGCGGCGCTCAATTATGAATTCATTGTGTATTACTGGCTCAATTCATTCTCGCAAGCTTGCGTGACATTTGTAGGGCAAAATTACGGCGCGAAAAACATGCCCCGTTGCCGTAGCGCTGTCCGCTGGACGCTCTTGCTGGGGTGCGTTTCGACGATTGTGCTGAGCGCGCTTTGCTGTATTTTCGCCCATCCCTTGCTGTCCGTGTTTACGTCTGATTCCGAAATTATTGAAATCGGTTCTATCCGCATGTACGTGGTGGTAGGGCTTCTGTTTATCAATGTCTTCTTGGACGTTTTTTCGAGTGCGCTTTCGGGCATGGGGCGCTCCCTTGCTCCGGCGCTTACTTGCGTTGCGGGTGTGTGCGGAATCCGTATTCTCTGGGTATTCTTTGTGTTTCCCCAGTACAAATCGTTTGCGTCTCTCATGGTGATTTACCCGATAAGCTGGGTGGTAACCATCTCTGTTCTTGTGGGACTATACTTCTACTACGTAAAGCACACGAAGTTCTAGGCTCCCTGGTGCTTGTTCTGCATGCGCAAAAACAGCTAAAATGCTGCAATTTTGCGAAAAATTAATTGTAAATGTTTGTTTTCGGAATTGCCCGTTTGGGCGGCATTGCTAATTATTTGACATTTTGTCAATGAACGAATTTGGCGTTTTTGGGCAAAAAGCCCCAAATAAACGTAATTTACGGGTATCCAATACATTGCCGATTTGGGATTGAATTCGATAGTATCAATTAGTGTTGGAGAATTGATGCTTCTGTATCGGGTGGAGACTCGGATCACTCTTCTTCATGATAATACTAAAGTGACCTTGGCCGAACAGAGTTTTCAATCCCAAACGGCCTTTTTGTTAGGCCGCTTCGCAGCAGTTAATAGTTCTAAGTTCCTAGTTACTAGACTTTATCAAGTAAGAATCTTCTAGTAACTAGCGCGAAGGGCGATGTAACTTCTTAAATTAAATCGTCAAGATTAATCCCGTACATCTTCACATTATCAATCCACACGTCGGAGCCGTTGTAGACGAAAATCGTGAAGCGCGTAATCTTGTTGCGCGTGATATCCCAACCATGGTAGCTTTTGCCATCGGCGTTGGTGAAGTCTTTAGGTGAGACCGCGACGCGAGTCCATTCCTTATTTACGCTTCCTTTGTACGAAGTCTTGTAGTTCGTGTCGGATTCGACGATGGTTTCAAGCACAATTTCGAAGTCGCCATCACCCTTGAGCCAAACTTCTACAGAATCGAGCTTGCTCAAGTCGTGCTGGTGTTCTGCAATGCGGGTGCCGATAACAACGTAGCGTCCCAACTTGTTGGCTTGGTACTGCACATGGAGCACGTTCTTCCCGAAAATGGAACTGTCGGCTTTTTCAATACCGTTCGTAGGTGTCTTGGCGAGATCGTTTTTGACCGTTGCGCTGTCGTGCGGCTGGATGTACCAATCGTACTTGTTTTTTAACGGTGCCGGGAGCGCGTTGTATTTCGTGCCGCTTTCAAAGTCCATGACCGTAACGCTGTTGAGCGCACTCACGAGCGAATCGCTGAGGCCTTTCCAGACCTTGACGTCCTTGAGTTTTGCTGCGTCCTTGTCGCCCCAGGTGAGCATCCATGGTCTTACGGTATCGGCCGCTGTTTCAACGCGGATGTTGAGCGTTGCGCTGTTGAGGGTTGTATCCCAACCGTCGATTTCAAACGGGATGAGGTCGCCGCGGCCATCGTAAAGGCGAATATCGCTTCCGTCCTTGGCTGCTTTAGAAAAGTCGAAGTTGTCTTCGGTCAATCGCAACACAAGCACAGTCGGGAAACTGAGCGGACGCATCCAATCCGAAATCAGTTCGGAAGGCATAAAGCGTATTGCATTTTCGGGAACGACTTTGTTCGGGTTTTCGATGAGACCAAGGTCTATGGTGTCGTTCGTCGTAACGGTTGTCGTTGTTTGACCAATGGCGTTCAAGTCCTGAGCGTCCCAAGCGCTTACGGTGAGGTTTCCGCAAGGCGCCTTACGGATGACGAACTGACCCAGAGAATCGGTCTTGACAATTTCGTTGGTGCCCTGGATAGCGACCCAGGCGTAGTTGGCGGAGTCCGGCAAATCAACGAGACCCTTGACCGCTCCAACGGCTTCGAGTGAGGCGCTGTCGAGCGTGTACTCGTGGTTCAGGTTGTTCAGCGTGTACTGCAAGACGATGGAAGAATCGCCCTTGGTAAAGTTGATTGTATAGGAACCGTTTTGGTGGCCGTCGATATGCACCCAGCCGTTTGTGTCGGTCTTGCCTTCGTAGGTGTAGGTTACGGGGCTTGATTCTGTCGTATCTGCGACGTACCAAGACGGGAGCACCTGGTAGCGGACATTGGCCGCCGGAGTGCCTTCGTTAAAAATTCGGATGGCGATGGCGTTTTCGATTTCCGTCGTATTCCCTGCAGAATCGTTGCCTGTTCCGCAAGCAGCGAGGAGCCCAAAGGGTACAAAATAAAGAAGTTTGTTAAAATTTTTCATTTTATTTTTCCTTCTTCTTATTGAGTGCGACGGGGAATAATGCGAGGTTCAGCTGCATGACGCGATCGGGGACGAAACATTTATCGACTCGAATCTGAATTTCTTTACGGAATTCCTTGAGCATTTTTTTGAGGTCTTCGAATCCCTTGGCATCGACAGCCATGGTGATGGTCGAAATGTCTCGGTTCTCTGGCGGAATTTCGTTCAGCGAGCGGATGCCAAACTGCATGACCTTGGAATGGAAGCTGCGGATGGCTTCGGCTTTTTCGGCGCCTTGAACCGTGATGTGCGGGTCGGCGAGACGAACTTTGCTGTTATTGTTTATCGGTTGGATAAAGCCGAGCGACTTCAAGATTTCGATGCTCTCTTGCGCTTGCTCTTCGGTGATGGGTGGAATCACGCTGTTTGCGATTTCCGGAATGTCCACGTTACCGTGCTTCACTTCGATGAGTGCTCTTACGACGATGGTCCACCAAGCGCTTAAATACTTGAGTTCGTTATCCTTGAGCAAATGGCGCTTGACATCGCGAAGCTGGAATGCCTTTTGCAAGATTTCCGCTTTAGTCTTTTCGGACTTCGTGCGAGAGGCGACAATCAGCAAGTCAAAATAGGCTGCACCGCGTCCGTCGAGCCCGAGCATTTTTTTTGCTGCGGGAACCGCGTGGACGGGAAGATTGCGCTTTTTCTGGACGATATAATAAGCATGGCTTGAATCCAAGCCAAGTGTTTTGCCGAGAGTGCTGAAGGAATACAAGGAGTTGTGCTTTTTGTGCTCCAAGTAGTAATCCTTGATCATGTCCCGGTAGTCATCGTAATCAAAGATTTCTGCCATAACCAAACCTAAAGTAAATATACTTTAAAATGCGGATAAAAGTGAAAGGTGAGGAATTAGTAAGTAGTGGTTTAGAGGGTAGTTGGTAGAAAATCCATTGAAGAAATAATTACTAGAATTGTGATATCGATTAAATGGAATAAAGATTGTGAAAAAAATACTCCTTTTGCTGGGTCTTGTTGTGGCGTGCGTCTTTTTGACGGCCTTTTTGAAAAAACGGGCTGAATTCGAAAAGTACGAAGCTATGATTGCCGAAACGAATGCGTGTCTTGGGATGGGGGAGTGGAAATGTGCTGAACGCAATGTCCGGGAACTTTTGAAAACCGCACCAAACGATACGAATTTGCAGTTGCACATGGCGGGGATTCTCTTTGAGCAAGAACGTTACAAGGAATGCGTAAGCTACATCGAAACTTTGAATTTTAAGCACAAGGATTTAGATTACCTTGTCGAAAAATCGAATCGTCTAGAAGAGGAATTTGAAAAACTGGGTGTTGAAAAATCGATGCATTTCCGTTTGGAATTTGATGGCAACCCCACAAGAAAAGATGTGATGGAAGCGCTTGCCGTTTTGGAAGTTGCACACGATTCGATTAGTAGTTTGTTTGAATTTATTCCTGAAAATAAGATTAGCCTTGTTCTTTATGAAGCTCCTGATTATCAAGGCATAGGGCAGCGCCCCAATTGGGTTGCCGCTGTATTTGATGGAAAATTGCGTGTCCCCGCGAACATGATGGCATACCGTGAAATTTATCGTCCGATATTATTCCATGAATTAACTCATGCGTTTGTCTATATCATGAGCCGTAAGAGCAAATCGGTCCCGCTATGGATGAACGAGGGAATTGCTCAGGTGATTGATGCGTCGCGTACGGGGGCAGAACGTCCGATGGGTGCCGCTCCGAGCCTTAAATCGTTGACTGAACCATTTGTGAATCAGCATAATACGGATGCGGCATTGAAACTTTATTGGTATTCTCAAAGAATGGTCGAGGAACTTTTAGCGCGTGGCGGAGAAGATGGGTTCCGCAAGTTTGCAAAGTGCGTGCAAGAAATCCGCAAATTGGGTGCTGATGACGCCTTGAAAAAGTATTTTGGAACAACGTCAAAAGAATTGTTGGAGTCGGTGCGATGAAAAATATTGTAATTCTTGCAACGGGTGGGACCATTGCAGGTGCTGGCGAACAAGGTAAAGATATTGGTTATAAGTCCGGCTCGATTGAAGCGCAAACGTTGATTGATGCTGTTCCTGAATTGAAACATGTGGCGAATATTTTTGTGGAGCAAGTCTGCAATATCAATTCGGATGATATCACTTCTGAAATTTGGATAACGCTTGCGGAACGGATTAAGGAATTAGCTGTTGAAGGCTTTGGAACATCGCATGAATGTGTCGATGGTTTCGTGATTATGCACGGGACCGATACGATGGAAGAAACCGCATTTTTCTTGAGCTTGACGCTTGGAGCAAATGAGCGAAGTGCCGCGAAACCGGTGGTGCTGACAGGCTCGATGCGCCCTGCGACAGCTACGAAACCAGACGGCCCTGCGAACTTGCTATTCTCTGTCAAAAGCGCCGTGGATTTGAGCGAACGCGTCGAAGCGACTGCAAAAAATACGCCTGTTTATGTCGCTTTCGCGGGCAAGCTCATGGACGCTCGCTCTGTGCAAAAAATCCATGCCAACGATCTTGACGCCTTTGCCGAAGTAGGGACTGCGCGGATTCTTGCGCCTGCATTCGACATTTCCTCCCTGCTCTCTCTCCCGAAAGTATCTGTCCTTTACTTTAACGCAGATGCCGACGCCGACCTTGTGCGTTATGCCGCAGAACGTTCTGCAGGCCTTGTTGTTGCAGGCGCTGGTGCGGGCGAATTTTCGCAGTCGTGGGCGGCTGCAATTACGGAAGTCGTTGCAAAAAAAATCCCTGTGGTTATTTCAACAAGAATCAATCGCGGTTGCATTGTGCCTGAACAACTTCTAGTGAAAGGGACTATTGCCGCTTACGATTTGCCCCCAGCCAAAGCCGCCGTGCTTTTGCGCCTTGCTTTGACCTTAACGCGCGATCCTGTCGAAATTCAGAAAATTTTTAACGAGTAAAAATACCGTCATTCTGAGTAGCGAAGCTACGAAGAATCCAGTGCAGTGATGAAAAGTTTCTGGATCCTTCTGCTTTCTGCATCAGGATGACGAGAAAAACAAATGGTAAACTATGAAATTTCTCATACAACGTGTTACAAAAGCTCAAGTCGATATTGACGGACAGACCGTCGGAAAAATTGATAACAAAGGTTTCCTTGTTTTAATCGGAGTAGGCGAGGGCGATACCCGTGAAATTGCCGACCGCTTCATCAAGAAAATGCTTGCGCTCCGTATTTTTGCCGATGAAAATGGCAAAACGAATCTCTCCATCAAGGATGTCGGTGGCTCGCTTTTGCTCGTCTCGCAATTTACGCTTTACGCCAATTGCAATAAGGGCAACCGCCCGACATTCAACGGAGCAGGCAACCCGACTCTTGCCAACGAACTTTACGAGTACATCATCGAACAATGCAAAAAAGAAGTGGCGGTTGTCGAAACGGGGAAGTTCGGCGCAGACATGCAAGTAAGCCTCGTTAATGATGGCCCGTTCACAATAATGCTGGATTAACAGAACTTTGTGACGAAGCCTTCTCTTTTCAAATTTGTAATATATTTTTGTTGAAGTCGTGCGATTCAATTTGCGCACGGAGGATTTTATGAAACTTAGTCGACTTTCGTTTTTGACGCCGTGGTGCGTGCTTGCTTTTTTATCCGTTGCGTTCTTCGCTTCTTGCGCGGGCTCGCGAGACTCTGCATCGGAAGGCTCGGCCGATGGCATGGCTGATGCTCCCTGCACGGAATGTGGTACGCAGGGCGAAATCGAACTCAAAATTACCGATGAAAAGTTTTACCGCGAATGGAATCCTGTGGCGTTCAGCCGCATCGATTCGAATGCAGTTGTTGGTGTTTTCCCAGCGCTCAAGGTGACTGCAAACCGCCCCGAAGAATGCAAAATGTGCCACAGTTTTAGTGCCGATGCGCTTGATTTTGACCTTGCCCGCGTCGAAGACTCCTTGTTTGTTCAGGCGTTCCCTAAAATGACGCGTGAACTCATGCTTCCGGGAATGCGCGTCCCTGAATCGGATTCTGCGTATATGGATACTTTGTCTGCAAAGCTACTTAAGATGAAGTTTGTCGAAGGAAAACGCCTTGATGACGTGACGCCGTGGGAAGAACGCGATGGCGTTGAACAGACATTGACTCGTCAGTTGCCCTTTGAACTCAAGGATTTGCTGAATAAAATTGCAAGTCGTTACGAACTTCGCTATTTGACAATCCCGCTCCTCATGGAGGTTACGATGGATCCTGATTTGGGCAAAAAAGGCGGATTCAAGTGGCAAATCGTTTGGAGCATGTGGGATGCTCGTTATGGCGAACTCGTTTGCCTTGCGTACTCGAAATTCACCGCCGCAACCACAACTCGCGTGGCGCCTGAAAAAGAATGGGCAACTCCGTTTGCCTCAAGACTTTCGCGCATGTTCTCTGTCGATGTCGCTAAGTTCGAAAACCACTAGGGTCGCTTTGCGACAGTTTTAAGTTCTGAGTTACTAGATTTTTTCTACAAGAATCTCTATTAACTATTAACTAGTAACTTTTAATAACTATCTTTCTTTTTATGAATTCTGCATTTTACGTTTTTATGAAGCTTTTGCCGAAGAATGCCGCAAGCCGCATTTTCGGTGCCTTTACGCGTTTGCGTATCCCGTTCCTGAGTAAGATTGCTCGCAACGCTTTTGCGAACTACTACAAGCTGGATATGTCCGAAGCCGAGTATCCACTGAGCCATTACAGGAACCTCAGTGAACTTTTTATTCGTAGGCTCAAGCCGGGCATGCGCCCCGTTGCCGATGCCGAAATCGTAAGCCCGGTCGATGGCGTTCTGTCGCAGACGGGCACGTTCGATGGCGACGAACAGAACTTGATCCAGGCGAAGGGGAAAACTTACACGCTCAAGAGTCTTTTGCGTAGCGAAGAACTTGCCGAACGCTTTAAGGGCGGCGCCTTTGCCACAATTTACTTGGCCCCGTTCAACTACCATCGCATCCACAGCCCCGTCAAGGGCGACCTCGTGCTTTCGAGCTATTGCCCGGGCACGCTGTGGCCGGTGAATGTCGGGAGCGTCGAACGTGTCGAAGGTCTTTTCTGCATAAACGAACGCCTCACGAGCCAGCTGCGTTTGGCCGATGGTTCCGAAGTTCTCGTAGTCAAGGTGGGTGCAACGAACGTCGGTCGTATTGGCGTTGTGTACAACGATTCACTTTTGACAAATGCAGGCAAGCTCCCGCGCGATAAAAAACGTGTAGACTGGATTCCGAATCAGCAGTATCCGTTTGAACGTGGCGATGAACTTGGCCGCTTTGAAATGGGCAGTACCGTGATTCTCGTAGTCGACAAGAAGATTCGCGAACGCCATCCGGACTTGTTCAAGTCTCGTCTTGGACAGGCGGTGAAGGTGGGCGAAGCTCTCTAGGCGTTTGCGTGTTTGCGGATTGAGTCGCGATGGTTTCTGTAAAACGGTTCATTCACGACGAGCCTTCGCTTTTTAAGGCTTCAAAAGATTTTGTGGCACTGTTTTTAAAATGTGCCGATCCCATCGTTTACGTGGCGCATAAAATGCCTACGCCCAATGAGCAAATTGCGTGGACTTTGCTCGGGACAGCCTTGTTCCAGGACCGCTCTTATCCTGATATCATACGGCTTCTTGTGAAGCTTTATGAATGTTTCCCGGGCGATAAACTTTGGACGCTTCCTGTGCCCAAGGTATCTGAAATTGAAAGTGTTGTTGAACAAACTTTCAATAGCCGCAATTGGTCGATGTTCGAACATGTCTCTGGGATTTTTTTGAGCGTAGGTCTTTTTGTCCGTCACCATCCCGATCTTGTAGCTTGGGCGCGTGAGCGTACTCCCGAAGGTATGTGGCGTGATTTGGGCGAAATTTATTTTATGGGGCGTTCGAATCCGCGTCCGAAAGCATGTGCCGCGATTTATCGATTGATAGCGCCAGCTCCGCTCGGCCTTGGCCTTTCGTGCCTCGCTGGTAAAATGCCGCCGCTCCCGCTGACGATGGGCGCTCGCCGCTTCCTTGCCATGCTCGGGCCTGCGAAAGAATCCAACTTTTCAGAACTCGAACCGCAGGAAAAACAAAGAATGGCGAACGAATATTTTGTGGCTTTATCCCCCGAAAACCCTTATGTTGCGTCCCACTCTTTGCAATTTTTTCTCGAAAATGGAACGGATGGCTTTATTTGCCGTGAACAAACTTCGCGTTGTGCCAAGTGTCCGCTTTATGAGTATTGCAATTACGCCGAACTGCGCAAACGTTGATGATGTATGCTAAATTTGAAGAGTATGAATCGCTTAGTTTCTTCGGTGTTGTCTAGGTCTATAATTGCAGGTGCTTGCGCTGCTTTGTTCGTTCTGAGCGCATGCGAACAGAAGGTCGAAGAAAATATCGATTACACGTTGATGTGCTATAAAGATATTTGGCCGATGGATGAAATCCATATAAGCGAAGGCTCGGACTACGATATCAAGGCGCTTGAAAAGAAAATAGATTTGCGTTATCCGGTGATGCTGGGTGATACGCTAGACGTTTCGATTCTTGAGTTTAAGAGTGACGTTTACGCGTTGGACTACTACATGAACAGTGGGCGTTTTCAGGGAATTCTGCCGATTTTGCGAGGTGCTTTTTTGGAACAAAGTATCCGCTCTGCGGCACGAATCTTCATTTTTAAACACGATAGTTTCCGTCGTTACGAGCGCAGCGATTTGGAAAGCTATGTGCGGCAGTTCTCGAATTCTCGCCATGGCGGTTTTCCGCAAGAATTTTTGAGCCTCCCGTTTGAACAGCGCGAACCAGGCCGCACGTCGATCCAGACCAAGTATTTTATTGGAGTCAAAGCGTATTTCCCTGTGCTTGCCCAGAGCTACCGAGATGCTGATTTGCAGTGGAACGTGGCCCGCAGTTGGGAACAAGTGGAAGAAAATGATTTTATCGCTTGGGGCCGCCAGTTGAACATCGTGGAACCGAAAGGCATTTATCGTGAAAACTCGACGCTTTATTTTGAAGCGGGTAAGGGGGTGAACGGCATGGCTACGAGGCTCCCGGGTGGTCGCGTTGTGGCGGCGTGGGGTTATCTTGATTGGCAGGACCTGGAACGTAAGTTCTTTACCGCCAGTGACCGCGTCTACGGCGCAAGGTATTAGAGCTATGGGCTATGGGCTCGCCTTGCTTTGCAAGACTCTGAGGTAAAGGCGGCTTCGCCGTGATTATTTAAGCTCACGGCTCAAAGGGGCGTAGCCCCGACCTCATACCTCGTAGCCGCTAACCACTCTTTCTGCAGAAAACCACTTCCTACCGCTTACTTCCTACTTCCTACTTTATTATATTAACACCATGGCTATTGAAAAACTTGCTGAAACTCTTATGGAAAAGCTCCGTTTCATCACGAAGGCGGAGACTGTAATTGGCGAACCTATTCAGGCGGGTGAATCGACTGTAGTGCCGGTGAGCCGCGTTTCTCTTGGCTTTGGCTTTGGCGGCCATCAGGGGAAAGGCGATACGTCTGCGTCTGGCGGTGGCGCTTCGGTTGAACCGGTGGCGTTCCTAGTCATCAAGGGAGATGATGTTCGCATTATGCCTATCACCAAGGATAGTTCGCTCGTTTCTAAGGTGATGGATATCGTTCCTGATGTTATGAATAAATTCACAGGAAAGAAGTCGCTGAACGACGTTTAGTCGCTTCTAGGTTTGAACAGATTGCTTTGCTTTTTTGCCCGCCGTTGTGTGGGCTTTTTTTTATGGGTCGTGCGTGAGTCTTGGACTGTAAGGTCTGGGACTTTTTTATTGGTAGAAAAAGTGGCTTTTTTGGTCGATTTTTCTTAAAGTCTGATTTGTAAAAGTATCTTAAATTTTTGAGAACATTTAATAGTGATAATTCTCACACTGTTTTGCGTAAATATTGTAAAAATTCGCGTTTTATATTGACATTCGCGATTTAAAAGAGTATCTTTATGAACGTAAAAACGAGAAAGCGAAAGCCTTTGGGTGTACATGGGTTAGTAATTTTGAGAACAGAAGGTTCTAAACTTATCTCGTTAGTTTTGCAAGACCATGTTTGGTTGTTAGGTCTTGCAAAATACCCGGCACGGGGATATACGTGCCACGAAATCCTCCTCCAAGGCGCCGTAATGGCGTACTCCTAACACAAAAAATAGGACCTCCTCACGAATAATGAGGAGGTTCTTCTTTTTTGAAAAAGAATGCAAAAAAGAGCGGGATTCTCCTTTATAAAAAAAGGCCTCGGCTTTGCCGAGACCTTTTTGAATGTCTTGTGGATTCTATCGTGTTCTGCGAACCCTCCAGGATGACACTCTTGGATTACCCGAGCACTTTCTTTTCGAAGTCGCCGAGGCAGTCGACGAGGGCCTGAACGCCTTCGACCGGCATAGCGTTGTAGATAGAAGCGCGGAAGCCGCCGACAGAACGGTGACCCTTGAGCTGCTGGAGGCCACGAGCCTTAGCGAATTCAAGGAATTCCTTAGCGAGATCGTCAGCCTTGTCAGCTGCAACGACGTCCTTGTTGAACACGAACGGAACGTTCATGATAGAACGGTCTTCCTTGGCAGCCGTACCGACGAACACCTTGGAGTTGTCGAGAGCGCTGTAAAGGAGAG
>Ga0265300_10002094_pt1 | contig 17673 bp, 14 predicted proteins | sample AusTroGonzalo_MG_FD_193482 | JGI IMG/M metagenome (GOLD analysis project Ga0265300, IMG submission 193482) | Bovine rumen microbial communities from tropical cattle in Woodstock, Queensland, Australia - Gonzalo_03 | ecosystem: Host-associated > Mammals > Digestive system > Stomach > Rumen ...
CGGACATCTATCGGTTCCAACAGATAGAGCATTTCCTCGGGAAGGAAGTCGAAAAACGACCGCTGCCTGAGGGTATCGGCGAAGGTCCCGAATATACCAAGCGTGAGAAGAAACGCAGTAATACGCGACGTCATGGTCGTTGGAACAGCAAGGGCAATGGCAGCAAGGACCAGCGCAAGCATCGGAATAAAAACAAGAACAAGAATAATAATCATCAATAATAACAAATGGCGGAGCAGGCCTCGTTTGTAACTGGGGCACCGTCGAAATTAAAAACATAGGAATATGAAAGTATTAAAGTTTGGCGGAACGTCCGTAGGTTCCGTAAAGAGCATTTTAAGCTTGAAGAAAATTGTGGAGGCAGAGGCTCGGACGCAACCTGTCGTAGTAGTAGTTAGCGCACTGAACGGCATCACCGATAAGCTGATTGCCGCGTCGCAAATGGCTAAGAACGGTGACGAGCATTATCGTGAGGAATTCGACGCGATGGTAACACGCCACCACCAGATGATTGACACCATCATCACCGATGACAAGAAGCGCGTTGACCTGTTCAATAACGTAGACCAGCTCTTTGATCAGTTGAAGAGTCTCTACTATGGTGTGTATCTGATTCATGACCTGTCGAAAAAGACCGAAGACACCATTGTGAGCTATGGTGAGCGATTGAGTTCGCATATCGTGGCAGCGATGTTCAAGAACGGTATCCGTGTCAATGCCCGCGACTTTATCCGCACGGAGAAAAAACAGGGTAAGCACATGATTGATGCCGATCTGACCACAGAGCTGGTGAAGGAGGCCTTCAGTTCAATAGGTTGCTGTGACACAGCAACAAACAGGAACGTGTATGTGGTGCCTGGTTTCATTGCCAGAGACCGCGACAGCCACGAGACCACAAACCTGGGACGCGGTGGTTCTGACTATACGGCTTCTATTATTGCTGCCGTGCTCAATGCAGAAGCACTGGAGATCTGGACGGATGTGGATGGCTTCATGACGGCAGATCCCAAGGTGATCAAAAGTGCTTATACCATTAATGAACTCTCGTACGTAGAGGCGATGGAGCTTTGCAACTTTGGCGCGAAGGTGATCTACCCGCCGACCATCTATCCCGTCTGCGTCAAGAATATACCTATCAAGGTGAAAAACACCTTCAATCCCGAGCATCCGGGAACACTCATCAAGGCTACCATCGATGATGACATGAAGCCCATCAAGGGTATTTCGAGCATCAAGGGTACGTCGCTCATTACGGTGACGGGTCTTTCGATGGTGGGTGTGATTGGCGTGAACCGTCGTATCTTCACCACCCTTGCCAACAAGGGAATCTCGGTCTTCATGGTGTCGCAGGCTTCTTCTGAGAACTCCACCTCTATCGGTGTACGTGACGAGGATGCTGAAGCAGCTGCAGAGGTGCTGAACGCTGAGTTCGCCAAGGAGATTGAGACGGGAGCCATGTATCCTATGCAGGTGGAGAGTGGTCTGGCTACCATTGCTATCGTGGGTGAGAACATGAAGCAAACACCGGGTATCGCCGGTAAGTTGTTTGGTACACTGGGCCGTTCAGGAATCTCTGTGATTGCCTGTGCTCAGGGCGCTTCTGAGACGAATATCTCGTTCGTGGTGGATGGTAAGTTCCTGCGTAAGTCGCTGAACGTGCTTCACGACTCGTTCTTCCTATCAGAATACAAGGTGCTGAACCTCTTTATCTGTGGTATCGGTACCGTAGGCGGCATGTTGCTAGAGCAGATCCGCACACAGCAGCAGTACCTGATGCAGACCAAGCGTCTGAAGCTGAATGTGGTGGGCATCTCAGATGTTGACAACTTCGTGCTCGACCGCGACGGCATTGACCTCGACAACTATGAGAAGATTCTGCGTGCAGGCTTCCCCGCCAATACAGAGCACATGCGCGACGAGATTGTGAAGATGAATATCTTTAACTCTGTCTTCGTTGACTGTACTGCCAGCCGTCAGATTGCACAGCTCTATCAGACTTTCCTGGAGCATAACATCTCTGTGGTGGCTGCCAATAAGATTGCCGCTTCGAGTGATTATGACAGTTATCTCAAACTGCGTCAGACAGCCAGAGACCGTGGCGTATGGTTCCGTTATGAGACCAACGTAGGTGCTGGTCTGCCGATTATCGGAACAATCAACGACCTCTGCAACTCGGGTGACAAGATCCTGAAGATTGAGGCTATCCTTAGTGGTACACTGAACTTCATCTTCAACGAGATTGCCGCCGATGTACCCTTCTCAGAGACCGTCCGCAGAGCCAAGGAGCAGCGTTACTCTGAGCCCGATCCACGCATTGACCTCAGTGGTACAGATGTGATCCGTAAGCTAGTGATCCTTACCCGTGAGGCAGGCTATAAGGTGGAACAGGATGATGTTGAGAAGCATCTCTTTGTGCCCGACAGTTATTTCGCGGGTTCGATTGAGGACTTCTGGGCTAAGTTGCCGGAGTTGGATGCCGACTTCGAGGCTCGTCGTAAGGTGCTGGAGGCAGAGAACAAGCGTTGGCGCTTCGTGGCTACGATGGAGGCCGACGAGCAGAACCCGTCGTCGTTCAAGACCAGCGTTGCGCTGAAGGAAGTGCCTTATGGTCATCCGTTCTACGGTCTCGAAGGCTCGAACAATATCGTGCTCCTGACCACCGAGCGTTATAAGGAGTATCCTATGCTCATTCAGGGTTACGGTGCCGGTGCTGCAGTAACGGCAGCAGGTGTGTTTGCCAACATCATGTCAATTGCAAACATTTAATGTATGAAGCATATCATCATACTTGGTGATGGCATGGCGGATCTTCCTGTCGAGCGACTCGGCGGGAAGACCCTGTTGCAATATGCCCATAAGCCGATGATGGATCAGCTGGCCAAGGAAGGTCGCTGTGGACGACTGATTACGGTGCCCGAAGGTTTTCCGCCTGGATCGGAAGTAGCGAACACGGCTATCCTCGGTTACGACCTGAATCAGGTATACGAGGGTCGCGGACCACTGGAAGCCGCATCGATCGGCTACGAGATGGCAGACGACGATTTTGCCATCCGCTGTAATATCATTACGCTGGCCGAAGGCAAGATCATCACACACAATGGCGGAAACCTTGAAACGGACGATGCCCGTGTGCTGATAGACTATCTCAACGAGACACTCGCTAAGCCCATCAATGAAAAGGCGGGGTGCGAACGCATAAAGTTCATCACGGGTATCCAATACCGTCATCTGCTTGTGATCAAGGGCGGTTCGAAGCATATCGTCTGCGCCCCTCCCCACGACCATCCGAATGAGGAATGGCGAGGACTGTTGGTCAAGGCTGAGGAGAACGCCCCTGTGGAAGATGGCAGGATGACTGCCCAGCAGACCTCCGATCTTATCAATGAGATGATTCTGAAATCGCAGGAGCTGCTTGCTGCCCATCCTTTTAACATCGAGCGTGCCAAGCGTGGAGAGCGACAAGCAAACAGCATCTGGCCCTGGAGCGGTGGCTACCGTCCTTCGATGCAGACATTGATGGAGCAGTATCCGCAGGTGAAGAGTGGTGCTGTGATCTCAGCCGTCGACCTGATTCAGGGTATAGGCAAATATGCTGGTCTCCGTATTATTAAGGTGTCGGGAGCCACAGGTCTCGCAGATACCAACTACGAAGGTAAGGCAGAAGCCGCTATCGAAGCATTAAGCCACGATGATTTCGTATTCGTCCACGTTGAAGCCAGCGATGAGGCGGGACACGATGGCGACCTGGAACTGAAACTCAGGACCATCGAGTATCTCGACCAGCGTCTGATTACACCTATATATAATAAGGTATGTAAGTGGAAAGAACCAGTATGTATCGCCGTACTGCCCGATCATCTCACGCCTGTCGAGATGCGTATCCACGTAGGGCAGCCGGTGCCGTTCCTTATCTGGCATCGCTGTATCAAGCCTGACGAGGTGCAGCAGTACGATGAGGTTTCATGTGTCAGCGGTTCCTACGGACTGCTGAAGCTCAATGAGTTCATGCAAGCCCTTATGTCCATATAACCCCATTGAACCCAATAAACCCTTACAATATGAATTACTATAGTACAAACGGAAAAGCCCCTATCGCCGACCTTCAGAAGGCCGTCGTAAAAGGCTTGGCAGAAGACCGCGGTCTTTATATGCCCGAAGAAATCAAGATACTGCCGAAGGTGTTCTTCGAGAATATCAGCGAGATGACCTTCCAGCAGATAGCCTACAATGTGGCGAGTGCGTTCTTTGGCGAGGATGTCGATCAGGATGCTCTGCAGGATATCGTGTATGACACGCTGTCGTTTGATTGTCCTGTGGTCAAGGTCAAGGACAATATCTACGCCCTTGAACTCTTTCACGGCCCTACCCTCGCCTTCAAGGATGTTGGGGCCCGCTTTATGGCGCGCCTGCTGAGGTATTTCCTAGGAGACGCTAGGAAATCCAGCGAGGTAAATGTGCTCGTGGCTACGAGTGGCGATACAGGTTCTGCGGTGGCTAATGGTTTCCTCGGTGTGGAAGGTATCCATGTGTATGTGCTCTATCCTAAAGGAAAGGTGAGCCCCATTCAGGAGTGCCAGTTTACGACACTTGGCAAGAACATCACTGCCATCGAGGTGGATGGTGTCTTCGACGATTGTCAGGCGCTGGTGAAATCAGCCTTTATGGACGAGGAACTCAATAAGCACATGAAGCTCACGTCAGCGAATAGCATCAACGTGGCCCGTTTCCTGCCACAGGCTTTCTATTACTTCAATGCCTATGCAAGAATCAAGGAGATTCTCAACTCTCAACTCGTCATGTGTGTGCCTTCAGGCAATTTCGGCAATATCTGCTCGGCTCTCTTCGGCCATGCGATGGGGCTTCCTGTCAAACGCTTCATTGCTGCCAATAATGCCAACGATATTGTCTACAAGTATCTGGAGTCAGGAAAGTACGAGCCCAAGGCTAGCGTACAGACATTGGCTAATGCGATGGATGTGGGTGATCCCTCGAACTTTGCCCGTATCATCAATCTCTATAGCCAGAATAACAAACTGACACCCGAGGCTACACATCATCGTATCACCAACCTGATTAGTGGTGCAACGTACAGCGATGATCAGATCCGCGAGACCATGCGTCAGTGTTATGCAGAAACAGGTTACATCCTCGATCCTCATGGTGCCTGTGGATATCAGGCTCTTGTCGATGGTTTGCAGCCTGGGGAGATTGGCGTGTTCTGCGAGACAGCTCATCCTTCGAAGTTCAAGGAGAAGGTCGATGAGATTCTTGGCATCGATGTGGAGATTCCCGATCGCCTTGCAGCCTTTATGAAGGGTAAGAAACAGAGTGTCCCCATGACCAAGGACTTCGAAGATTTCAAACGCTATCTGATGCAATAATTAATCCCCGCCAAACGGCGGGGATTATTATTAGTATTCATCTAGGACCTTTTGGAGGCGTTTGAGTCGCTCTTCTTTGGAATTCTTGTGAAGACTCTTGCGGATGGAAGCAAGCCACTTCTTAGGAATCAGCATCTTCAGGATTTCAAACACCTGAATACCACTGTTGGGATTCGCAGCTGCCAATTGCGCATCGATGGCTTTCCGTTTCAGATCTTCCTTTATATTGAAAGAGAGTTCTTCTTTAGGCCCGTTACCAAACACCACTACTTCTTTTATATTCAACAGCTTGGAAATCATAAACACCGTATCACGACGCAATTCTGTGACGTTGATGATGCGGCTTTCATAGTTCACATGCGTAAACGACAACGACTGACAACTGTCAGACACCAATACATGCCCTAAGGAATCGGTAACGCTAGTGCCATCGTGGCTGACAACATTAGCGCCCACCACAGGAACCATCGTTTCCACATCGACCACCACCAGATGTCGTTGTGAGAAGCCTTCAAGAGAAATGACTGCCAATAAGAGCAGTAAAAGAGTTCGCCATCTGTTCACGTCTGCAAATTTAAGGATTCAATTCCTACGCTCCAAATTATTTCAGACAATTTATTTTAAATTTTTGGTATTTTACTTACTTATTCGTAACTTTGCCAAAAATTAATTAAATGCAACATGATTTTCTATTTTAGCGGAACAGGCAACACAAAATGGGCTGCTGAGGAGATTGCAAAGGCTATCAACGATCAGCTGTTCTTTATTCCCGACGAAATTCGTAAAGGTCGTCATAGCTATATCCTCCACACAGGTGAACGTATTGGTTTCTGTTTTCCCACACACGGTTGGCAGGTGCCTGGACTGGTGAGAGCATTCATCCGGAGTCTGAAACTGAACGTTGACAATCACTTCTGCTGGGCGCTGACCACTTGTGGCGACAATATGGGCGAAACAATGACCATCCTGAATCGTGATCTAGCTGCTAACATGGACTTGAGGCGGAGTAACGGAGAACCGTTGCTGGCTGAATCGGTGTTCTCCCTCATCATGCCCGAAAGCTATGTCTGTCTGCCGTTTATGAAGACCGATCCTGAGGATAAGGAGGCGATGAAGCTCGATGTAGCGCGCCACCAACTGCCCCATATCATTCGTATCATTCAAGAGCGTAAACGAGGTATCGAGGAACTTGACAAAGGCTCCACACCCAGACTCTATTCATACGTGATTGGCGAATATTTCAACAAAAAGATGGTTCATGACAAGAAGTTTACCGTCGATGCTGACAAATGCATCCAATGTGGCAGATGTCAGAAAGTTTGTCCTGTGGATAATATACAAGGAACACCGCCCGCTTGGTTGCACAATGGACGATGTACCTCATGTCTGGCCTGCTATCATTATTGTCCTGTGCATGCCATCAATTATGGCAAGATCACAAGAAAGCGCAACCAATACTACTTCAATAGACGCGTGGACCAAAAATAGCAGTTCCGATGCGTACCATCGTTGAGCGTGTTTCGCAGGCTATCATGTAGTCGTCGCTCATACCCCACGAACGCTCGTAGAACGCATCGTCGTCAACAAAATAGTGGGCTTTCACCTCATCGAAGAAATCGGCTGCCGTCTGCATCTCACGACGGATCTGTTCTTGGTTGTCGACGAATGATGCCATCATCATCAGACCACAAATCTGAACGTGCTTCATCTCTCGCCATTCACCCTCTTCAAGCAGTTCACGACAAGCATCCAACGTGAGACCATATTTGGTGGATTCCTCTGCGATATGTAGTTCAAGTAAAACTTTAATCAAACGTCCGCATTTCTCTGCCTGTTTATTGATTTCTCGCAATAGCTTCAGCGAGTCGACAGCTTCAATCATCGTTACATAAGGGGCGATGTATTTCACCTTATTGGTCTGCAGATGACCAATAAAATGCCATTCAATATCGTCAGGCAGCTGCTCATGCTTCTGGCGCAGTTCCTGTTCGTGGCTTTCCCCAAAGATACGTTGTCCCTCGGCATAGGCCGCCTCGATATATTCGTTAGGGTGATACTTGCTAATTGCCACAAGGCGGACACCCTGTGGCAACTGGCTTAGCACCTCATGAAGATGCGATTTGACGTCGTACATAGCGCTTTTATTTGTGTTCGTAGACATCCATCAGGAGTGTTTCAGAAACGGTGGCGATAATATAGTCGATCATCGTGCCACCCATCACCTCTTCGATATTCTTAACAGCTCCGTTAAACGAACCTGCCTGCACCAGGTAGTTCACGGCTGTAGTCTTCTCCTTTGCAGTCTTCTCGTCGATGGTGACGAACTTCAGCTTCGCCTTATACCATTTGTCAGCGCTATCATTGTCGGCAAAGAAGATTTCCTTATATGAGGCTTTCTTGATGTCGATAACATCAAACTGCCCACTGATGAAATGCGACATCTCCTCGATGATGCGTTTCTCAGCCTCAGAGAAGCTCAACGCATCGACGACATAATTTTCTGAAACTCTTTTCTGCAAGCCGTCTTCCATCACTTTCTCATAACGGATCTTGCACTCAAACCATTCTGCTGTTCTTGATCTCATATATATTATTCTTTAATTATTCACCATTTTTGTTCATTTCGGTTTTCTTTCGTTCTGTGATTTGCTCAATGATCTCTGTGGCAATACGCTGACTCTTCTCTGAGGGCAGCGCGGAATGCTCGCCCAACTCTATCTGCTTCTCGACGAGTTCCTCCATCGCCCTGCTGCTGGCATTCTCGAACGACTTCTGACCACTATTCATCGTACGGTTATTATACACACCTGAGAGTACGCGCTCAGCCTCTTTCGAGAACTGCTTTCGGAAAATTGCTTCGCCCTTGGCTTCAAACTCACGGATTTTCTTCGAGTCAATCTTGTCAGAATCCTTCATCTGGTAGTCCTTGATAGCTTCAGCAATCGTAGCCGAATCAGCCGCAGCTCCTAACTCCGTGGCAGGATCGAAGCCATCGTCGAGCAGTTCTTCGCTGATGGGCTCATCAACGGGTTTTACAAACTCCACCATCTCTGTGTCAGGAGTGAGGGTAAAGAAAAGCCCCACTAAGATAAGGGCGATAGCGATAGCGCTGAGCGATGTGACAGTTGACTTATACGTAGCCTTACGTTGTGAGAGTGCCTTGCGGAATTCAGCCACAGTCGCGTAACGTGCTTCAGGATCCTCAGCAGTGGCCTTACTGACAATCGACTTCAGATAGAAGGGCATGCCTGATGAGGCATTGAGATATTCGATGAACTTACCCAGGCCGTAGACATCGCTGCGGTCTGTAGGTGTCTCACCGCGCAGCACCTCGGGAGCGATATATTCCTCGACGCCCTCATAAAGCGTGTCATAGGCACCTAACCGGTGAAAGGGCGAGCCGTGCAGCAACAGACGTACATCATAGTCGCTTTTGCGTACGAAGATATTCGAAGGTGCAAAGCAAACATGCTGAATCTCCTTTTCGTTGAGCTTGATGGTCAGCTCAAAAAGGTCTTTGATGGTGTTCTCTAGAAAACCTTTCTGCGCCACCACCGAAGGAACCTCATTTAATAATTGTCCTATGGTGAGGTAGTTGCCTTGTTCCACTGCAACGGCATAGATACCATCCGAACCCTCCTCAGCATTAGGGGTGAAGTGCAGTTGGTGTCTGTCGCTTATCTGCGCAACTATCTCACAATCCTTTTTCAGGCATTCTGCGAAGAGAATATTGTCGGAGAGTTCATCAAGGAACTCCACAAAGTTGCTGTACTTGCCGTCGATCTGGCGCTTGTGAAAATAGCCAAATGGCATTTTCACCTTATTGGACTTCCGCACATCACGGGTTTCTACAAGTTCTTCGTAATTCATATCTACACAAGTTTTGACGTGCAAAAGTACAAAATAAAATTGAAATAATTTCTTTTTTCACTTTTTTTTCGTACCTTTGCACGCAAAATTGTAAATTGTAAATCATCAAATTTTAAATTACCAAGATGCCAGAGATATCAGTACGCGGTTTGGAGATGCCGGAGTCGCCAATCAGAAAGCTTGCTCCGCTTGCCGCTGCCGCTAAGAAAAAAGGTACGAAGGTGTATCACCTGAACATCGGACAGCCTGATCTGCCCACACCTAAGGTGGCTCTCGATGCCCTGAAGACCATCGACCGTAGCATTCTCGAGTATTCTCCCTCGCAGGGCTACCTGAGTTATCGTGAGAAGCTGGTGGATTATTACGCGAAATACGACATCCGTGTGACAGCCGATGATATTATCATCACGTCAGGTGGTTCCGAGGCAGTGCTCTTCGCCTTCCTTTCTTGTCTGAATCCTGGCGACGAGATCATTGTACCCGAGCCTGCATACGCCAACTACATGGCCTTTGCTATCTCTGCAGGTGCCAAGATCCGCACCATCGCCACAACCATTGAAGAGGGTTTCTCTTTGCCTAAAGTAGAGAAATTTGAGGAACTTATCAACGAGCGCACTCGTGCCATTATGATTTGTAACCCCAACAACCCCACAGGCTATCTTTATACCCGTCGTGAGATGAACCAGATTCGCGACCTCGTGAAGAAGTACGATCTCTATCTCTTCTCCGACGAGGTGTATCGTGAGTATATCTACACAGGTTCGCCCTATATCTCTGCCTGCCATTTGGAGGGTATCGAACAGAACGTTATCCTTATCGACTCTGTGTCGAAGCGTTATAGCGAGTGCGGAATTCGTATCGGAGCCCTCATTACGAAGAATGCCGAGGTGCGCAAAGCCGTGATGAAATTCTGTCAGGCACGTCTTTCCCCGCCCCTTATCGGACAAATTGTGGCCGAGGCTTCTTTAGAAACACCCGAAGATTATCTGCGTGATGTGTACGATGAGTATGTAGAACGCCGTAAGTGTCTGATTGATGGTTTGAACCGTATTCCGGGTGTCTATTCACCGATCCCCATGGGAGCCTTCTATACCGTAGCTAAGCTGCCCGTCGACGATGCCGAGAAATTCTGTCGTTGGTGCCTCGCTGAGTTCGAATATGAGGGTGAGACAGTGATGATGGCGCCTGCTGCGGGCTTCTACACCACCCCGGGTGCCGGCATCAATCAGGTGCGTATCGCCTACGTTTTGAAAAAGAAAGATTTGGAGCGTGCCCTCTTCGTTTTGAGAAAAGCATTGGAGGCTTATCCAGGCCGTGTTGACGAAGAATGAATCTCCCGTTTTTCATAGCGAAGAGAATCTATAACGACCAGGGCGACAAACGTAAAGTCAGTCGTCCTGCTATTCGTATTGCAACCATTGGCGTTGCCATCGGTCTGGCAGTGATGATCGTTACTGTTAGTGTCGTCCTCGGATTCAAACATACTATCCGCGATAAGGTTGTGGGGTTCGGTAGCCATATCCAGGTGCAAAATATGCTCACCTTCTTAAGCACCGATTCCTACCCCATCTGCATCGACGACAGCGTCATGAAGAGCTTTGAGCAGATATCAGGCGTGAAGCACGTTGAGCGTTATGCCTATTCGCAAGGTATCCTGAAGACCGACGACGATTTCTTAGGTGTGCTCTTCAAGGGTGTGGGACCCGAATACGACATGACCTTCCTTCGCCAGCACATCACAGAAGGCGAGATACCCGTTTTCAGCGATACCGTCAGCACCAACAAAATTCTCGTTTCGAAGATGATTGCCGATAAGCTCCGTCTGAAAGCTGGTGACCGAATCTTTGCCTACTTCATTGACGAGAGCGTGCATACCCGTCGGTTTACCATTGCTGGTGTTTATCAGACCAATATGACGCGCTTCGACGAGGCTCTCTGCTTCACCGATCTCGCCACCACACGTAAGCTCAACGATTGGGCTGATTACCAGTGCAGCGGTGCAGAAATCACTGTCAACGACTTTGACCAGCTACAGACCACAGCCGACGAATTCATAGAAAAAGTAAATCGTCAGACCGATCAGGATTTTAACACCTATTCCTCGCAGACCATCTACGAGGCCTATCCACAGGTATTCAACTGGTTAGAGTTGCTCGACATCAACGTTTGGATTATCCTTGTGCTGATGGTATGTGTGGCAGGATTCACCATGATCAGTGGCTTGCTCATCATCATCCTCGAACGTACACAGATGATAGGTGTACTGAAAGCCTTAGGAGCCCGCAACAAGACCATCCGTCATACTTTCCTTTGGTTTGCGGCCTTTATCATTGGTCAAGGTTTGCTTTTGGGCAATGTGATAGGTGCAGGTATCATAGCCTTGCAGAAATACACCGGATTGGTGAAACTCGACGCTCAGACATATTACGTGAGCGAGGCTCCGATGGAAGTGAATATTCCCCTGTTTTTACTGCTCAATATCGCCACTTTAATCATCTGTGTATTCGTTCTGATAGCACCAAGTTATCTGATTTCACACATCCATCCTGCGAAATCAATGCGATATGAGTAAATAAAGGTTAATTTTTGCACATTTTTTTTGCGAATGTGCAAGAAAAGATTTACCTTTGCACAAAATTTTGAAATTTGTGCAATTTTAATGGAATCATTCAGTAGCTTCAACGCATATATCCAACGTGCGATCATCGATAACTGGGATCAGGACGCACTTACAGACTATCAGGGTGCGACCCTCCAGTTTCACGATGTTGCTCGCAAGATAGAGAAACTCCATATACTTTTTGAGAACAGCAATGTCCAGAAGGGTGACAAAATCGCTATCTGCGGTCGTAACTCAGCCCATTGGGCGGTGGCTTTCCTCGCTACCCTCACATACGGAGCCGTAGCGGTACCCATCCTCCACGAATTTAACGGCGAGCAGATTCAGAACATTGTGAATCACTCGGAATCGAAAATTCTCTTCATTGGAGACTTTGCCGTGAAGACCATCAATTCAGACGAGATGCCCGCTCTGGAAGGAATCATCAATATACCCGATTTCTCGCTGATGATCAGTCGCTCTGAACAGTTGACATACGCGCGCGAACATTTAAATATGATGTTCGGTAGCAAGTATCCTATGGCTTTCCGTCGTGAGCACGTCAGCTACCATCAAGACGGGGCCGAGGAACTGGCGCTCATCAATTACACCAGTGGTACTACGGGTTATTCCAAGGGTGTCATGCTCCCCTATCGCACCATCTGGGGCAATATTGAGTTTATCATTAACCGCTTGGGTAAATCCATCAAGCCCGGTGATAACCTGCTGAGCATCCTGCCTATGGCCCACATGTATGGTATGGCAGTAGAGTTCTTGTTCGGCTTCTGTCACGGTTGTCATCTGTTCTTCCTGACTCGTCTGCCAAGCCCGGCTATCATCGCCCAGGCCTTCCTTGATGTGCGTCCTACGTTGATTGTCACCGTGCCTCTCATCTTAGAGAAGATTATCCGTAAGAAGGTGTTTCCCAAGATACAGAACAATCGCATGCGCCTATTGTTGGCTATGCCTGTAGTGAGCAAAAAGGTGAAAGACCGCATCTGCAACGAGGTGTACAAGGCCTTCGGCGGCAATTTCTATGAGATCATCGTAGGTGGCGCAGCTCTCTCGAAGGAGGTTGAGGAGTTCCTACTGAGCATTAATTTCCCTATTACTGTAGGCTATGGCACCACTGAGTGTGCACCCCTCATCTCTTATTGCGACTATAAAGAATTTGTGGCAGGCTGCTGTGGCAAGTCCGTCGACCGTATGGAAGTAAAGATCCTCTCTAACGATCCTGCCAATATCCCTGGTGAGATTGTCACCCGTGGCTGCAACGTCATGCTTGGTTACTACAAGAACGAAGAGGCCACACAGCAGGCTATCGACGAGGATGGCTGGTATCATACTGGCGACTTAGGCACCCTTTCCTACTCCAATCATCTGTTTATCCGCGGACGCATCAAGAACATGCTCTTGGGTGCCAATGGACAGAATGTCTATCCTGAAGAAATTGAGGACAAACTCAACTCCATGACGATGGTGGCAGAGAGTGTGGTCATCCAGCGAGGCGAAAAACTCGTGGCTCTCGTACACCCCGACAAGGACGAGATGATGAACTTCAGCAAGGAAGAGATGGAACAGATCATGGAACAGAACCGTAAGGAACTCAACGAGCAACTGCCTGCCTACAGTCGTATCTCACAGATTCTGCTCCACGATGAGGAATTTGCCAAGACACCTAAGAAGAGTATCAAACGCTACTTATATAAGAACTACTAATATGGAACAGATACCAAGTTTTAACGCACTCATACAGAAGAGTGTCATCGATAACTGGGATCGTGATGCTTTGACTGACTACAAGGGACAGACCCTTCAATTCCATGATGTAGCCAGAAAGATAGAGAAGATACATATTCTCTTCGAAAACAGTGGTATTGTGAAAGGAGACAAGATTGCCCTCTGTGGCCGCAATTCCTCGCAATGGGCTGTTGCGTTCCTGGCTACGCTCACCTACGGCGCCATCGCCGTACCCATCCTGCACGAGTTCAATGCCGAACAGATACATAATATCGTCAACCATTCTGAGGCCCGTCTGTTGTTCGTAGGTGATCATGTAGCCACCATTATCGATCCGATGGCCATGCCTACCCTCGAAGGCATCATCAACAACCCGGACTATTCGCTGATGATCAGCCGTACTGACAAACTCACCTACGCCCGCGAGCACCTCAACGAGCTTTATGGCAAGAAATACCCCAAATTCTTTCGTAAGCAGCATATCAACTACTATCTTGAGCAGAGTCCCGACGAGCTGGCTGTCATCAATTACACGAGTGGTACCACAGGTTTCTCGAAAGGTGTGATGATTCCCTACCGTGCTCTATGGTCAAACTACGACTTCGCTTGCGACGTGTTGGGCAAGACCATCAAGGCTGGCGATAAAGTCATTTCCATGCTCCCCATGGCCCACATGTACGGCATGGCATTTGAGTTTATTTTCGAGTTTCTGCACGGTTGTCATGTTTACTATCTCAATCGTGTGCCCTCGCCCGCCATCATCGCTCAGGCGCTGGCCGAGATCAAGCCAGTCATAGTGATTGCCGTACCTCTCATCATTGAGAAGATTATCCGCAAAAAAGTATTCCCCAAGATACAGAACAACCGCATGCGCCTATTGCTACAGATGCCAGTCATCTCAAAGAAGGTGCGCGAAATGATCTGTCAGGAGGTGCTCAAGGCCTTCGGAGGCAAAATGTACGAGGTCATTATCGGCGGTGCTGCTCTGAATCAAGAGGTGGAGCGATTCTTGAAGCGTATTGATTTCCCCTATACCGTAGGTTATGGGGCTACAGAGTGCGCTCCTATCATCTGCTACTCCGACTGGCACACCTTTGCCCAAGGCTCCTGCGGACGCGCTGCCCTTCACCAACAGGTGGAGATTGACTCTCCCGATCCGCGTCATATCCCAGGCGAGATCCTCACCAAGGGTCCCAACGTTATGTTGGGATATTATAAGAACGAGAAAGCCACCAACGAGACCATTGACCGCAATGGCTGGTACCACACCGGCGATTTGGGTACGATGGATATACACGGAAACGTGTTCATTAACGGCCGCTCTAAGAATATGCTTCTTGGCCCCAACGGACAGAACATCTATCCCGAGGAAATTGAAGACAAGCTTAACTCTATGACCATGGTAGTAGAGAGCATTGTGGTGCAGCGTGACAACAAACTTGTGGCTCTTGTATACCCCGACTTCGACGAAGCAGCGACCATGAACTTTTCCGCCGCCGACATCAAGAATGTGATGGAACAAAACCGCAACGGTCTGAACGAGATGCTCCCCGCATACGAAAAGATTTCGGAGATTATTATCCAAGAACAAGAGTTTGAAAAGACCCCCAAGAAGTCCATCAAACGCTATCTATATCAATAAACAATCCCCTCACTGCGAGGGGATTGTAATCAGTACCATCTATGTGATTCTGATTATCCTTCGGACTATAACAATGGATTAGCGGAGCTTGAGGCCTTGCCCGATGTGGATGTCATCGTAGGGCGACATGTGATTCATCTTGTAGAGACTCTTCAGACGGATGCCATAAGATTGGGCGATAGAGTACATCGATTCACCGGCACGGACATAATGCAATCGGCCTTTGTAGTCCTTAGGTGCCTTTTTCTGCTTCTTTTTCAACCAGACGACTTCACCCTCAGTCAGGCGGTCATTCTTGTTACGCTCGTTGTATTTGGCAATTTTCTTGTAGTTGATATCAACCTCTTCGCCTATCGACTTGAAAGTGTCACCACGTCGGGCTATAAGATAGTAGTTCTTATTGAATATCTTAATAGGATGTAAGGCCTGACCACCAACAGAGTGATCCTTAGTATGCTCCACCATAAAGCGGTCGGCACTCTTGGCCTTATCGTATTCATAGAGCTTATAGAGCTGTATCAGTTCTATAAGCTTATCAGCATACTGCGGATTGGTAGCATAGCCTGCAGCCTTCAAGCCACGTGCCCAGCCCTTATAATCGGTAGTTTTCAGATTGAACAGACTACGGTAACGCTGACCGTTAACCAGGAAACGGGAGTGATCCTCGTAGGAATCATATACCGAATTGTAGGCACGGAAACATTCGTTGCGGGCGTCGTCGTCGTGGTAGATCTTACGGCCTTCCCAGCCGTTGCACTTGATGCCAAAATGGTTGTTGCCTTTACGGGCGAGCTCGCTCTGTCCTGCCCCACTCTCGAAGATTCCTTGCGCGAGGGTGATGCTGGCAGGAATCTTCCAGCGATGCATCTCTTCGATAGCGATATCCTTATATTGATCGATGTACTGCTGATAGCGATCGTTCCAGCGAATCTGTGCGTTCGCTGAGAATAGTGAACAGTGAAGGGTGAATAGTATTAAGAGGAATTTCTTCATGATTTACGTAATTTTGCTGCAAAATTACGAAATTATTCACTATTCACTATTCACTATTCACTATTTTTTTGTATCTTTGCCGAAAATATCAGCAATATATGGAAAATCTGGAACTAAAATCCCTTATCAAGGCCTGTCAGCTTGAAGAGTTATCAGCCGAAGAGCATCACTTGATAGAATTGGCCATCGAAGCCACTAACCGTAGCTATTCTCCTTATTCGCATTTCCGCGTGGGTGCTGCCGTACGTCTTGAAAACGGTGTAGAGCTTTCGGGTAGTAACCAGGAGAATGTTGCTTACCCGTCAGGCATCTGCGCAGAGCGTACCACTTTGTTCTATGCAGGATCGGAGTATCCTGATGTACCCGTGCGTATGTTAGCGATTGCTGCCCGTGGTACGGATGGAGAGCTGACAGAAGAGCCTACTGGGCCATGTGGTGCATGCAGACAGGTGATTCTGGAGTCGGAAACACGAGCCGGGAAGCCGATGCGGATTTTGCTCTATGGAAAGAAATGTGTCTATGTGATGGATGGCATAGAGACGCTGCTACCGCTCTGCTTCGCAGAATTTTAATAACAGCCTAAGCCTTGGGCAGTGGAGAGGCTGTCGAGGTGGAAGTCGTAAATGAGGTTGTCTTCGTCGATGAGGCGGAAATGACGAGTGCCCTGAATGCTGTCCTTGGGCGATTCCCACATGATATCTGAGAAACGAGCGGAATCAGCCGTTTCTACCTTTGGAGTACGAAGAATACTGTGCATAAAACGATACTCGAAGTCCTGAGCCGTATCCGCCTGAATACCCATGATGACATCGTCAGCATAACCCGTAATAATGGTGCTGTCACAGAATAAAGAGTGCAAAGGCAGGGTATTCGTGAACAACAGGGCAGCCCCTCTGTTACCGTCAAAGGGATAGAACTGGGCAATGGTACAACGATGAATCTGTGCCTGTCCACCCTCGATGGCCACACACTCACCACCCATATTCGTAATCTGACATGCTTGCAGACGGATATTGGAATTACGACAGATCAAACCATCACCCTCACCATTATGGAGTACACAACGCAACAGATCTAGTCGTAACTCATCCGCATTATAGGTAGCTGAATCACACAGAATAGCATATTCACCAGTATTGCGGATCTCAGTATCCGTCAGAACATTCTTTGAGGATGTTTCAAAGAAATGAACCCCACCCCACTGACCACTCACACGATCGTAAGGCAGATAGGAAAACATCTTGTCTAATCGGTCGCCACGCATCAGGCAGCTATCTGTGACCAGCGTGCCATGAACGTCGATACCCGCCTGATCGTGGAAGTACAACGTAGTATTTTTGAGTTTCAACGTTATATTCTGAGGAATCGTCAGTTTGCCAAACACAATGATGGGACGCGCAGAACTGATGGTTGTATCATGCTGCAACGTCAGATGATCCCAACGCTCA
>Ga0265300_10002097_pt1 | contig 17663 bp, 5 predicted proteins | sample AusTroGonzalo_MG_FD_193482 | JGI IMG/M metagenome (GOLD analysis project Ga0265300, IMG submission 193482) | Bovine rumen microbial communities from tropical cattle in Woodstock, Queensland, Australia - Gonzalo_03 | ecosystem: Host-associated > Mammals > Digestive system > Stomach > Rumen ...
TAACAAATAAAAACATCACAATTATGAAAAAGTTTATCACCATCGCTCTCGCAGCAGTTATCGCAATCAGTGCAAACGCAAAGAAGGTTAACACCGCAGTGTTCAACTCAGTGAAGGTCAACGCACCAGTGCACCTCGTGATCGTTCCCAGCAGAGAATATTCTGTGAACGTATCCTCTCGCGAGACAGGCCTCGCATCTGCCATCTCTTGGAGCATCAAGAACGGCGTGCTCAACATCTCAGCTCGCGACCTCGAGGCACTCGAACAGGCAGGCGAAACAGTGGATGTCATCGTATCAGCTCCACGTGGTGTAGATTATCAGATTGGTCAAGACATGCAGCAGGTGTCCAGCAGCAAGCGCAAGGTCGGTTTCAGACGCCATCGCCGTTAAATCACTCTTTCAGACATACATCTTTTTATTTAGCAACGAGGAGGCTCTCAGGGGTCTCTTCGTTCGTGTATAATTCAACTCTATTTTTTCGCTCGCTTTGCCCTAAAAAACTTTTATCCGACAGAGAGAACGAGTATTTTCCAATAACCAGCCCTTATCATTCAATAACCTAGCCTTATCGGAAAATAACCAGCATCTGCTGAGAAATACATGCCCTCTGCCAAAATAGCCAAACGCCAAATAACAAATAAGAAAAATGCACTCCCCTTATATAATTATAATAATATATAGGGATAGAAGTAAATGGATAGGAACTATATAAATATAATAACATCCACTTCACGCTTATTTGGCATTTGGCGTTTTTGGCAACTTTTTAAATCTCTGTAGCAGGTACTTTCGAGTTAGTGGGTAACTATTTTGCAGTTAGTGGGTAAGTATAAAGTGGTTAGTGGAAAAAGTTTAGAAGACCACCCAAAAAAACCTTCACTCGAGTCAATTCATCGAATGACTCGAGTCAAATGTCAAATCGACTCGAGTGAAGGAAAAATGGGGCTCTTTTTTTGCCGCCCAGTTAGGGAGAAATATTTGTCCAGTTAGGAAACAAAAAAGGAGACACTGGATTCACATCCCATGCCCCCAACTAAAAAACAGAGTTAGTTAATATATAATAATAGGTACTTATGTGGATTGCAAAGGTAAAAAATTAGACTCACATATCACTACGTTTCTAAGAGAAATATCAACTTTTGACTCAAAAAGCACATAAAAACGTGTCATTTTTCATTTTCAACGGCATTTTTTGTCTTTTTCGTCGATTTTATTCTCCCTTTTCAACTAAGCAATCATACCTATCATATATTGACACTCACTGATTTACACTAATCTTTTCCATTATGATTTATGTTGCGTTCTTTTCTGAAAATCATGAAAAAGTTCTTGAGTGCGCAAGTTCCGAGGTTGGAACACCTGAGAACTTACGCACCGAAGAGATAAGATTGCGATTTAGAAGCCGCCGAAGCCACCGCCGCCAAAGCCGCCGCCGCCGAAGCCACCGCCGCCGAAGCCGCCACCGCCGCCGAAGCCGCCGCCGCCCATGCCGCGCATCATGTTACCCATGTTTCCACCCATCATGCTACCCATGCTGAGACGTGGAACGAACACCTGAGCTGCTTCTACTGGGGTCAAAATCTCAAGGAATTGAGGAAGGAACTGCTTGTCAACAGCCAACTGCTTTGCCTGAGATTCAAACTGCTCCTGAATAAGCTGGTTTGCTTCATCGTCAGTCATCTTCTTCACATCTGGTACTTCAGCTGTGAAATCACCTGCTGCACCCTGAGCTGCACGACGTGCATTCTGATAGTCCACATAAAGGAGCTTGAAGGTCTCTGCCTTTTCCTTCTTCAGTTTCAACTGCTTAGCGAGGTTTTCAGCCATATTGGCATACATCTCAGCTGGATTTGTGCGCTGGCGGTTACGATTACGATTGTTGTTCTGCGCCATTGCGACCGCTGAAACAAGCACTAATGCAAGTGCTGTGATGAGAAACTTTTTCATAATGATGTTCTTTTAGGTTTTTGTAATATAAGTTCAGTAATTGGTAATCAATCTGAGATTTACGCTTTATATGACTCCGACGGTACAAAGATAGTTTAATCCTAGAGTGTTAAAAAAATTAAAAAGAGGAAGCGCCCAATCGGCGCATCCTCTTGATTCTAAAATGATTTTGCTGAGATTTCAAGGATGTTATTTGAACCTCAACGTGTCGGGGGAAACCAATATTATGTTTGTTTTGATGTCAAGGAAGTCCTCTGTCTGATAGATGGTTTTCTTATCGGCACTGTAGTAGCGTATATGCGCCTTTTCGTTGCGCCGATTCATGTTGAAGGCCTGAACCAACCAGAAATTTGTCAAACCGGGTTCTTCACACAACTCGCCCAAGCCGCAACACTCATCACCCATGAACACAGCCAATTCATCGTCTTCGGTCCGGGTGAACGGCACATTATCAGGCAACACAAAATACGCAGAGATCATCGGTCGCAATGTGAAGAGACACACCTCATCATCACCCACCGTATCGTCATCCACATCAAACCATTGCTCCCCTATGTATGTCTGGTTCGTTTGGGCATTGTAGTACTGCAACTCCACATCATCCTCATCGATCTCATACGGAATATAGAGCATGAAACACTTGAGGTTTTCCTCTACATCGGGAATGTAATAATTAACAGGTGCGCACACTTCCCTCACCTCTCCATCAATGATGGCAGCCATGCGGTCGTCATCCGTCATTTCCACGTCAAACAAATCCGAAACAAACACGATAGCGGTCATGTTGTTTTCATAGTCGTAGAAATTCACTTCTTTCCAGTCTGGCTTTCCCTCAATGTCGCCAGCAGGGGGAACCATCTTGAATGTCCAATTGGGCGCATTCGCCACCTTCTGACCATGAATGCCACCAGCATTGTTGCTGTTTCCATTGTTATTGACATCGTCGTCGTCAGACTTGCTGCACCCCCACAACATAGTGAGGGTGGCAGCTATCATCATCATTGAAAATATCTTTTTCATTGTCTTTACGTTTTTTAGAAGTTAGAGAAATGGTTACGGAATCATCACTTTTTGTCCATTGAAGATGTATGCACCAGGTGTGGTTGGTCTGCGGTCACCCACACGGATGCCTGTGAACGTGTACCAGATACCTGCCTCGTAAGCTGCAGTCTCGCTGAAGTCGATGATCTTCGGCATATCTGTGGTACCCTCCAGCGTGTCAGGCTGATAGACAATGCCGGCACGAGTGGCTGCACCCAAGAGCTCGCCTTCACGTTCCAGTGTGAAGGTCAGTGCCTTCTTTTCCTCACCTCCAACAGAAAGGAAGAAGGTCTGTTCACCATCCACATCCATCGCTTCGGCAACACCGCAGAGTTCACCATCCGCATACGCATAGAGTCGGTCTCCCTCCTCAGCAGCAATGCCCTCTGTACGTACAATGAGATTCATCGTTGTGATGCGGGTGTTTGTCCAGAGAGGTTCATCAGCTTTCATGACAGCACGAGTCTTCGAGCTTGCCACAGCCGACGTGCCCGTGAATGGATAGACAAACTTGACTTCCGTTTCGGGATGCTCTGGCGTCACCTTGTGGTAGAGCATGTAACCCTGACCAGGTTTCATGTATTGGAGGTTACCTCTCCATCCGCCCACGGAGGCTGCAAAGGTGGCAAACTCATCCTGACTCTTGATGATATCGCCGTCACTTGCTTTGCTCTTCAGATCCTCCAGTGCCTCGTTCACAGGCAGGTTCATCATCGGTGTGTAACCAATATAGTTCCACTTCGGATGGAGCGTGATGGTGCGGTCAGCCTCTTCAATCAATGCGCTACCCTCCAGATAGATGGTCTGTTCCTTCTGGCTCTTGATGTAGTACATGCGGTCAGTTCTCAGCGACGTTGTCACACCATTGTTGTTCCACACACCACGATAGTAGTTGTAATAAGCCTGAGCCTCAGGGTCTTTCAGTTGGTCACCATCATGCCAGGTGCCACGCTTCAAGAACAGGTTTACATCGTCCGCCAAAGGACTTGCCACATTCAGCGATACCCATGTCCAAGTTGGCGTGAGTTCCAACGACCTCATCATGTTAGAGTTCGTCATCATCACGAGGGGCTCATCATAAGAAGCCACAATGCTGTCTGCCTTGTAGGTGATGGCATGATCTGTCGTTATACCGTAGATGATTCCTGAAGCGGCATCCCACATGCGGAAGTACACCTCCCTGCCTTTCTTCTCGCCAAACACCGTCAGGTAGAAGAGTGCCTTACCATTCTGGTCGATGGTCACATGACTCTGACCCAAACACTTGTCGTATTCATCGAATGCAGCCAGGATGTTCTCCTTGTTGGTCACCACCACGTCACCCGACTTCACTTGCGCAAACACCTGCATACTGCTCTGTGCATTCTTGTTGAATGTCCATGCAGGAGCAGCACCAATCTTCTTGACGGTGAGTGCCAGTGGGTTCGACAGTTCTTCATCGTTCTTCAGATAGACCACATCATTGTAAGTGCCAATGTTGATGTCCTTCGAGATGGTGATGTGCAGCGTACGGGTCTCCTCGGGTTCGAGCGCTCCCATCATACCCTCTTCCACCGTCATCCAGTCAGACAGACTCTCAATGGTATAGGTTCTGTATGCACCACCATGATTCGTGATATCCATCGTGAAGGTGTAGTCACTTTCTTGCAGTGCATCAATCTCGATGATCTTCTGCGATTCAGCCCAACGCACGGAGTTACGGTCAATAAATGCCGACCATGTGACAGGCTGTGCCATCTCGTTGCCATTCTTGTCCTCGATGCCCATCGCCGTGATGTTCACCGTCGTGCGGTCGATATCCTTCGGCAGTTCCTTCAGTTCGATGATCATCTCATTGTCCTTGGTCACGAAGTCGAAGCGGAGGTCGCGCACAGCGCCCTTGGCTTTGACTGCAGCACTTTCAGTCATCGTCTTCCGCTCTTCCGAGATGTAACTGTCGCTGGTGAACGCATCATCCGACTTGCTCACAATCTTCTGCAGTTCAGTGTCCCACTTATTACAAAAGTACTTCAGCGAGTATTCCACCTTCGTGCCGCTGCCTGTGATCTGCTTCACATCCTCATTGAATGGGATATATGCCAGCAATCCAGGCTCTGCACCATTATGGCTTTCGTTCATGCGCTGCTTCACCACATTGCCAGGCAGCGCCATATCCCAAAGGATGATTTCGTCGATGTAACCCTGCATATAGCGGAAGGATTCGAGCGGTTCTTCATTCTTCCAAACGCTCAACTGACCCAAACAGAATGGTGTAGCACCATACAGTTTACCAAAGCCTGCTGCCTGAGCCTGTCCAGTCAGTTCGCCATCCACGTATGCAGAAGCGATATTGGAAGTACGATCCACCACAAACGTCAGCTGGTGCCACTCATTGTCTGCATAGCTTTTGTTCATCACAATGCTCGTGGTGTCAGAACTGATGGTCAGTTTATCCTTCTTCACACCGATGAAGAGTTTCTCGTTGGCATTCGCTTCGTCCTTTACACCATAACCGGAAGCCATGATGGGGAAGTTCGACCGATTTGCAGCTTTAAACCACATCGCCAGCGTGTAGCTCTTATCTGCCGAAGTCCGCTCAAACATATCACGCTTCAACGCATGTTCAGAGTATTTGCCAGTCAGCACAAAGGAGCCACCTGCTGGAGTCACCCACTGCGCCTGGTTCATGGTCAGGTGATTAGACAGCGCCTTATCCTCCAGTTGTTTGCCATAGCCCTCATTCATTGGATAGTAAGCCAAAAGGTCAACCTCATTGCCGTACATCGACTTGTTCGCAGTCTCTTCAATTTCTTCAGCAGTCAAAGCCTTCGACCACACACGGGTCTCCGTCAGATTTCCTGCAAAGAGTCTGCCGAAGCACATCTTACCATTGCACAAGATGGCCGAGATCCTGTTGTCCACATCCTTTCGGATCAACCGTTTGTTGTTTTGATAGATACTAATAGCCCTTTCGTCTTTGTTATACACCACCACAATGCGTTGGAAATTAGAATACATGTTTTCCAATTTCGCCGAAATCTGCTGTGTCATCAAGTTACTCTGCTTGACATACACCACCAGATACGGCTCATCATTGGCGTATTTCAATCCAATGGCGAAACCTTTCGTACTGTTATTTTCATAAGCATGTTCTAACAGATAGCTATCCCTCTTCTTATTGGGATCAATTTTCACCATCATATCAATCGTGAAGCTGTCATCTGAGATACTGTGGTCCTTCTCTGTTTCCAGATAAGAATCATTGTCACCTTCCAAATAGAGATAAGTCGTGGTGCCAATCACACTATTGTTCGGCAAACCTGTCACCTTAAAGTTGTTGGTTGCCAAGAGTCGGTTGGCATTGATGTCCTCGCTGAAGGTCAGCTTCAGGTCGTCACCCACACCCAGAATGCCGTTGGCAGGAAGTGGAGAGCCGAAAATCTGTGGACGGCGAGTATCCTTGATACCAGAGAAGACAGGCGAAGCATTGGTCACGAAGTCGTTGCCCAAGCGACTGTAAGTCACAGCTCTCAGGTCGTACTTCAGTTCCACAGGATCGCTGTCGCCATAGAAGGCGTGGGTCAGCGTACCACCCGTCAGCATTGATTTTACACCTGTTCCTTTCTGGAAGAGGCTATCCACATTGTAATAGCTGCACAGGTTCGTCCAACGGGATTCAGGTTCAGAGCTCTGCTTATATTGCAATTCCAAATGGTCGAAGTTGCGGAAGTTCACGTCGTAACCGCCAATCGTCACTGGCATGTAATATCTGCCTCGCTCGTCCTGAGCCGAGTTCGTGTTCAGCACCCACTTGTCTTGTGGCGTGACAACAGCAATAGGACTTGCTGAAGGCACGAAGTGAACGGACAGGCTCACCGTGTCAGCCACTGATGGGTCACACTGTGAACGGAGGGCAAGACGGATGTTCTCATAGTCATCCACCAGACCTTGACCCAATTCCAACACTTTCACCATACCTGTACCAAATGGCACCACAAGTGAACGACCATTGCCAAGTGGCGCACCGTCCATCACAAGAGAGGCACCCGTCTGGTTGGTCTTATCCAGCAGCACGAGATCGAATGACCCTTCCTGACGCACCGTACCCTCGTTGCTCAGCACAAGGTTGAACTTCGCCGTCTCGCCATAAGGCACCCCACTCACGACATGCTTCTCTACCGTGATGCGAGGCTTCTCCACATAGGCTGTGGCTGCAGAAAGCTGTGTACCTGGTGCATAAATCTTTGTCACTTCCTCACCTTCGTAAGGACACTTCGTTGCACCACCGACAGTACGGAAGATATAGTTACTCTGTGAGAGTTTCCGCTCTTCGGTTGCTGCACCAAACACATTGATGCCTGCTTCCACTGTCTCTATGTCGTGATACACGTCAATGCTCAAATGGCTGTCACCATCTGTCTCCAACTGATAACCACGATAGGTCTTTGTGTCAGTAGAGGAATCGTTGTTCGACTCATAAGTGAAATCCAATTGAGGCTCAATGCTCATCTGAATTTTTGAACCACCCGTTTTGATGGAAATGTCAGTGCCACCCGCAGTCTTCTTCATCACATTCTGCAACTGATCCATATTCTTCAAAGCATCGCCACTGATCGTCTCAGATTTGTCCTCCATTTGATTCGTGGTGTCGTTCTTCTTTTTCCAACTGACCGTCACAGAAGGATCTGTCTCCTTCCATTTCTTCTTCCAGTCCACGTTGTCACTGAGACCATCCGACACGATGGAAAGTCCACCATTGACAATGTTGTTAAAATATTGCATGCCTTGTTTGCCACTCCAATCAGTCACGTCAAAGCCAAGAATTGGTAACTTGAAATTCCATTTACTGCCGGAGTCAAAGGCCTCATTGTGGTTGATCATCGTACCGCCAGAAATGCTGTGGTTTTCCAAGTAGAAATCAGCCTTCTTGTCCACATTGTATGGAGTGCCTGGCTTATAGTCCATGTCACCACGTTTGCTTTCAATCTCGTCAATGGCAGCCAATGCCTGCACCTTCTCAGCCTCGTTCCGGGCAATCACGTATTCCCACTGAGCAATCTTGCGGTTCATGATGCGCACGGAGTCGGTAGCCGATACGCTTTCAGCCATCTCTTTCTCCAACTTGAGCACCTTCACATACTCAGGTGTGATGACTTCGTAGTTCAGTCGGTCACGCAGTTCATCATAGCGGTCGATGGAGATATACTCATAGGAGTCATCGAGATTGTCCTGTCCATAGCGAGGGTCATCCTCAGGGAGGAGCGAGAAGAACACGTTGCGCAGGGTGGCGTTCGCCTTTGCCTGAGCTTGGGCACGCGTACCTTTATATATATAGGAATTACGCATCGACTTCAGCTTGGGAAGGAGCGTCTCCAAGATATACTTCTGTGAATAAGCGAAGTTCGACTTAATCTTCGGACCCACCTGATAGTTATAGTCACTAATGAGATAGTACGGGATGCCTGCATCCGTCTTGCCTTCAGCAATCAGATGACATGCACCATCCTCCTCACTGAAAAGGTTCGCCTCTTTCAAATAGAGATAGGTGGCCTCATTCACGGCACGTACATTCCGCACCGCACTGGCAGCTGCCACCAGCTCATAGCCACAATACACGTCAGCATCGGCTCCCACATAGGCAGGGTCGTCACTGGTCTGGACACGCTCGTTCAGTTGGAAATCCACGCTTCCCTTATGTGTCAGTTCAAAGCCTACCAACGGGATGCTCTTAGGTGCAATGCTCCAATCGGTTTCCGCTGAGGTCTGAGTACCCATCCACGTACCGGCACCAGAACCAGCGAATGCACCCGACATGATGTCGGTACCCGAGCTCTGCTTCAGTCCCAGTTTCAGGGCAAACGATGCACCGATGGCAAAGTTGAACTCACTGTGGTAAGTCGTCTCTGCATCCACCCACGAATAGCTCTTGCTGCCTGGAGGGTCGCGCAACACATCCACCACCTCAATAATACCATCACCGCTCAACACGTCGTCGGTGATTTTCTGGTAGCCCACCACAAATGCCTTCAGGTCCTGACCATCGATGAACTGACCGTCATGCTCAAGTGTCACATCCAGATGACGAAGGGCATTCGTGCCTTGCACATCATAAACCGTGTTCTGCACATCCACATTGAAATCTACGGAGCCTGTATGCGTGCTGAGCACACGAAGGCTGTCATTCTGCACGGCGGCAAAGTCATCATAGATTCTCACACGTCCACCTCTCAGCGGTACACTGTCACATGCACCGTTCCTATCACCGTTATAATAATAATTCTCCGTAGCCTTCACGCGGAAATTATGTTTTCCTGTGCGCAGTACTGGATAACCAAAGGTATATGTCTTCGTTCGCTCATCGTAGAGTGGCACCGTGACGGCATTACCAGCCACAGATGATTCCACATAGGAAGCATCACCCACATAAGGCAATTCTTCTCCACTTTGCACATCCAATTCAACGATGTTGACTGAAGGCTCTATGCGATAAATGCGGTTGTAGGTAGCGTTGTAAGTCACCTTCTTCCCCTCGTTGATGAATGTCTTTGCCGACAGGCTGTCGGTTAAGTCGAGCACTTCGCTCACCTTACCCTTCTGGAAGAGCGATGGATAACCATTGGCAGACACTTCCACCACCTTGTAGCGAACAGGCAACAAATCGGCCTGATACTCACCCGTCTCGGCATTCGGGCTGATGATGATGCGGTGACGCTCTGTGATGACCGTGCTGGTCTCCTTACCTTCTGATGCGTCAAACGTCAGGGTGTCATAGACAACGGTCAGCGCATCGTCCAATTGATCCTTCACGAGCCATGAACGCTGGTTTCCCTCCAATTCGAGCACGATGCGCAGGTCATCACCAAGGTTGTTCTTCGAGAGTCCGAAGCCCAATGTCTTATCGCCCTGGTCAAGACCGCCCGCCACACGTCCGATGGTGTGCACCTTCGTCTGATCCCAGAAGAACACATTCGTCTGGTTGCTGTTGATGGGACGAGCCTTGCCGTTGTTGTCGGCATAGAGACCATTAAACATGAAGGTATGTCCCTCCTTCTGTGCCGTCAGCTGCTTCGAGCCCTTGCGAACCTTGAAACTAAAGTGACCGTCATTGTCGGAGATGACAATATTGCCGCTCTTATCCACGACATCCTGTCCGTCAATCTTGAACGAAGCACCATATACAGGGACCGTGGTTTTTTCATAATAGACATAACCATCAACGTCGAAGGCATCATCGCTGATGAAGTCCTTATTAAAGAACTCCGTCTGCTTCTTGTTCAGATAGACAGGATATTGAGTGGGGCTCAGATCAGGATAGAGGGTTGTCTTAGGCCGCACAATGTAGGGTCGGTCGCTGTAGGGCACCCTCGGGAACATGTAAGCACCTGAGGTGGAAGTCTTCACAGTTTCCACCAGCACTTCCCCGCCTTCATCGTCTCTCAGCAGCTGCACCTCCACATCGGCCAATCCTGTGCCATCCTTGAAAGTGAGGAAGCCCGCAATCTTACCTGTGGCACGACGACGACCAGTCGCATCGTTAGACATCAACGTGTGCATTCCGTCCTTGCATTCATAAGAGACCCCGAGGCGGTATATCACCTCCACACCGGCTTCCACATCATAATCATCATAGTAGCGCAACTGCGGGTCTATTTCCACATCCTCCCACTTGTCATTCACCAGTTTCCTTAATTTCAGATTATCGATACGCTGCATATCGAGTTTCCACTGCACGTGAATGCGATTGTCAAACTCATCGTAAGAAGCTGTGAAGTTGCCTATATTGGAATCATCCGTCACAGGTTCCACCTTGGCTTGCCGGCCATTCTTCTCGAATGGCTTCTCCTGCCGCTTCATCACTCCAGCAGGGTCGTTAGGATAGATGATTAACGAATAGGAATATTGGGTGCAAGACGCAAAATCCTCATCGATATATTCAGAAATCCCATCTGCATTCTGGTAAGTGAATTTGTCGGTGACATCCATCTCCGTTGCATTGTTCACCTCCATGCCTCCCTTGTAATAATAGGAAGTGCGGAGAATTCTGAGCTTCCACCCTTCCGGCAAGAAGCTCTGCGAGCCATTGTTTTCTGAACCAATCGGGAACCAAGTGAGTTTCACCTTCCCATCCACTACTTCTATATTACGCGGTTCGAAACGTCCCCCGGAAATACTGCCACGCTTGTTGGGCATTTCGCTGGTGCAGGTATAGCCATCCAGCTTCCCCACCGTGGCACGGGAAATACGGTAACGCACACTGTTGTACTTTTCTGTTCCATAGCAGCCAACAGTGTTGTCTATATATTCATAATCGCTCTTGCCGCTCTCCATCACCACCTGATCCATCACCTTCCACACATCAACAGAATCAGGCTTGCTGGTATCGTAGAGTTGCCTCTCCACAATGATGACATCGGTGGGCAACGCATCTTTCTGGTTTGCATTGGGCACCTTCCATTTCAGCACCGTCGAACCATTCTCTCCCCACGAAGCCTGAAGGTTAAAATCCTTCGGATTGTGGAATGCGTCAAGTGAGGCCTCCTTGGGTTTGAGATCAATGAATCGGTAAGTATTGTAGGGTGTCTGCGCACTCACAATCACTTTACGCGTGTGGTCAACCGCAGGAATCAAGAGCGAAAGACCATCATCCGAAGTCTTGCATTCTTTGGTGATGTCCTTATTGACTGAACCATCCCCCGTCTGTTCCACGACCGACTGCAAACGGAGTTTCTCTCCTGTTGTGTTCGATACAATCATACTGTAGTATCCGACATTCGCACCTGTTGGCATGAAGATTGGGTCACTGATATAGATATCTGGCTTCGCACTCAGTGTCTGAGGACTGCCGCCCATTTCGCGGTCATTCAGGTCATCGCCCCATGCCACAGAACCCTTGATATAGAAATGCGCCTCCTGTCCGGCAAATTCTGTGGGATAAAACCAGTCAAACTCTGCCAGACATTGAACACCGCTGCCTTTAGGCTTCTTCACATTGTAAATTTGGCCTGCTGCTCCACTCGGGATGATATTGCCTTGATACGTCACACCATCATGCGTCGATGTAGATACATAACGGTCATTGGTCAGCACCAAGATGCCGCAATCCTTTCCCTCATTCTCCCCAGGAGATCCTGCACGGATATAGACCTTGGAATAGTCATCACTTGAGCTCTCATTATTGCCGTTGTTGTAAAGTGCAACGATGTTACGTCGCTTGTCACCCACTTTCATGTAGACCCACGCACCATCTGGAAGATCGCTGGTCTTCTCAATGTAGCCATTCTTTGATTCCACATCCAGATGCATCACCTTGATGTGTAAACATCCTGGTCCATTGGGAGTGACCAAGAAACACATGGAGGTATATTTCGACTTGAAATAATCCTCCGCCTTCATGCTTTGCGACACAGCCAGCAGCACCACTGCCAACCATAGCCAGAGTAAATGTCTCAATTGTTTCATATCGTTAAGGTTTTGTATTTGTTGTCATCGATTTGATGATTTTATTGTTCTGTTTATGTCTTATTTTCTCAGAAATCAGTGAGTGAGATGATTTTAATGTTTATTATATTATTCGCGACAAAGATACCACTAATCACCCGAACCAACAAGAAAACGCCCATTTATTTTCAAAAATGGGCAATTATTTTTTTTGATTTACAGATTTCTGCTTGCATGGTGAATTGAAAAGTTGAAAACTTCCCCAATTGGGGAAGAGATGGGATTATATTGCGCAATCCTCTTGTAATCGCGGGTCAACAGCTCCCACGAGGGAAGTCAATAATCGGTCGAGATGAGACACGAGGGAGTAAAATGGAAGAGGGAAGAGGTGTGAGGGAAGAGAATACCTTGCTCGTCAAATTCTCAAAGCAAAACATCCCTCACACCTCCACTTCATATTTTCACGGCATCGGCGATGGTGTACAGCTTGCCGGTTGCAGCGTCATAGTACTTCAGCGTCACCGATTCACCAGCGGTGCGACCGAAAATGACCAGTTGCGTGGTGCCGGACGTAGAGAGCGACACCGTGCCGCGACACTCTTCGCCCACGAAGGCAGCTACCATGTTACCGCTGGCGGGTGTGATGCCAGCCTTTGTCAGGATGCCTTCCACACCCACTGTCTGCTGCACAGGATACTTGGCAGAACCGAGCGTGAACTCAGGGATGAAAGCCTCGTCGATGCCAGTCGTCACGTCAGAGTCCAGACTGATGTCGTCCGACAGCGTGAAGATGTGCTTCAGCGTCTCGCAGTAGTATTGCAACGTCATGTTCACCGTTTCCGAGCCCGTCTCGTTGCCCCATACCTTGATCAGATACTTGGTATTGCTCGACTCGCCGCTGCCCGCAATGACCGCAGGGCTTGCCAATCCGCGCAGTTCACCATTGATGAAGAGCGCCATCATGTCACCCCCCGAAACGTAGGGCTGCAGTTCCTCTTCGATCTGCACCTTCAGGATGGTCCAGTTCTCGTAGAGAGAGCCGTCAGGTTCCGACCAGTCAGGATGCTCCTGGTCGTTGCTCCAGTCTATCTGCCACACAGGAGCCTCGCTGAGTGAGCTCTCCTTGTAGCCAGCATTCTTGTCATCGTCATCGTTACTGCTGCAAGCCCCCAGAATGAGGCTTGCCAGCAGAACGAGCATAAAATTGATTCTTTTCATATTATTCTTTTGTTTTATTTTTTGAAGTTACCGCTACGCTCAGAAGTTATCGGAGTTATCGCTACGCTCGAAGTTAACGACGTATGTTAAGCTATTGACAGGGTATCGTCGTTAACTCCTTTAAGTTCTTGCCTTGCAAGCCTTCGGATGACTCTAACTCCCTTAACTCCACGCAAGTGAAACTTGAATCACATCACGACCACCTTTTTCCCGTTGAAGATGTAGATTCCCTTTTGGGTTGGCTTGTTCGGCAGCTGAACACCTGAGAGGGTGTACCACTTGCCGTTCTCATACTCAACCTGCACGAAGTTGATTGCTGTCGGTTCGTCAGGACTGCCGATGACCGCATTCTTCTTGAAGGTCATCACCTCATCGGTAGCAGCAACGATCTCGCCTCCACGTTCGATAGCGAACCAGATAGGCTGCTGAGCGTCGCCAGCGATGCTGAGGTAGTTGACAGTTGACAGTTGAGAGTTGACAGTGACGCTTCCGCATTCTTCGCCATTAGAGTATGCAATGAGCTGATCGCCATCTTCCACTTCGAATCCCTCCACTACGGCGCTCACACTCATGTTTGCACATGCCTTGGCAAAAGCAGGTGCGAGTCGGCGGCTCACTGACCAGTCCTCACGGAAGCTACTGCCCATCTCGTAGTACGGATAGGTGAACGATGCCGTGTCGGCCTTGCACAACATCATGTAACCCTCACCAGGCTTCATGTACTGCAAGCTACCGCGCCAGCGTCCTACGTTACCCGACTTGGTGAAGTAAGCGAACTCGGTGTGACTCTTGATCACGTCGCCCTCCTCAGCCTGGTCGTAGTAGTCGCTCAGGGCTGTTTCCACCGTCAGGTTCGTCATCGGCATGTAGCCAATGGCGTTCCAGCCCTTCGTCAGCTCAATGGTGCGAGCCTCCTCATCCTTGATGACGGTGCCACCAATTGGGAAGGTGCAATCCTGATGAACCATGATAGCATAAGCCTTCTTCGGCGAAATCTCCATGTTCGCTGTGCTTCCTGAAGCCAGCCATTGCTTTTGTGCCTTCTCGTAGGTCAGCGTCATATCGCTGTCCAGTTCGGTCAGGATGTCGCCATTGCTCCAAGGCATGCTGCTGAGCAGTTTGTTCACGTCCTTCAGCTGTTCGCTGTTCACATTGAACGATACCCAGTTCCAGCCCTTCGTCAGCTTGAAGTTCTGCACGAAGGCATCGCTGCCGTCGAAGCGCACAGGCTTGTCGGTGCCCAGCATCGCATCTTTCGTGAACGTGATGCTCTTGTCCTCCGTGTTCGGAGTCAGCATGATCTCGCGTCCTGTGCTGTACTGCCACAGACGGAAGTTCAGTTCGCGGCCGCTGGTCTGATTGTCATAGACAGTCAGGTACAGCCCCGTCTCGCCCGTTTGTGCGTCGTGAGTGATGTTCGCATAGCCGTGGCAGACATTCTCATTGTCGAAGACACCCACGATGTCGCGTGCATCGGTATCCAGTTCATCATACAGATAAACTTGTCCGCTGATGCTCATCGAGTTCTGCAGGAGGTCACCGCTCACGGTGTTAGCCCACTCAGGCTGCTCACCCTCCACCGTCAGGTTGAGGTAGAATGGTTCGGTGATGCCCTCCTCATCGGTCAGATAGATGATTTCGTTATACGTACCGATGTTCAGATCCTTGCTGGCTGTTGCCGTGACATAATCCATCATCTGCGGAGCCACCACGTCGCTGTTTTTGTCGAGCGTGAGCCACTTCGGGCAGTTCTCAATCGTGAAGGTGTGGCTGGAAGCACTGTAGTTGTAGAACGGCAGTTCACATTCCTCACCACTACCATACTTGATTGTTGCGTCCAGTTTGTTCACCAGCCACTGCAAGCTGCTGTTGTTCACATAGTAGCAGGCCGTCTGCGGTGAAGCCATCGTGTTACCGTTCTTGTCCTCGATGTCGCGCACCGTCACGTAGATGTTGCGGTGGTTCAGTCGGGCGGCATTCTCGTCAAGCTCTACCAGCAACTGGTTGCCCCTGCCGATGAAGCCGAACTTCAGGTTCTTCACCTCCTCGTAAGGCACCACGGGTGCTGCCGTCGACTGGTCGAAGTGCGTCTTGACGACAGTTTCATCATCGATGAACACATAATCACGTACCAGCGTTTCGGTCGGCTCCTTTGTCTCCGGGTTGAGCTGATAGCGGGGTTGGCCCTTGTCGTCCATATATATCTTCTTGCTGTAGGCGTAGGGCACCAGTTCCAGGTCGTTGTCCTTCTGACGCTCAATGCGGTCGAAGCCAAGGTAGGTCAGCAGACCCTTCTCGTCACCGTTCGGACTCTTCGTTGCGTAGGTGCTGATGAGCTGCTGCGGCAGTGCCTGTTCAAAGAACAGCAGTTCGTCCACGTTACCCTTCAGCGGGGTCAGACCGTCCTGTCTCAGCAGGGTGTCCGTCTCGTTGACGATGTCGTAGCGGCTGGCACCGATGAGCGGATAGCCGCCGCTGATGCCGCCCAGCGTGTCGGTCTCGAAAGTGGTTACAAGCTCCTTGTCCATGTAGATGTTAGCCACGCTGTGGCCACGGTTCACGGTCATGGCGTAGTGGTGCCACTTGCCGTCGCTCCACTTGCCCGGAACGTCGGCGACAAAACCGTTGGAGCGATATCTCAGCGTGTCGGCCTCAAATCCGATGTGGAACTGGTTCACAGCGCCGTTGTCTTCTCTCAGGCCTCGGCCGTTGGAGAGCAGCGTGCCGCTTCCGTCAGCATCGGTCTTAAACCAGAACATCAGCGTGTAGTCCTGCTCGGCGGTGCGGTTTATGGCGTTCTTATCCAAGAGCACGCCCTTGTCGGCCTTGTCCACGTGCAGCGACAGGCCCTGTGGAATGGCCCAAGAAGCATCAATCAACTTGGCGTTGGCACCCTGGGTATGGTCAATGACATAGTCACCTGAGCCCTCATTCATCGGGTAGTAATCTACAAGATCCTTCTCGTAGCCTGTCAGTCGGCGGCTGCCGTAGGTTGTGCCGATGAGTCCACCGTCCATGGCACTATACCACAGGCGGGCTTCCATCATGCGACCCTCATAGTACTGGCTCTCCGAGCGGTCCAGTTCGTTGGTGCGACCGAAGATCAGCGGACCTGTACCGGTGTACAGGGCACTGAGCTTGTTGCGCCCAATCTCCACGCCGCCGTTGAAGAACGTCAGCGTGCTATCCGTCTGGTTGATGCTGACAGCCACCTGTGTGAAGCCTTTCTTCACGATGGCCTCGTCAGACGTGAACGTCTTGTCGTTCACCACAGCCTTCAGCTTGAAGTCCTTGGTCAGCCACAGTTGCAGCTTCTGACCGTTCATGCCGTGTGAGAACAGCGGCATGTCGCGTCCCGTCTCGGCAGGCTTTACCATCAGGTCGATGGTCAGATTCTTACCGCTGAAGTTGCGCTTAGCCTCGCTCTCCACACTGGCCTTGCCTGCAAACTGCACGCTCACCATCTCAGAGAGGTTGTCGTTGTTCACTTCGCCCTTCACCTCGAAGTTGGTGATGGCGCTCAGATAGTTATATTCAATGTCTTCAGAGAAGTTGAAGATGATGTCGTCGCCGCTGGTCAGCAGACCGCTCTTCGGCTCTGGTGTGCCGAACAGCTGCGGACGACGGGTATCCTTGATACCGCTGATGATCTTCGACGATGTGGTCAGGAAGTCATTACCGTTGCGGCAGAAGAGCACGGCACGCAGGTCGTAGGTACGCTCCATCACCCAGCCCTCGCCAAAGAACTCGGTGACGATGTTGCCGTTCTCAGGTATCAGCTTCCTCGCGCCGTTGGCCGTGGCCATCAGCGAGTCGCTGGCATAGTACGAGCAGAGGTTCGTCCACGCGTCATCGCCGCGCTGCGACTCCTTGTACTGGAACTCAATATGGTCGAAGTTGTGCTGATGGCGGTCGAAGCCGTTGATGGTGACAGGCAAGTACCAGCCGCGCTTCGAATCCATCTGTGCATTGGTGTTCAGCACCCACTTGTCGCCTGGCACGGCAATGGACAAGCCTCCTGCCTCGTGCAGGTAGTGA
>Ga0265300_10002099_pt1 | contig 17651 bp, 23 predicted proteins | sample AusTroGonzalo_MG_FD_193482 | JGI IMG/M metagenome (GOLD analysis project Ga0265300, IMG submission 193482) | Bovine rumen microbial communities from tropical cattle in Woodstock, Queensland, Australia - Gonzalo_03 | ecosystem: Host-associated > Mammals > Digestive system > Stomach > Rumen ...
AGGCTCAACGCGATGGTGGGACGGATATTGTTCGTCGGCGGCTCGAAGAAAAACCCTTGGCTTGAGGAATGGGTCAAGCAGTGCGCCGATTTTAAGCCGGAAGGTAACCCGATAGAGGACGGATACCGTAAGTACGGCATAGACCCTTCCTCGCCGAATGCTTATGTGCAGCTTCTTGCCGCGCAGAGAAAAGACGGAGGTGAGCCGCCATGATCGACGACGAGGAGAGACGCTGGGACGACGGGCTTAAGCCGAAGGAAAGGCTGTTCGTCCTGTACTACTGCTGCCACGCGGAGTCGTTCTTCAACGCGACGGCGGCGTACCGCAAGGCGTATTCGAAATTCGACCGGAAAACGAAGAAGATCGTGGAGCCGGACGCAAAGTCGTGCGAGTCGTGCGGCTCCCGGCTCAAGGGCAAGCAGCGAATCAAGGACGCTATAAGGCTTCTGCTTGCGGAGACGCAGGCTGAGGCGGACGAGGAGAACGCACGCAGGCTGCTCAACGACCTCGCGACGCTCGCGTTCTTCAATCCGGCGGATATTCTCAACGCGCAGGGCGGGCTGAGGGTGAAGAAGCTGGACGCGCTCGGCGACAAGGCGAAGGCGATAGCGCAGATATATCCCGGCAAGACGGGCGCGCGGGTCGTGCTGGTGGACAGAAGCAAGTACATGGAGCTTCTGTCGCGCTACCTGGAGCTCGTGCGGCCGGAGCAGCAGGTCGAGGTGAATATGCCCGTAATAGAGCTTCCTGCAAAGGCGGCGAGCGACGAGGAATGGAACGAGGAGGACTGAAATGTACATGGACGACTACGCGCCGGAGCCGGTGCGTCCCGGAAGGGTCGATAAAGAGGGCGACTACGAGCTCATGATTTTGGACGTATCGAGAGGTACGACAAAGGACGGCGCCCGATACATGAGGGTTAAATGCAAGATAAATTACCCCGGCGAGCCGAGGGTATCGTTTTTCCTTACCGAGGGGAATTCTTTCGCGGGCCGTGCGACTGCGATGTTCGACACGTTCGGCATCAGCAGGGGTAACTGGAATACGGAAGGATGGAGGGGAAGACGCGGCTACATGCACATCAGGCTCAGGCAGAAGGACGGTTATCTGAACATGGAGCCGGAATTCATCCTGGACGAGGAAGGGTTTTTCGTTGGTTATCCGCTGCCGGAGAAAACGGAACAGAACGCTGCGTCCCTTGACATGTACAAGGACCATGGGAACCCGGACGCCACGGACGATTACACGGACATCCCGTTCTGATCAGGTATGGCGAAGGAGGTTATCTGGACGCCGCAGCCGAAGCAGGCCCGCGCGCTCCGGTGCCCGGCTTTCGAGCTGTTCTTTGGCGGCGCGGCGGGCGGCGGAAAGAGCGATTTCCTGCTCAACGATTTCCTTGAGGGAGCGCGGAAGTACGGGCGGTTCTGGTACGGAATTCTTTTCCGGCAGACGACGAGCGAGCTTGAGCAGCTTCTGAACCGCTCGCACGAGCTTTTCGAGCCGATGGGCGGGCGGTTTAAGGGCTCCGCCGTCGGGGAGAGCCACAACACATGGCACTTTCCGAACGGCGCGACGCTCAAGCTGCGCTATCTTGAGAGCGAGAACCACGTCCGCCGCTACCAGGGACACGAGTACACATGGGTCGGCATGGACGAGCTGGGCAACTACCCGTCTCCGTTCTGCTGGGACTACATGATATCCCGCGCCAGGAGCACGCACGGAGTTCCGTGCTATATACGCGGTACGGCGAATCCCGGAGGAGTCGGTCACGGCTGGATAAAGCAGCGGTTCATGGACGGCCACGAGCCGAACAGGATTTTTTATGTGGAGTCCGTTGACTTCAAGGGTAAGGTGCACAGGACGAGCCGTTGCTTCATACCGTCAACGCTCGACGACAACAAGTACCTGCTGGAGACGGACTACGAGGCGCGGCTGATGAACATGCCGTCGCATCTTGCCAGGGCGCTCAGGTACGGCGACTGGACTGTAATGGAGGGACAGGTGTTCGACGCTTTTGTTCCGGCGAAGCACGTCATAGGGCCTATGGTGCTCCGTCCGGGAGAGTGGTACAAGTTCGCGGCCATGGACTGGGGATTCTCCAAGCCGTTCGCGATTTATTGGTTCGCGGTGAACAGCGCCGGGCGCGTTGTGGTTTACCGCGAGTATTACGGATGCCGTGAGGGTGAGTACAACGTAGGGCTTAAGAAAGGCGCCCGCGAGGTCGCCGCGGAGTCGATGGCGATGTCCATGGCGGAGGGCGTTTACGATATGGTCGCCGACCCCGCCGTATGGAACAAGGACGACGACAGACAGAGCATCGCCGAGGAGTTCGAGAAAGTCGGATGGAAGATGCACAAGGCGAACAACGACCGCATCAACGGTCTTGTGAGCGTCTATGACTATCTTAACATTACCGTGGACACGGAGACGGGCAAGGTTCCGCTTCTTACGATCGTCAACAGCTGCCGGAACCTGATAAGGACGCTTCCGCTCCTTACTCCGGACAAGAATCACCCGGAGGACGTTGACACGAAGCTTGAGGATCATGCCTACGACGCGCTCCGCTACGGGCTTATGAGCGATTTCGTGCATCATCCGGTGAAGTCGCTCCGCAGGCAGTCGGGATCATGGCAGAGAGAGGAAAAAGCGGAGTCATTCGACCCGTTCAAATTTATGTAGGAGGAATATATGGGTACAGAGAATGCAATTGTGGTTTCGGTGAAAAGGACGTTTTCGCCAGAAGGTTTTTTGAAGCATCTTGATGACGTACAGGACGGAGAGCGGATGCAGCTGCCGGAGTTTTTCGTTCCGGCACGTGTTATTGACGGCATGGAGTTTGATGAGGTCAAGGTGGACGGCGAGTGCGCTTCTGTCTATGACGTACAGGACGGCGAGATAAATCTTGTTTTCGACCATGTGATTATGTGGAGCGCGATAGATAAAAATTGGAACAAGGATAAAACATTCCTGGACACTCCGCTCGGCAAATGGCTTTGCGGTCTCTTGGCGGATGGGATGAGAGCGGTGGGAGTACCAGTCGCGGAGTGCGGGCTTCTCCGCAAGGAAGATTTGTGGGGCAAAGATGCGAAACCGTTTTTTATGGACGGCCGCAACCGCGTTTGTTTTGATTTTGACGAGGATTATTCTTTGTGGTATTGGACGGAGACTATAGAGGATGCTTCTGCGGCTAATTTCTGCTATGCCTACAACCTTGGTTATGCCAGCTACATCTACGCGAGCTATGCGAGCCTATATGTCCGTCCCCGCTTCAAAATCCTTAAATCGTAGAATCGGCGGGACCGTGCGCCCCGCCATAACGCAAAAAAAGGAGAACAGAGGGATGAAGAACAATCTGAGCGATCTGAACAATCATCTTTTTTCGATGCTTGAGGAACTGGACGACGAAGAAAAGATGATGGACGACGAGGTTTTAGAGAGAACGATAAAAAAATCAAAGGCGGTCTGCTCCGTGAGCGGGCAGATTTTGCACGTAGCGAGCTTGCAGCTTTCCGCGCTGAAAGTCGCCGAGAGCTGCGGCTACCGTAATGAGGATATGCCGACGCTGCTGGAGAACAGGGACAGCAGGCAGAGCGAGTCCAGCCGGAGAAAACTTCTGGAGAACATGCAATGAGAAGATATACGTCCGAGCAGAAAGAATTCCTGCGGTCGTTCATTCCAGGTCATACGAGCGAGGAAGTCGCCCGTGAGTTCACCGGGAAGTTCGGCGAGAAAATGACCGCGTGCAGAATCAAAGCGTACAAGACGAACAACAAAATCAAGAGCGGAACCCAGCGGGGGAAAAAACTTAACGGGACTATTTATCCGCCGGACGTACGGGAGTTCTTGATCAGAAACAACAAGGGAAAAACCGCGCGGGAGATGTCGGATATGCTGTTCGCTGAGTTCGGAGTACGCTATACGGTTAAGCAGATTAAAGGTATCCGCTCTCGGATGAAGCTCGACTCCGGGCTTACGGGGCGTTTCGAGCGAGGGCATGTTCCCGCGAACAAGGGTGAGAGGGGTAAGCATTACGCGGGTTGTGAAAAAACATGGTTCAGAAAAGGACATAAACCGCATAATCATGTGCCGGTGGATACCGTCGTTATGAGCTCGGACGGATATTTAAAGCGAAAAGTGGACGAGCCGGACGTTTGGCGGTTCGTACATATCTTGGAATGGGAGAAGCATAACGGCCCCGTGCCGGAAGGATGTGTGATTTCGTTTCTTGACGGTAATCACCGGAACTGCGACATAAGCAATCTTTTCTGCTGTACAAAATCTGAGCACGGAGTTATGAACAAAAAAAGGCTACGCTTTTCGGACAAGGAGCTAACTGAGACAGGGCTTCTTGTTTCCAGGCTTGCGATAAAAACAAGGAATTTGAGCCGGAAGAAATGACGGCTTGAATATAATGCGATTCGGAAAATGTTGTGGCAGGCGGGACGCGCGGAAGGTTCGTTGGAAACCGCGCACGAAAACCTGCCAGAGCCTAGCCCGGGCCGTACAGGTGATAAAGAAAGCCGCCGCGCATCGGAACCGCGCGGACCGGTGAGTAAAGTTCCAGACGCTGTACAACAGGGCGTTTTTTTCTTGGAGGTTTGAAATGGAAGAATTCAGGCGTGCGACAGGTTATGAGGGTCTGGCATATTCAATAATGGACCAGGAGCCGGAACTTGCGGTACTAAGGGCGGAGAACGTCAAGGTGATATGCGTTATCTCAGACGCGGCGGAGAAAGACAGGAACGGGCTCAAGGTCTATGCGAAGACGGAGAAGATTCCTCCGAAATACAAGCTGCTTACCGACGCGGACGTTATGATCACGATATACGAGAATAACATCATGTTTTTTGACCTCAAACAGAAGCGGATAATGATGCTCCGCGAACTTCTCAAGATTCTGATTGATACGGGCGACGGCAAAAGGACAGTCGACATCCGCGCTTATGATCTTAACGATTTCCGGCAGATTGTCGCGAAGTACGGGGCGGCATGGGACCGGGAGCGCAGTTTATTCGACGACAAGGAGGAGTTTAGTGCTTGACCTTAACAGGATGGCGAGGATATCGGCGGAGATAGCGGACAAGCGCGGACAGGGAACGGACGAGCTTGGTGCGCTCAAGCATTGTGCGGGCGAGGTCGTCGAGGCTATGGAAGCCTTTTCAGACATTCCCCACAAGTTTGACGACAAGAGATTCAAGGGCGAGCTTGCCGATATCATCATGTGCGTCTTTACTGTTTGCGGGGCGAACGGATACGACGTGGAGCAGATGCTTACGGACTGTCTCTCGAAGAATCTTAAGCGCGTGAACGAGCTGGAGGGGATAGACGGATGAAAGACGATGAAAAAGCTTTAGAAAATTTGAGGACAGAATTGCGAAAAAAGCGTGCGCGTTGTTCTTGTTATTGTGCGACGTGGAATAGTTATGATAGGGATTGTGAGATATACGGGGATTATCATCCTTCACCATCAAATTGTAGGTATTATCTTTTACATGAATTGGAAAAAAGGAAGGATTAATTATGCAGCTGATTGAGATAACAAAAAAAGAGTTTGATGTCCTGGAAAGTCGCGGAGATACATATTTTGCCAACGGTTGTGTTTTCAAGGACGAGTCGGATAATCTTGTCGCGTTTCCTGTGTACAAATCCGGGACATCTAAGCCGGAGAAATATTACCGCGTGGAAAAATAATTTAAAAAAAAATCGCGGCTTTTAATAACAGGAAAACGTTCCGCCCGTAATATGTCCGCATAAGGAGGCATACTATGGAATATGCAAGCGTAGGCAAGGGCAACGCGGCCCTTACCACAGGAATCATCGGAACGGTGCTCGGCGGAATCGCCAGCGCGGGAGGAATCGGCTCTTTGCTCGGACTCGGCAAGACGAACGAATCGGAGGGCGACCGCCCGGTTACTCGCTATGAGATGAGCCTTATGCAGGCTATCAGCGAGAAGAATACGGAGATCGCCATGCTGAAAGCCCAGCAGTACACCGACGGAGCGATGAACGGAGTCCAGGCGCAGATCGCGCAGCAGAACACATGGAACGCGGTACAGCAGGCCAACTTCCAGACCTTGCAGGCCCAGACTATGAGCCTTATGGGAATGACACAGCGGATGATTCCCGGTACGAGAGTCCTGAATGAGACTCAGGCCGCATCCGCATCAACTGGAGCAGGAAACTAAGGAGCGTCCGGCAGTGATAAAGCTGCCGGCGCAAAGGAGTATATATGGACAAAGATAATATCCCAGAAGATTTCTTGGACAGAATGATTTTGGAAGGCGCTGAGCTGGACGAGAGAATTAGGAAAGCACAGAAATTCCTTGAGAAAAGGGATATGTACGAAAAGGATCCTTTAGCCTATGACTTATTGCAGGCTCAGGTAACTGCCATGGCAACGTACAGTAATATCTTGTTAATTCGAGTTAACAGGGAACGTGCAAATAGAAATCTGCCGACGTTGGCACAGTTCTAGGAGATATTTTTATGGTCAGCACAAAACAGATAGCCGACGGGCTTATCAGGTTTATTGATGAGGAGATGCTCAAGTCGCAGGATTTCGCTTCCGGAACGCGGTTCGTCGTTACGCTCGCGAAGAACGCGATCAAGCTGAACCCCGGAATAATCGACACGCTGATGTCGAATCCGCTCGTCGCGATGTTCGTTCCCTGCGAGGACGGACAGTACGACGTGAGGAAGCTCGCCGGAGTGCTCAAGGAGACTTTCGCGGAGGCTGGGAACTTCAAGCTCACGCTCCCGAAGGTTCCCCTGCTGCTTCCCGCCGGAGAGGAAATGAGCTTCAACGACGGCGACGTGCAGAAGCTCGTTATGTACATGGAGGAAGCATGATAGGAGGCGTACTTTCCGACAAGCACGGCGAGGAGCTCATGGACGCGGACTCTTACGAGACGCTCGCGGACGAGGCTCCGGAGAAATACGCCCCTATTCTGAGGCAGATAGCCCGCGAGGAGCGGGTTCACGCGCGGCATCTGGCGGATATTCTTTCGGACATGGGATACTCCGCTGAGAATAAAACTAAGGAGGAATGATATGGATTTCTTCAAGAAAACTTGGGTAGCCGTATTGGCTTGGGTTTTTATCGCGGCAGGCTCAATCCTGCTCATCCTGGGAGGAACGTCGGCGACTGAGATTGCCAAAGTTCCCGCTCTTGTCGCGGGTATCCTTACTGCGATAGGGCTTCTTATCGCGTTCATACGCGAGCATATCTACAAAAAGCTGGCCGAAAAATAAAGGCCTTGCCCGCAGACGGGCAGAACAAGTAAAAAACTTTATTCCACCCACGGGGCAGAAAATTTTGTTTTTCTACCCCGTTTTTTTTGCTTTTTAATAACGCACAAAAAATAAGCATTTAAAATACATGGTATGAGCGAAGATCTTTTGCTGGACGTGATGTCCAGGTACACGCAGCTTAAGGAGACCCGGCAGAAATTCCACCCGTCATGGCGGGAGGCGCAGGAGTTCGCCGACTCGTCGGTTATTTCTTTCGAGGATATCGGCGAGGTTCCGAAGGTTCCGAACCGCTACAGCTCCAAGCCGAGCAATTATCTCTCGACGCTTGTCTCCGGGCTTGTCGGCTACTCGGTGAGCCCGAACATCGTCTGGTTCAAGCTCTCGCTCCAGGACGAGGAGCTTCTTGACAGATACAAGGTTAAGGACTGGCTGGAGGACTCGGAGCGCGTCATGCTCTCCGAGTTCAACCGAAGCAACCTCTACTCGCAGGCTCCGCTCCAGGTGCGCGACGCGGCCGTTATCGGGACGGGAGTGCTTCTCATCGACGAGGACCTTGCTTCCGGCAGGCTCCGTTTCACGAAGCTTCCCGCGAACGAGGTTTACCTTGACATCAATGAGTACGGCGAGGTCGATACTGTTTTCCGCGACTACTACATGACGCTCCGTAACGCAGTGTCTTTTTTTGGACTTGAGAACCTCAACGAGAAATGGCAGACGGCATACGAGGATGTTGAGCGATGGAACGACAGGCTGGAGATAATCCAGGCTGTTTTTCCGCGCGACGGGCGCGATACGCGCTACAAGGACGCGAAGAACAAGCCCTGGGCGGCTGTGTACGTTGACCTCTCTTGCAAGGAGATCATCAAGGAATCAGGCTACGACGAGAACCCGTTCGCCGTTTTCCAGTGGGACCCGTATCCGGGATACGCTTACGGGACGAGCCCGGCGCAGAATGCGCTCGTGGACATCAAGGGACTCAACATCGCGAAGAAAACGAGCTGGCAGATAGCGCAGACTTCCGCCGAGCCGCCGATGAAGGTTTCCGAGGATATCCGCAAGATAGACATAACTCCGCGCGGAAAGACCTATGTCTCCGACGCGAGCCAGATAGTGGAGCCGATACAGACCGGGCAGAATTACCCGATAACGCTCCAGGTTTTGGAGGACATGAAAACCGACATCAAGGACTGGTTTTTCGTGGACTTCTTCCTTATGCTCCAGCAGAAAACGGCGCAAATGACCGCGACCGAGGTAATGGAGCTCCAGGGCGAGAAGGCTGCGACGCTCTCGAACCTTATAGTGAACCTCAACGGATCGCTCCAGAAGATAATCGAGAGGTCGTTCAACCTGCTCTACAGGCAGGGAAAAATTCCTCCCGTCCCGGACTCGATATGCGGAATGGGCGCGCAGATGAAGGTCGATTTTGTCGGTCCGCTTTCTCAGGCGCAGCGCAAATATCACACGATGGGCGGCACGATGCAGGCGCTCCAGGCGGCAGGACCTATCATGCAGATGTTCCCGAACGCCGGAGACTACATCGACGGCGACCAGCTGATGAAAACCGCCATGGAAGGACAGGGACTCCCGCAGAACATCATCCGCGAGGAGAGCGACGTGCGCGCTATCCGTGAGCAGAGGGCGCAGGCACAGGCTCAGGCTCAGGCGCAGGCCGCGCAGATGCAGCAGCAGCAGAACGTGCTCCAGAACATGGACAAGCTGGGGCGCGCCGCCGAGCAGGGAAGCGTGATGGACATGCTGAACAAGCAGCTTGCGGGAAGGACGGAATAGTATGGGAAAGAGCGACGGATCGGAGCTTGACGTTTTCGGCGAGTATTTCGCAGGCAACGAGAGAAAAAAGGAGCCCGGCGGGCTTCCCGGTTTCGAGAATCTTGCTCCGGACGAGCAGGCCAGGGCGGAGCGCAGGATGTTCCGCGAGGTGTTCGGGACACAGCACGGGAAAATCGTGCTCACTCAGATTCTCATCGACCTTAAGTATTTCGACAAATGCACTACGGCGGACGACACCGCCCTTTGCAATTACGCGAAGTTTCTTGTCCAGGAAAGACTGGACATCAACGATACGCACAAGATCGTCACCGACCTTATGGCCGGCGGCGTAAAGGAGTAACTATGGATCCTACACAGGGTAATCCGCAGGCTACGGGGGACGCGGGCAGCACCGCGCCGGTATCATTGGCTGACGCGATAGGCATCGGACAGGCACAACCCAAGAACGAACCTTCCTATGGAGGGGATAAGGGCGCGGGGACAACGCCGCTGGCGCAGGATGCGCATCAGAACTTGCCGGCATGGATGAGCCAGCTGCCGGACGACATCCGCTCGGACGCGGAGACGGTGAAGCAGCTGAGCAAGTTCCAGAAGATCGGCGACCTCGGAAAAAGCTACGCGGCGCTTGAGGCTAAGCTCGGACGCAGCGTTACTATCCCGGCGAAGGACGCTCCGCCGGAGGAAGTGAAGGCTTTCTACGAGAAGCTCGGTCGTCCGGCAGAAGCCGCCAAATACGGCATTGACGACAAGAACGCGGATGCGTTCAAGGAGCTTGCGTTCCGCCATAACCTCACCGACGAGCAGGCGAAGGGGCTCTGGAAGTCCCTCAACGAGCTCGGAAACGGCGAGGCGCAGAGGATGCGGGCGGACGCGGCGCAGCGCATAAAGGACGTTGACGCTAAGCTCCATCAGGAATACGGCAGCAGGTACGGCGAGAAAATGGCCATGCTCCAGAGGGGCATCAGGGCTTTCGCCGGGGAAGCGGCCGGAAAGAAGCTGTCCGACTCAGGCCTTATCTACGACGAGGACATCATCAAGATGTTCGTCAATCTCGGCGAGATGCAGGCAGAGGCAGGAACGGCGACGAAGGGAGCGCCCGGAAGCAGGAGATACAAGCCTACTGCCGAAGGCGGCTCATTCTCATTCAAAGACATATAGGAGAAAACTATTATGGCAGCAATAACTAAGTCCATGTCCGACCTTCTTACGGCGGCTGAACTTGTGAAAAGAGATTCCATCTCCGACGACCAGAGACGGATCATCGAGCAGCTCGCGGCAACGAACGAGATGCTCTACGACGCACCTATGCAGGAAGCGAACGACCGCACGGTTAACACCCAGATCGTCCGCACGGCGCTCCCGAAAGGAACCCACCGCGTATACAACCAGGGCGTAGGAACGGGCGCGTCACAGACCGACCTTATCCACGATGTTGTGGCACAGGTCGCCATCTATTCAAAGGTTGACGCATCGCTCGTCAAGAACTCAAGCAATCCGCGCCAGTTTCTCATGGACGAGTCAATGGCGTTCCTTGCTGGGCTCTCGAACGACATGGCGGACGACATGTTCTACGGCAACCACGCCACGAATCCCGCCAATATCAACGGTTTCGCAACACGTCGCGGCTCTCTCGTCGCGGGACAGTGCGTCTCCAACGGCGGCAGCACGGCCAACAAGCAGACATCAGTCTATCTTGTAAAATGGGGCCCTCATTACTGCAAGTACATTTTCCCTCGCGAGGCGACCGGACTCGGCGTTCAGCGCGTGGACAAGGGCATCCAGACTATCTCCGCTCCGGACGGCGGCGAGTACGAGGCATACGTCAGCTACTACCAGGCGGACTATGGTATCGCTGTAGGCGACCCGCGCTCCCTCATCCGTATCTGCAACATCGATATGAACAGCGACATGACCGACGACAACGCCCAGGCTCTCATCAAGAAAATCCTCAGGATGAAGGCTTACCTGCCGGTAGGTCCGGGAACTGTATCCATCCTTTGTAACAAGGACGTGATGAGTATTTTCGACCAGGCTACGCTCTCAAAAAGCAACGTAGTATACACAACCGACGACCCATGGGGCCGCCCTGTAAACATGCTCCGTGACATGCGTATCCGTCAGTGCGACGCGATCCTCAACACGGAAGCAGTTGTATCCTAAAGGAGGCTCAGGATGAGCAAAGCTATCAAGACAAAAGGTTCCCTTGAGAGAAGGGACGTCCAGCTTACGTTCGGCGAAACTAACACTCTCTCCACTTCTTACGGCCCGTTCGGTTACTCCGCATCGGCGACGGACGGAACATACATCGACACAGGCAACACCGACCTTGAGGGAATGGGAGTCGCCGTCAGATGTAAAACCGGCATCACGGCATCCGGCTCACCGACGGCTACCGTGGTTTCCGTCAAGCTCTCAGGATCCGCAAACGAAGGCTCCAGCTGGAGCGTTATCGGCGAGTGGACTGCGGACGTTTCTGCTCTCGGCACTTCCGCAGAGGCTCTCGTGTTCCCTATCCCGCGCGGATACGGCGACCTTCCGCTTCTTAAGCTTGAGGCAAAGGTCACTTTCACCGGCGGAACGACACCTGCCGTAACTGCCGGAAAGCTCTACGGCTGGATTGACGCTTACGGGGCTGAGTAATGGAAGCCTCGGATAAAGCTGAGAAAGCCGGAAAGACGGCCAAGAAGGACGAGGCAGCCGTGCGCTCTTACAGATGCGTGCAGAAATGCTTCTATGACGGAAGGCTCTTTTACGAGGGCGACGTGCTTGAAACAACGGTTTCAAGCGTCCCCGACGTATTCGAGCCCTTGAAGTAACGAAGTTTCCCGGACGGAGAACTTTTTATAGGTTCCCCGTTCGGGAACTTTTTAATTGGTGAGGTGAAAGATGAACATAGACAGGGATCTGGCGAGCCGCGCGTTCATTAAGATCGGCGAGGAACCGCTCGTCGCCGCGGACGCGGAGAACAACTCCGCGAAATGGCGCTATGTGAAGGAGCTCTATTTACAAACTATCCTTGAAACGCTCGCGTCAACCGAGTGGACGAGCCAGGTACGCCGCGCCGCTTTGGTTGCCTCCGGTGACGCTCCGCACGCCGGACCGCTGTATGCGTTCATCCTTCCGGCGGACTGCCGGAAGCCGCTCTCTCTTGAGTCCGGGCGCGAGTGGGACGTAGAGGGGACGACGCTCTACACGGAGGACTGCGAGGCGGTCCTTACCTACGTGTCCGACAGCTACACGGGCAATCCGCATTATGTCATTGCCGACCCGCAGCCGACCTCGGATACTTTCGCGTCCGGCGAGTATTACGTCCAGGACGCGGAGGGCGAATACGAGCTTGCGGAGACATACGACGATACGGCGACATACTATGTCGTAGCGGACGAGGATTATCCCGGATACGACGGGCTCGTTGCCGACCCGCTTCTTGAGGAGTACCTTGAGACACGGCTTGCCGCCAAGCTCGCGCTCAAGATGTCAGGCGACAAGCAGCTCTACCAGCTGCTCTACTCCGAGGCATCCATTATCGAAAGGCGCGCGGCGCAGCTCTCTATCGCCCACGCGCACAATAAGGACAGCGGCAACCCCTATTGGGGCGACGTTCTGGGGCTTCCCAGGTACGGAGACAGGATATAATGCTTATAACGAATTTTGCTTCCGGCGAGCTTTCGCCCGTCCTTTCCGGGCGCGTGGATTTGCAGCAGTATTACCAGGCGGCATCTCGGCTTTCCAATTTCGAGATAATCCCGACCGGCGGAATCCGGAGACGGACGGGCACTAAACGGCTCGGGACTCTTCCCGGCGACAGCTGGCTCATTCCGTTCAATATCGACAAGGACCTGTCCTTTCTTTTTGTCTGCCACGGTACTGTAACTTACACCGAGGCGGACCCGCAGCCGACTTCCGAGACGTTCAGCTCCGGAACATGGTACATAAGCGACGGAGCGGGCGGATACGAAGACGCGACAGCCTACGACGATACGGAGACCTATTACGTCAGGACGGACGGAACGGCCGCCGATGTTTGGCGGAACGGCGAGCGCGCGACATCATCCGGGAATCCGGTCGTGCTTCCGCTTCCGTATCTTTCCGTCTCCGAGGTTAAGGAAGTCCAGTACGCTCAGTATTACGACACCATGATACTTACTCACGGCGGCTACGCGCCGTTCCGCATCAGGTACGACGCTTCCCAGCAGGCGTTCTCCGTCGCGACAATGACGTTCGATTTCGCGCCGGACGTCCGCATCGACGACGACTACGGATACGTTATCATCGCGGAGAACTCGCTTCCCGCCGTTACCGTTACCGGCGGAATTCCGTCAGTCGGCGGAAAGTCCTACGATCCGGACGCGCTTTTCTGCGTTTACTCCGGTTTTGTTTACAAGTACGCGGTCCTTACCGCGACGACAGGCGAATGGCGGCACTACGGCGAGCAGCCCGCCGCCGAGGAGAACCTTTTTCAGGCGGCGGGAAAGTATCCGCGCTGCATCGCCTTTTTCAATAACCGTCTTTATTTCGCTTCGACTTACAACAGCCCTCAGAAGGTATGGGCATCGTGCGCTCCCGACACGGCAGGCGAGCGATACGCGAAATTCTCCACTTACGAGACATACGTCACTGTCAACAAGGTAATAAAGGACAGCGACGTTCATATATTCACGGGAACCGCCACGGCCGGAAGCCGTACCATAACGGGAGTGTCGCAGGACTTCACGTCCGCGCTCTCACGCTCCGCGACCGATTACTACGTCACGGCGGACTGTTTTCCGGTCGGCACGAAGGTTGTTTCCGTCACGTCGAACACGATAACCGTTGACAGGGACCCGCTAGCCGCCGCCGAGGGGCTCGTGATGAACCTTTCCCTTTGGAAGAATTCTCTCAGTCCTACAGCCGACGACTACACCTACCAGGTGGTGTCGCGGAGCATAGTCACGGCATCATGCTCTTTCAATTTCGAGATAGCATCCGAGGAGTCGGACGCGATAAAGTGGCTCGCCAACAGCCGCGTGCTCGCCATAGGAACGGAGACGTCCGTATGGTGCTGCTCACCGGCTATAACTGCCGTGAGCGTCCAGGCGGAGATGTCGTGCAGGTACGGCAGCGACACTATCCAGGCATTGACTGCCGATACCGCCGTAGTGTTTTTCTCGCAGGGCGGATACGGAATCCGTGAGTTCTACTATGACCCCGGAAGCGAGGCTTTCCGGACTAACAATATCGCGATTCTTTCCGACCGTATGCTCTCAGAGTCGCCCGCGGTCGATTTCGATATCGCGCAGAACCCCTACAACAGGCTTCTTATCGTGCGTCAGGACGGCGCGTGCGTGTCGCTTCTCTACGACAAGACGAACGGCATTCTCGGCTGGAGCCGCATAGAGCACGGTTACGGGGCGTTCCGCTCGTGCGCGGTAACGCGCGGGAACAGGCAGAACGACATCATTTATTTCGCCGTGAAGGACGGGGACTCATATTTCCTTGAGAGCCTGGATTCCAACGACGGCGTGTACCTGGACTCTTTCGAGCCTTACGACGCAGCGGAGCCGGGCGCGGTTTCCGGCAGGCTGCTTTGGAACGCGACAACCGGCGCGTCATGCGCGGCGGATAACGTTCCCGCGGGCTTCATAAACGACGGCGACGTGGTTTACAAGGGATATCCGTTCGAGAGCCTCGTGCGCTCGCTTCCGGTCGTCAGGGACGACCCCGCGTCGCTCCGCCGTATAACGGAGCTTGCCGTGCGGTTCCTGGAGTCGGCGCTTCCGGAAATGACCGTCACGGAATGTCCGCCGGAGCTTTTCGTTAATTATCAGGCGCCGTATACGGGAGTCGCCCGCGTGCAGTTCCCCGGACAGTACAACAGGGACGTTATATTTGAGCTGATGACGCAGAGCCTTGAGCCGTGCGTCATATTGGGCGTGAACGCAAAGCTTAACTAGGAGGTTTTGTATGGGTTTCCTTATTTATCTTGGGATATTGGTCGGGGCGGCGATGGGGATTGAATCTCAGGAAATGGCGGACGAGGACTACAATGCGGAGGGACAGGCGACCCTTGAGCAGATAGAGGAAGAAAAGACACGGCAGCTCAATTACCTTGACGAGAGTTTCGAGCTTTCCAAGGAGAAGGCCGGGCGCGAGGCGGACAGGCAGGACTTGCAGACGACCGTCAGCGAGTCTCTTGCTTCCGGAAGCCTTGCCGGGCAGATGAAGTCGTTATCACTTAACCAGGCTGTGTTCGGCGAGAACCTTAACGCTGCGGAGATGAACGCGGGCGCGTCATACGGCAGCAACCTCGCCTCACTTGCCGCTTCTGGAACGCGCTCCGGTACTGGCAGTATGGCGGATGCTGTCGATATGCAGGCAGCCGTGAACGCGGCTCAGATAGAATCGCAGAAAGAATCCGGGCGCAAAGGCGCGGAGCTTGACCTTTCCGGCGTGCTCAACAATCTTGCCAGCAATAATTTCGGGCTCCAGCAGTCGCGCGATGACGCGGCGCAGCTCCGCGCGGACTACGAGGAAGGCGGGCTTGCGTACAGGGATTATATGCTTTCTCGGAAAAGGACTGAGGAAGGATACGACGCTGAGTCCGCCCGTATCCAGGGACAGCTCGACCGCTACAATGACAACGGGCACAGGGCGCTCAGGCTTTTCGGCTCCATGTTCCACGGCGCCACAACGGGCGCGAGCCTTGCGTACAACGTCGCTACGACCGGACGCGAGGAAGGCTGGTGGAACCTTTCATAACAGAACCTTACTAAACATTACCAAACATTGATAAACCTTATCAAAGGGGGCTTAAATGGCATCACAGACCACATTGCTTGACGTGTTCGACTCGTTCGCGGGAACGGTGAACACCGTCCTTGACATAGACAGGAAGGAGATGGAGCGCGCCGCCGAGATGGACATACTCAACTGGCAGGCGAAGTTTCGCGTGGAGTCCGATCAGTTCGTCAACGACCTTTACAAGACGACGGACGAAAACTGGAGCGACCAGTACACGCTCGCCGAGCAATGGGACGACCGGCTCAATGAGTTCCTTACCACTACGCGCGACAACCTTAAGAACGCGAACCCGTACACGCAGAGGCAGATAGAGCAGATGCTCACCGGCTACGAGGCGACTCTCCGGAACGATCTCCGCTCAAAGGCATCCGCCAAGATGAACGAGCACGCCGTGCTCACGATGCAGGACACGGCGGACATCAACCGCCGGACGCTCAACGGGCAGGAGCGCATCAACGCGAACGGCGAGGTTTACCGCCAGGCGTACAAGAACGGCACGATAGACGAGACAAACTACAGGAGGCTCATGCTCGCCGAGACCGAGCAGACTGTCTCCGATTACTATACCGACAGGGTGACGGAGCTCACCGACCAGGCGCTTAAGGACGGCCTTAAGTCCTGGGAGTCCATAGAGGCGGAGATACTCGCCGACAAGCAGAGCTTCACCAATCTCGCGGGCGATCAGGTTGATCAGGACAAGTTCCGCGACAACGCGCTCAAGAACGGCGAGAAGCTTTATTACGCGCGGCTGGGTGAGTTGCAGGACAAGAACGCGAATTCTTTGTCGGAGGCTTATCTTAGGATTATCAGCATGGAGAGCGCAGCTCAGCAGTATACGGCCGCCCGTTCCGTGCTTAAGGACATGGATATCACTATGGGCGGAAACCGCCTTGACGAGTCTCGTCGCAATTCTTACGCGCGGATTTTCGCGGGTTTCGTTGACAATTACCTCGACGCGCAGGCTAAGCTTGCGTCCGGCTCAGGAACCGGAACGGGAACGACGAAAACGGATACGCTCAAGTACGGCGATTACATTAAGGATTTCCCGGAGAACGCGCTCAATCAGCTTGTGAGCGGAAGCCTTAAGGATGACGTGTACTATGCCGTTAAGGATGAGGTCGTCGATATCCTTTATCAGGCACTTTCCGGAAACTATTTGCCGGACAATCCGGAGGAATCTGTTGTATGGTCGGAGAACAAATCGCAGAATCCGAACATAGCAGAGTCATTGTGGACGACGCAGTACAAGGCCCAGGTGGAGAACGCTTTCGAGAAGGCTTTGCGGAGCCGCTTCTCTAAGGACGGGGCTTACAGCTCAGTTTGGAATAAGTTCCAAAAGATTCTGGATAACGCGGAGGATTACGACGAGTACAATTTCTCTATGCTCATGGATTATACGATAGACCTTCTCGCCAGCACTCCGATGAACCAGATAGACAAGATTCCTGCCGAGATGGATAAGTACATGAACGCATGCGTTTACACCGACACACGCAACAAGCTGCTGTTTCCGAAAACTCCGGCGGACAGGCAGCAGAGCTATGATGACAAGGATATCGCGAAGTACGCGCTCGCGGCTCAGGAGAGCGACGTCATATTCACGGACCTTTACGGCAATCGGAAAGTCGCGCGTGGGGCGGACGTGGGAGAAGGCAGCGCTTATGTCGATTCCCAGATATACGGTGTCGCGAAGTGGCTGGGGCTCGACAGCAAGCAGGGGCTTTCCTGGCAGTACGAGGCGACCGATTACGATGAGAATACGAGCGTTATCGTCAGCTACAAGGGCCGGAATTACAAGATCGAGGCGACCCCGGACGGCAAGGATTATCAGG
>Ga0265300_10002104_pt1 | contig 17637 bp, 29 predicted proteins | sample AusTroGonzalo_MG_FD_193482 | JGI IMG/M metagenome (GOLD analysis project Ga0265300, IMG submission 193482) | Bovine rumen microbial communities from tropical cattle in Woodstock, Queensland, Australia - Gonzalo_03 | ecosystem: Host-associated > Mammals > Digestive system > Stomach > Rumen ...
TCTCCTTCATGTTATCCTATCCCATTGTATACATATTATTAGGCCTATCAGCATTAGGCCACATAATGTTAATAATAATAGTTTCATATGTTATCCAACCTTAATTGTTTATCCTTACATCGTTCAACTGCTATGTTATATGATTCCTCCATTATGTCTATTCCTATAAAATTACGGTTTAACATTTTAGAGGCAAGCCCTGATGTGCCACTGCCCATAAAACAATCCAATACTGTATCTCCCTCATTTGTACTTAAGAGGATACATGATAATGGGACATCTAATGGGAATCCTCCATGCCCCCATTTAGATTTTGTTTTCTTCTTAAAGCTTACATTATTGTTATTATTCTTATTGAATGGGATCTCCCAGACATTACCAACATTCCTAGTCTTAAACATGTTAGGATTATAATCATATAATTTTCTTTTATTCAATGATACATTATTGCTGGAATGTCTGAGCATGAATATGTACTCATGCTGATTAGTTAATTGCCTATCACTATTTGATGGTTGCCTATTATACACGTACCATATGATAGTGTCATGTAATTTGAACATTAAATCATTAGTGCAGATATTTAATAATTCATAAGCTCTGACGGTGGTCTCACTATCATTTGCTATATTTAAAAAGAAATATCCGTCCCTATGTAATACTCTCTTACATTCTCTTAACCATTCTCGGCTCCATTCTAAATATTGTTTATAGGAATTGAAATAGGATTCATACTCGAAGCCTTTCCAGTAAGGAGGTGATGTGATTATACAATTCACTGATTCTGGAGGTAATTTTCTTAATTCATGGATTACATCACCATGAATAAGATTAATCATATCCTCTCCTCCACTAGACATATCGTATCATGATGTGCTCCACCATGACAAATCAAACATACACCAGTCTTTCGGAACCCCCTAATCTTACCCATGCAAGAGCTGCTATATCCTAACGTTATGACAATAGCTCTCTCTCCCTCTAAGATTTCTGGGAGCATATCCTTAACCCTATTGAAGCCACTACATACTTTCCCATCATATTTTTCCATACTCTTACGATAACTATATGGCGGGTCTAGTATGATAGTATTATATTTCATGTCATTAGCAGCCGCATACTTGCAAAACTCGTATGCTTCCATATTATAGTCTGGATTATGCTCATTACTTAAATCAACCCTAGTCTCATCAAGGTTTAAGCGTGTCTTACCAGCGAACAGGTTTAATACTTTCCCATAACTATGGGATTCTACATACTGCTTTAGTTTAGGCTGCTCGAAGGTCCATCTCTTAGGTGGCTGGTTTAGGTATGTTAATTCTATCAAGGCTTATCCTCCTCATACTTATTCTGTTCCATAAAACAAGTCTTTTCATATGGTAAGGTATCATCGAATAAATCACAGATACGCCATTCATGGCAGTATTTACATTCAAAACAGCTCATTTATTACTCCTCCAGAAGTATAGTCCTCTCTTGTCTATGATGATTAACATTATAGTGAATCCTAAAATGTATCCTATGATACAGTTAATTATTGTGCTCATCAGGTGCCCTCCTTATTCCAATGCTCATAATCCTCACAATTATTCCGGATCATGATGACTATATGCCCCTTCATGCAGCGGCATAAACCATCATCGGTACAGTCTATATGGATACAATTCTCACATATGCTCATAATATTCACAATCCTATAAATACTAATAATAAAATATAACCTATGCCTGCATACTTTAACAAGTATGGTTTATAATGTATGCAATAAGCATAAACGCCTAAGCATATTATGGTTAATATTGTTAATGTCATCAGGTCTAATTCTATCATGCTCATATTACCACCTATACTCCTCCTTGAGTATGAGCCTCTTACCCTCATCATCACGCTTGACCTGGTTAATATGACTATATAATCCTAACAAATCCTGGTGTATGATAGTATAGCTATCCGGAACGTCCAACATCTCCAGGCACTCCTTCAATTCTCCAATGGTAATGTCTCCATTACGCTTATTCATAATATGTAACATCATTTATTCCTCATGAATAATAGTATGAGAGATAATGATATGAGGTATAATATTATAACCTCAATCATCACCAATCACCGGAGCCACTAGGCCCTCTAGTTTAACATCATCAGATACATTAGTGATTTCCAGGATTAATGGCATATCATTACCGCCCTTGACTATGATCCTATCACTAATCTTATCAGCGCCTATGATAGTCATTATCTTCTCAATGCCATAAGTGGCATTAGTAGTCTCTAATTCCTTGTCTGATGTATATTCATTAGAGTATTTACCTATCATTCCCTCGCCCTCTAAATATAATGAATGGCCCTTAGTATTAAATGATACCTTAGTGCCGTACATCTCACAATCCTTTAGGCTTTCTTTAATATACTTGTATGGTACATCAACACTGTACACGTATGGGAGGTTAGGCGGTGCAGGATTATTATTCGCCTCCACATCTAATAATGTTAATGTGAAGGTCTTAGTACCATTCCTGATTACACATTTAGACAAGTCATTATAAAATTCCATGATAAGCTCATTACCGCTGCACTTCCTAAGCACCTTACCTAATTCGGTGCTGTCTAAGGAATATATTCCCTGATTATCCTCTGTATACTCATAATCTACAAAGAATGACTTCTCGAAGTGGCAGCTATAAAATATCACATGTGATTTATCAAGCATAGCAATTTTCAATCCCTGCTCCTCATCGAATACGAAGTCTACACCATCACTTAACAAGCCAACATTCTTGAACACTGACTTGAAAAGTCCTACTTCAGTCAATACTATTCTCATTTAAAATCCTCCAATTTAGTATTAGTAACCTGATCCTTGATGATGATTACACTACCCACATCACCAGTCTCATTATCTATATAGTATATGTCTATCTCGTCGGATAGGATTATGATATTGAACACATCACAATCCTCGACGCCCTTAGCCTCTAATGCTCTGTCAATGGCATTAAAGGAATTCTTTAAATCTCTCATCTTTAGCATTCATAATCTCCCGTTCAATCTCTTCCTTAGCAAAATTGTAATGGCCCAAATCCTCTAATTCATGTGCTACAGCGCTTAGTATAGCCTCTGACATGGAATTATACTTGCCAAGATACATTAATGCTATAATCATGTTACGTTCGCTCTGATTAATCCTGAGATTAATCTGTTCCTTCTTAGAATGTTTTTTCTTCCAAACCTTCTTACGATTCTCTATTCTCTTAGCCCTAGCCTTCTCTAAATTCTTATAAGTCATCTTATCATCATTCATCTCCTATTGCAGACATGATAATGTTAGCCGTTTTACTGCCAATACCCTTAATGGAAATGAGGTCATCATAGGTTACCTTGCATAATTCATTATAGGTTCTTAAATCTAATGAGTCAATGATTAAAAGTGCAGTGTTACCGCCTATGTCATCTATACTAGCCAGGCAATTAACTAGGAAATTATCATATTTCTTATCTGGTGTAACTATGCTGCGGATCTTCCCATCATTACTCTTCCTGAACAGGAATTCCATAAATTTTAAACTTTCACTGAAATTCTTGACTATGATAGGAGTAGTGATTAATGATAGGCTCGCTAATGCACCATAATAATTATTCCATGTGAATTTGCGTCCAGTCCTCCAGTATGATGACTTGATAGCCTCCTTGATGGCTGCATGCTCAGTCTCTATGAACACATAATGATTAGTGTATGACTCGGACATGCGTAAGGCCTGCTTGAATATCCTACGATTACGTACGCTAGAGACGAAGTCTCCAGTAGTCTTATACTCTACGCAGCAATTACCACATACATAATCGCCGGTCTTAAGCTCAGCTACACTAGTCTCATAATCCTTGAAACCATTAAAGAATTCTATAGCCTCAGAGACTCTATGCTTCTCCCTATTATCTATAAATACTTTAAGTCTCCCCATTTTAGCCCTCGTATCTTCAAATAATTGTTAATCTCTTGCGGTTTCAATCCTAACTGGAACTCCACCTCATATAATGTATATCCTAACTTAGCCAGTGTCTCTAACAATCTTAAACCCCCTATAGCGTCTATCCTATTCGGATATAAGCGTTTAGGATATTTCCTATGACTCATCTCCTGTACAGTACGGTTATAGGCTTCTATAAATTGTATGAAATCACTAATCTTGATATTAGCTAGGAGGTGTACCGCAGTCAATATGGCGACCCTATCATCTTCAATATTAAACCTGTAACATAAACGTTTCAAATCTAATTCAATGTCCGGATCGCTCGGGATTGTAACCTTATGTCTCTTCTTAATCAAAGAAATCGTCCTGACAGCACTGGCATAATCCAGAAATTTTATATTCCCTTAATGAAATCTCATCTCTGAATTGGGATTCATCAACAGGCCTCTTACAGAATGGGCATATGCCCTGCTCCTTATCAGCTAGCATATCCTTTATCCTACCCATTCTTAGCCTCCCTCTTCAATTGGTTTAACCGGTTCCTGAGCATTAATTTATTCCATTTAATCTCTGTTATGATACCGGAATAATCCGCCCCCTCACCAGTCTCATAATCCTTTAATTCGGTGAGGATTAAGCGTATCTCGCTAGTTTCCTCTAATAATGTCCTAATACACTCTATCATTTATTCAATTCCTCCATAACAGCCTTGTATTGGCTAGTTAATTCCTTGATAATCTCCTCATCAGGATTATCCTTCCGATTCTCAGCTTCTAATCTGGTCCTGATAGCCCTAGCCTTATCATTTAGCAGGTTCATATACCATACCCTCCCTACGCAATAAGTAACCATTCCTTACACCGTAACGGTCCTGGAAGTGTCTACGTAATATGATGATGTTACGGAAATAATTACTGTTCTTAGTGCGTCTGATTAATCCGCTGACATATTGTGGAGTAACCTCCTCGCTAAGATAGAAGTGTCCGCTATTAATGTAATCGCATATCTCCCTAATGCTGATAGGCTCAGTATGTTGTAGGAGCTTAGCGACTATTAATACCTTGACAATCCTCTGGTCTGATGGATTCATAATAGATCACCTCTCATATTCCTATCATTATCCTTATTGAATTGTTTAAGGCAATACTTAAAATCAGTGCATAAGAGGTTATAATCCTCACTATCCTCCTTATCGACCAGGTATTCTGCCAGGTCTATAAGGTCTCGTTTCAGTAATCCTGATAATCCGCGTAGGTTATCAAACTCCTCCACATCACATAATCCGAAAAATAAGTCTCCAGCCTTACTAGTGAATTCCTTCCATAACTCTGGGATATTCTCTAGTATTTCCTGGTTACGCTCGTAATCCTGAGAATACCTGCTAGTGAGGATATATTTCTGATATTCTAATTGTTTAATATCCTCATCGATGGATTGTATCCTTCTACCTAAGCTCTTCTCATCAGTGCTTATGTATGCCTTCATACAATCCTCACAGAATTTAGAACGGTTAATCCCTGTCTTAGTGAATTCATCAAGGATATTCTCTTCTATACGAAGAGATACGGTTTTCTTAGTCATTTCAAATCCTTCATATGTTTATTATATAATCTCTCCACCTTCTCTAATGGAGCGTCATATTCTTCCACACACATATCTATGATTTCATTGATGGAATATTCTCCTGACTTAATTAACTGTTCCATGAAAAAGAGTATGTTCCTCTCATTATTAGAGAGGACCGCCTGTATGCTACCGACGGTTGAATAATCTAATCCTAAAGTCTCTAAGGATTCAGTGTATACGTCAGTAGCCACCTTAGCGTCATGCAGCTCTACAATATCACTTAATCGTAGCTTAGCATGTGCTATCGCTAGGCGGTACATGGCGCCTAATTCCCTAGTGGTTAATGGCTTAGCGTCATCATTAATCGCTAACTGCCTAGTCCTAGCGTAGAATTCTGCTATGTAATTCTCTGCGTCCTTCGATAATTTAGGAAATACATTATTCTTAGCATAAGTGATATACTTCTTAATGAATAATGGATCCAACACTACGGTTCCAGTGTCTGCCTGGTTAGATAATATCTTCTTAGCCTTAGCAAGGTCATTATCATAATTAATATCATCAGTCAAGGCATATATCAGGTCAAACCTTGATAATAGGCTTGCCGGGATATTAATCTGCTCACCTATCTCCTTCATCTTATCGAATCTGGAATTTTTAGGATTAGCACCGGCTAATATAGTAGTGTTAGCTGATAAGGTTTGTTGGATATTAGCCTTACTGATGGTAACGCTTAAATCCTCCATCGGCTCATTCAACGCTAACATTACCTGATGACTCAGCTTATCAAACTCATCGAGTATAAGCTGCCCATTATCGGCTAAGACTATTGCTCCAGCCTCTAGCTCGAAGGTGCCGGTTAATTCATTCCTGACCGCACTAGCAGTCAATCCAGCCTTACTGGTCCCTGCACCATTAGCCTTAACGCTCTTAGGAGTAATCTCATAGATATTATTCAGCATTAATGACTTACCCATACCAGGATCACCTATGATTAAGGCGTGCAGGTTCTCACGTGGCCTATTAGCATATGGGTTCCCGCTGAACAGTTGCAGCGTCAAACCCTTCTTTATGCTCTCATAACCCACCACATTAGTAGCTATATTCTTAGAGAATATGTCTAATAAATCAGGTTTCAAGGAATAATCTATAATATTCGATAAATCCTCATCTGATATTTCTATCTCTGAATCAGTCATATTAACTGGTTTGATATGCCAAATATCTAATATGGTATCTAACGTGTTATTCTTCTTATCAATTACTGGTGATAATGTGAATATGAGATTACACACATCACCAGCATTCAAGTTATAGAATGGTGAAGCTAAGTACCCTTCTATCTTGCCCTTGAATTCTACGAACTTCTTATTGGTCCGGTTCTCTAATGGCTCCTCTAATTTGATATATTTATAATCCTCATATTTTGAATCCTCGAAGATTATATCAAACCGTTTACCTCCACAATCTGGGCAGACCTTAGGATACGGGATTAATTCTCCCATCACTTCCCTGCCGAATTCCTTCTCACAGGCTTTGCAACGGTACATTACAAAGGATAGTTTCAGTCTGAACTGGGTTATGGTCTTAATCATAGCAGTAGTGGCATACACCTTATTAACATGCTTACTATGTATATGATTAAATGGGATATTCTTAGGATAATCAATAACCTTCAATATAATATCCTTACCATACTCCTTGATTAGCTGCTTCTCCACTATCCTGAAGAATTGTTTAAAGTTATTATTAAATAATTCAACATTACATAAGTCTATCAAGGAACCGTTTAATCCCTCATAGTCTAATTCTATGAATGCTAAATCATTATCCGCTGCTAATTCTTCTTCATGAAATAATTTAGTATAATCATAGATTGTCTTAGTTATCTGCTTATCTATTCTTACAATAAAATCATCTCATTTAAATACTTTGAAAAATAAAAAGAGTAATAGAGTATAGGATTAACTTCCTTACACTACGCGCTCTTTATAATTTACTTTACTTTATCATATAATTTGTGTAATCAAGTTTTTCTTATACTCGGTATCATTAAAGGTAGTGGTCTGAGTCTTGATCTTAACCCTTAAACCTTCCTTGTTTAAGAAGTTGAATATATCATTGAAGGTCCTGACATTACTATCCTCTTGTTTTATAAGCTGTATAAGCTTACCGAATTGTGATTTTTCACCACACCATAAGGTGCCTTCTTCGGTCTGTCTTAATCCACCATAATTATCATATGATATTTGTCCGTCATCTGTCCTGGTCTCTATGGAGACTATCAATGGCAGATAGTAACTATCGCCTGTACGTGTAGTCTCTTTCTTTTTAGATCTCTTAACTGTTACACTAACTATAGTAGCTGGAGTATTACTCTCGAAGATAGGCTTAGTAGTGCCTTCAGCGTTACTCTCTAAGAGTTTGCCTAAGTCAGTTAAGGACACTTCTTCATAGAATTTATCCTCCCCGTCAAGATTCTCATCTATTCCAGGAGTTACATCATGAATATTTTCTGACATCTTTATTATTCTCCTATAAAATTTTATACATTCAAAAATATCCATAGGCGCCAACACTGGCGCCTATAAAGGAAGATTCTTTCTGAATGAAAAACTATTCAACAAATGATATTGTTGAAAAATATATAGTAAGGATTTGCACCTTACTATATATGTCCTATTACTCATGTCTGTATAGATACATATTCTCTATGCACCTAATAGCCATATAAGAGACTCGAACCCTTACTATGACACCTGTATGGCTACAATCTCATCAATTAATTATTCAATTAACCAATTTTAATCTCTATTCTTATAAAAATGGTGTCCCCTATTTTCTAGAGGAATAAGCATAGGCAGGAATCGAACCTGCCATTAACCATTATGCTTACAGCTTAAAATATAGGTATTTGATGAAAGAACTTTAGGTATCTCCTTACCTAAATGAGCATATAATGGATTTGCACCATTACTAAGCCCTAGTATGCTCACAGAGAAAAAATAATGTCTATATTCCTCTCCATTCTCTGGGAGGATAAGCATATGGGAGAATCGAACTCCCACTATACACCAGTATGCTTACACACCATATTACACTTTACAACACCACTTAAAAAAAAGCGGTTAATAAGCACATAAAGGATTTGCACCTTCATATGCTTGTATAAAAAACTTTAACTCAAGTATTTTCTAAACTAACTAATTTTACATGATACAATATTCGCTATTGTACCGGATTATCACATGCCGGATTTGCACCGGCACATGATGAATGGAACTGCATAGTTTCAAAGATATAAACTATCATTGAATAAGTCATCAGGAGAATCGAACTCCCATATGGCAACATGAAATTATAAAGAGGAATTGTTGAGGTTCTAGAAGCTATGCCATAGTAACCATACCTGACTTACGATTTAATGGTAAAATGTCATCACCAAATAAGCATATAATGGAATTGCACCATTACTAGGATCTATCATGCTTACAAGTATTCATAACTTGATAAATTATTTCGTTTCATATCTTTAAGGTAGGCACATATTCTCTATGTGCCTGATAACGCTATAAAGGAATCGAACCCTTACTAGGCTCCAGCAGCGTTACAAAAGGTCAAATAAACCGAAGTGTAGTGTATATCTCTACCACCTGATTGGTGGAATAAGCATATAAAGGAATCGAACCCTTACATGTGCACCAGCATATGCTTACGTTGCTATTCTTACGAATATGGGGAGCATGGTAAGGTAAAAAAGTTACAAAAACCCTTACCATGCTGATTTTATGGAAATATGTTCAATGGCATTATAAGAGAATCGAACCCTTACTAAACTCCAGTAATGCCACAATGGAATTCAAACCTACGAACTAAGCTAACCAACAGATGTTGGTTAATAAGGCTATGCAGGAATCGAACCCACACATGGCACCAGCAGCCTTACGGTGAATCAAATGAATAAGTTATTGCTGTAAATATAAGATAATAGCTATATTACCATTATGATTTTCTACCCTAATCTCACAGTCAGGATATTTGTCATGGATCATCTCTAAGATTTTATATTCCATCATGGTATAATTAGTAACTATCCTAATGTACTTTTTATATAATTGTACAGTAACCGCTTTTAACTCATTCTCATAAAAAAATTTTTCTATCTCCTTGATGATATTATCCTGTAGGATTTCTAGGCTAGTCTTAGTATTAATCATTGTCTTGTAATTGTCTATTAGACTCATCATAATACTCCCTCAGTGCCGCATTATACTTTAATTCTAATGCTAATTCCTTCTCATTATCCTTGAAGAACTTGTCCCGAAGGAATGCCTTACGGGTCGCGTCATTAGAGATCTTAGGCAATCCTAACTCTAGTCTCTCATCATTAATCATATTCCAATTAACAGTCAATAGGAATTGTGCCTGCTGTAACTGGTTATGTAACCTGAATTGTTTATATTCAGCCTCTATCACATTCAATGCTGATAATTTGATATTCATAACATCACCTTGAATATCAGGATTAATAACATGAGAGTATTAATCATTGTGAGATAGGTTGATAATTCAACTGTCTTGACTCTATCTATTAGAGATACGTACCTATGGAGTCTTGCTGGTTTGCTAGTGTACCTGAACACTATAATCACCACTTTCCATCTTTATAATATCTCTAGTAGTAGACACTATTTCCTTATTGGTTTCTGCTATCTCATGCTCACGTGGAGAGTAGATGTAGCAGATCTTACCATCTATAATAGTTTCCTCTACCATATTACCATCTATTCTGGTCTGTATCGATGACATTATATTTCATTGTATTGGTCGTTTTAATGAAATTTGTTATCATCAATTATTAGTATGTATATACAAAATATATAAATCTTTCTATTTTGTTTTCTTTCTTTCAATCTTACAATAATAATATATATGATTATTGATATAAATACTGTATAAGGTGAATCAAATGACTAGTAGTGAGATTATATCATTTAATACACGTATACCGAAGGATTTGAAGAATAGAATAAAATTATTGGCTGTAACCGAAGATAAGAGCATACAAGACCTTGTAACTGAACTCTTATTATTGGGCCTGGCAGCCTATGATAATGAATAAAAATAGAAAAATATATTATATTGTATATACAAAATATACTTTACATACAATTAATTTAAAAACATACTATTCTGGTCGATTAGTTGCTATTTTTATTAATTTTGTATGGGCAATGAGTCATTAGCTGAGCCTTTTGGTCGGGGCGTTGAAACTAATGATTCTTTGCATAACTATTTTTATGATCTAATAATTATATTCATACTTTTTCTGTAATACTTTGTTTATTTTCCCTAATATATAAATTTAACGATATTCATTTATTCTATTAAAAAAAGGAGAATGTTCAGAGTTTTTTAGTTATTACTGAACATTGTTTAATGTAGTTTTCAAAATCATATGGGAATCATTTTTCAGTGTTTAACCCTCACATGCCAAAAGTTAAACATTCGATAACATACGAATAAAAATAGTGTCTAAAAAAATATAGAGACTAATCCAATGATAGTCTCTCAAGTTTCGCATATAATGATTCAAGCTTCTCCAGCTTCTCAACCTTCTTCTCCAATTCCTTATACTTCCTAAGCTGAGCCTCCATCTCCTTATATTCTGGTGATTGGATAGTCTGCACCTTAGTATAATTCATGAAGGTTAATTTAGGAATCAGCTTAACATAAATCTCCTTCATCTTATCAGGCTGCTTCTTATAATATGCAGCAGTAACTGGAGGTATAGTATGGCCTAACATGAATTCTATCATCATACTATCCACCATCATACCATCAATCACCGTACCAGATAAGGTAGTGGCGAAGAAGCTCCTCATAGCATGAGGACGGAACCGTCTACGAGTCCCATTACTAGTCCAACCCATCTCTAATTTATCATTCAATAAGCTAAAGAACCTGCTAATACTAGTCTTAGCTAATGGGAACAATAATTCGTCCTTACTAATGCTGCCCTGCTTCTTAAGCCTCTCCAACAAATACTTATTAGTGAAATCACATGCCTCCGGTGAGAAGAAGAATACATGCTCATAATGTGTCTTGCCCCTCTCCATAACAAAGGTCGGGATACAATCATGCTTATTAGCCAGGTCCTTAATCATCTCCTCAGGCCTAGAATAATAAGTGTATTTCCTACATGCCTTAAGATAATCCCCTACAGTGATCTTGACTAATGTATCAACATCTAATCCTGAAGAGGCCAGTATGGTTATGATGGCCTTATGGGATTTGTTATGGTCCTCCTCTATGGCGGCCCTTATCTCCTTCTTGAGTAGGACGTCCTTAATATTCTCCTTCTTAACCCTCCTAGTCCTTATCATTGGCAATTGTATATCATATGTTGTATAGAACATCTTCACGCTAGCCATTATGCCATTAATGGTATTAGGTGATAGGAAGGTAGTCTTTTTAGTTACATTATGGGTTCTAGGATTCTTCTCCAGGTAATCCTGGAATTCAAATAATCGCTGAGATATGCGTCTGCGTCTCATACGGATATTATTATCCTCGTCCTCCTCTGCTTCGTTCAACAATTCTTCTAGGCTCATGTCATTAAACTCTGAATAAGTGTTTAAGTCGATGAGGTATTTCCGTCTGCTAGTGGCGTTAAAACCCCTTACAGCCTGGATATAATCTATTATCTTAATATTACTTTCTTTATCATACATATAGTATAATTTATAAGTTTACATTTATATACTTTTCTATCCATAAAGGTAATGTGTTTATGATTGAAATAATCCATAAAAAATAGAAAAAAGTATTACGAGAACGCTTAAAATTAATAAAAAAAGAAGGAGAAGTGTTTAAATGAATGTTATTTATCACATCAATTATAACACTTCAACCTTATAGAAATAAATAGCTCTGCCATTAGTGGCCTGGACGATTTCACTAGCCCTACAAGTCTTAACGCTAGAACGGGACGGGTCTAATACAGTGAATTTATTATCCTTAGCCTTATTAATGTGCAGATAATGGCCATAATTATAATCATACTGTAAACAGTATGGCTTAGTAGACCCTGCGGTCTGTATATGCCCTATGACTGGGATATTATTATCCAGGCACTTCTTAACAGCCTCATAGGTTCTAGGTATCTTAGTAACCTTATAACCTAATGACTTAGCGCCTGCTATCAAATTAGCGGGAGTAGTCTGTCCCTTCTCTACGGTCTTGAATGCTTTCTTAATGATTGATGGCTTAACCCAATCAAACAAATACTGTGTACACATCTGGAAGCTGTAAACTCCGCAGGTAATGCTATCAGGCTGATTATATAAAACTACAGGATTAGTAGCGGTACCATTCAAGGTAACCCAATTCGGATAACGCCCCTTATTCCTTATGAACAGGTTCTGTGCCTCGAATAATCCCATATAATGCTTCTTATCAACCTTCTGCTTCTTACCGTTCATATCCATCATGGTAATGGCAGCCGGTAATTCTCCACGCTTATGTGCATTCCTTAAGGCCTTCGCAGCCTTACTCATTTCAGCCTTGCTGAATCTAATAACCAATTTATCATCTCCTATTATTCTGTACGTACCCAGACATACACTGCTAGGTATGGAGGCATGTTATTATGTGCTGCACCGTCGCTCTCGCTTTGGGCGGTGCCTGTACCTCCAGTGTACTGATTAGTAGCTGTAGTGTATTCTGTATATATTGTAGTGGTTTGTCTGTTTGATGAGTATGTGTATCCACTATTGCTCCCACTTCCAGTAGACCAGTTGTATGGCATAGTATGCCTATGCTGATTCTGTGTATGCGTATGGCGGGGCATTTCAGATTTCTTAAGGCTCACCGTCGCCTCCCCTCCTGTTGATCCATTACTGTATGTGTCCCCTGAGGCTAAGAGGAATCTATCCTTTATACGTTCCCATGTACCGCCAAAGTATTCACTAGGATTAGTATTATTAACGGATAAGTATATGCTCCCTACGGGGTATTGTTTATCTAGTTTAACATTGAATAATACCATAGTTGCTGCCTCCTATTCTGAGTATACCACTATATAACCAAACTCTGTACTCCTCGCTAATCCTATGGCATTTGAGGCCCTGTTACCCACGTAATAGCTTAGTGTTTTTGCATTACCTTTAAACCTTACGCAGTTGTAGGTTGTTGAGGCATTGGAGCTGTTATATGTTACCGCTTTCATATTGGAGGTACGGGTGTATGAGGTGCTATCGCTTGTACTGTTTTTATATACTATCATTGGTGTTGCCCAGTTGGCACTTATGCTGCTATCGGTTGCGTATGTTGGTGTAGTGTTTATTTCTGCTTTTACCATTGCGTAGAGGCCTACGTCGTACCGGTTTGTACTGTTTACCCAAGTGGTGTTCCCCCCACTTGTAGTATTGTTCGCTCCACCATTGATGTAGACAAGACAAGCAAGTGGGTAGCCACTTCCATTGTAATTGACTGTTTCACTTCCAGTTGAGCCACCAGTTGAGCCAGTTGTAAATGTTCCCATTACTAATTTGGGGCATTTGTTGGTTTGTATGTTGCTTATCTGTGAAACCAAACCTAATATTCCAGTCTGTGCAGAATAGGTGGCAGTTACTCCTTTGTTGTCTAATTCGCTTATGAGTTGGTCTTTCATTTCATCAAGTGAGCCACTTAATGTTGTCAAATCATTTGTCATTAACTACCACTTCCATTGATATAGGTTATCGCATTTGCTATTTGTGTTTGGTATTGGCTACAATCACTACCACTACCTTGACTTACTGCCTTAATATTACGAACATAATAATATTTTGAAGCATTTTTAGAGAGAAATGTTATCCCTATTCTCATTGCCCCACTTGTATAAGGAACAGTATAATTTGTTGAATAAACAAGAGTATCATCTGTTTTCAACCATTTTGCAGTAACATCAGTACCATCGATTTCAAGTTTTAATTTATACCAATTATTATATACTGGCAGACTTGATTGTTGAGAGTTACCACTTTCTCCATTCTCTGAATAACTTGTAAATTTGAGTACACCACAACGATTAATACTTGCAATATCCCTAAAAAATACTCCATTACCCCCAGTATCTGATGTAGGATATAATACGAAACCAGTTTGCCCACCAGTAGAAGAGTCATCAGTAAAAAATTCCACTTCAATAGTGTATTTGTCTTGATTGTCAAGTGATGGGATTGGAATATCACAGAACCCATTATCTGCCACATTTGATGGTGAGAATTTATAAGCATTTTTTGTTGAGTCATAACTTAATGCACCACCACTTGTTTGATTACCAAGATGGTGTATTGTTCCATAGTTGCTTAATCCACTTGATGATGAGCAGTCATCTTCAAATAGAGTAGTTGAGCCACCACCACCACTTATTTGTAGCACCTTATTCGCTAATGTGGTTAATCCATCACTTGCACTTGCAGAAACTCCCTTTGCAGTAATATTACTTGCTAATGTTTCCCCTAACTCACTTAAAGCACCATTAAGAGTCGAAGTATCATTTGTAATTTCTACCATCTCCCTATTGATTTATATAACTAATTGCAGCGCCTATAAGGTCCGCTAACGCTTTTCCCTGACGTGCGTCTAAAACTTTCCCAGCTGTAGTGGTGGTAAGGTCATTTGCAACATCTGAAGTTGTAAGCATACCTGTTATTGCTGAAGATGTCAAGTAAGTGTTCGTATCAATAGATCCATCGTTTTTGACAAGTCCTGAAGTATTAGATTTTTGGATATAATTGCTTAATGCAGATGAAGTTAAATAAGTGGAAGTGTCAATAGAACCGTCATTCTTAACAAGGCCTGAGGTGCTGCTCTTGCTAATCTTATTGCCTAAAGCAGTGTTAATGTCAGTGTTAATAGTAGCCTGTGTATCATTAGCACTAGAGCCTATGTTAGCGTGAGCTGTACCGTCCTTAACCTGAGAAGCTAATATGCTGCTAACCCTCTTAATCTTATCACTATCACTATAATCAGTAATTAGAATATTATCATTAGAAGCAATAGTAACAGCAGTGGAGGATAAGGCATTATCCAATTTCCCATCTAAAGAATTTTTAGCTAATTTTTCAGATGGAACCTTACTATCAGACAATGTACTGCCCCAAGATGTAACAATCTCAGACCCTCCCTGAATAGTAATATTGCCAGACCCTAACAAACTCTCATTATTAACAGTTTTAATATTAGACCCGCTAGATAATAGAGGTTGATAAGTGCTGCTAGCTGTGGAAATGGTTAAGTAACTATTCGTATCGATAGAACCATCATTCTTAACTAGCCCGGAGGTGCTGCTAGTCTCTATGAAATTACTATCATTAGTGAGGTCAGAAATTTTAGACGGGATAGATGGTTTATTAGATAAATCATTATATGATCCGCTGAATGTGCTATAACTATTAGTGTCTATCGAACCATCATTCTTGACTAGCCCTGAAGTGTTGCTTTTGCTAATCTTATTACTTAATGCAGTGTCTATGCTGCCATTAATGCTAGCCTGAGTATCATTAGCGCTGGACCCTATATTACTATGTGCTGTACTATCCTTGACTTGCCCTGCAAGGATATTAGCGACTCTCTTAACCTTATTACTATCGCTATAATCAGTGATGAGTATATTATCATTACTGGCTATGCTTACAGCAGTAGAGGATAAAGCATTATCAAGTTTCCCATCAAGGCTAGTCTTGCTTAACTTCTCGCTCGGAACCTTACTGTCAGAGGTTGTACTACCCCATGATGTAACAATCGTTACGCTAGCGTCATCACCGTTCGTAACGGTGAAGGTGTCCGAATCCCCGTCAGTATAGAGGATAGTGTAAGTGTCTACCTTACCAGAGGTTCCTGTCTTAGTGATGGAGGCTATGCCATTACCAGTCTCCCCGTCATCACCTACGACTTTCCCTAAATCATATTCCGTCATTATTATCATTCTCCATTATGAGTATTAGATGTGTCATAAATCAAATGCCCATTAGCATTAATATAATATGGATTATCCACTGCGTCAGGCAATTCCACTATCAGATGACCGTTATTGTCTATGTTGAAGGAGCCTGTCCCAATGACTGAGCCTCCTCCCCCTCCTTGTATGGTAATGTTGCCTGAGCCGAGTATTGAATTATTGTTTATCGTCTTGATATTCTCTCCACTGATTAGGCCATCTTGCTTATTGCCTATAGTATCGTCTATGGCCTGGTTAATCTCTGATTGTGTAGCATTAGCTGATGTGTCAATATTAGTTAATGCGTTAGAGTTTATTATTATGCTGCTATTATGTGTTGATGGGTGAGTGTAATAGTTAGCGTTAGCCTCTACACTGGCTAATTTAGTCTTTTCAGTCAAGGTATAATCATTAGATGACAATCCCTTGCCTATCTGTGTATCAACCTTAGCGAGCAGCTTATTATCTATCTCCTCCTTAGTGTATGTGTCGATATACTGTTCATCTACATGTCCCTTGCCGCTGCCATCGCCAATCTGTAAGTATAGATCATCACCATCACGCCAGAAATCCACCTGCGGCACTAACCTATTAACTACACTATTGCTCTCACCTAATAATTTATTAGTGAATTTGAAGCTGAGTTTAACATTCCATATTTTTAAAGAAGCGTTAGATTTATCACCATTAAAGTTAATCCCTATGATAAATCCTTGATTGACTATGATATTATTTAACACTTCCTCATCTAATCCGAAAATATCACATGATATATCTATATGTCCCGTACCATTTATTGCATAATTGACTAATTCCAGTTCTGCCATGTCATCATGAGAGAATGATACATTACTGATAATCATATTATCCTCAGCGGTATAATCGAATCCGAGTATCATCTCAGTAATGTTCTTTTGTGCCAGGTCCGGTAACTTATCCACCATGAAACCTAACATATCCTCCTCAGCAACATTATACTTAGTATACTTCTCACTAATATATAACCAATTATTGCCTATATAATCCTCCAAATCAATGACATATGGGGAATTGACAATATTAAGAGCGTCAAGTGCTAATGTCAGATGGTCCTCACTGACTATATCGATGTCATTC
>Ga0265300_10002105_pt1 | contig 17635 bp, 17 predicted proteins | sample AusTroGonzalo_MG_FD_193482 | JGI IMG/M metagenome (GOLD analysis project Ga0265300, IMG submission 193482) | Bovine rumen microbial communities from tropical cattle in Woodstock, Queensland, Australia - Gonzalo_03 | ecosystem: Host-associated > Mammals > Digestive system > Stomach > Rumen ...
CCAGAAAGTGAAGACCGCTTTCTTCAAGATCGGCCAGACCAAACTCGAACTCCTCGAGCCCACCAGCCCGGAGAGCACCATCGCCGCTTTCATCGAGAAACGCGGTGAAGGCATCCACCACCTTGCCTTCGCGACCGACGACGTGGCCGCCTGCCTCGCCGAAGCAGAAGAAAAAGGTGTCCGCCTGATCGACAAGGCCCCGCGCCCGGGTGCCGAGCAGATGATGATCGCCTTCGTCCACCCGAAGTCCACCAAGGGTGTGCTCACCGAATTCTGCATGAAGAAGCCCCAGGAATAATCCGAATCCGAACACAAACCAAAGCATACTATAATGAGTCAGCAACTCGAAAAAGTAAAAGAGCTTATCGAACTCAGGGAGAAAGCTCGCATGGGCGGCGGCCAGAAAGGTATTGACAGCCAGCACGCCAAAGGAAAATACACCGCACGCGAACGCATCAACATGCTTCTCGACGAAGGCAGCTTCGAGGAATTTGACATGTTCATGACGCACCGCTGCCACAACTTCGGCATGGAGAAGAAGACCTACCTCGGTGACGGCGTGGTGACCGGCTACGGTACGATCGCCGGCCGTCTCGTCTATGTTTTTGCACAGGACTTCACCGTGATCGGCGGCTCGCTCTCCGAGACCCTCGCCCAGAAGATCTGCAAGGTCATGGACATGGCCATGAAGAACGGTGCCCCGTGCATCGGCCTGAATGACTCGGGCGGCGCCCGTATCCAGGAAGGTGTCAACGCACTGGCAGGTTACTCCGAAATCTTCGAGCGCAACATCCTCGCTTCGGGCGTGATTCCGCAGATCTCCGCGATCCTCGGCCCTTGCGCCGGCGGTGCCGTGTACTCCCCCGCCCTTACCGACTTCATCATCATGTCGGAAGGCACTTCCTACATGTTCCTGACCGGTCCGGCCGTCGTCAAGCAGGTGCTTGGCGAGAACGTGACGCAGGAGGAACTCGGCGGCGCCAACGTCCATGCCACCAAGAGCGGCGTGGCCCAGTTCAAGGCCGCCACGGAAGAAGAAGCCATCGCTACCATCCGTGAACTGATGAGCTATCTTCCGCAGAACAACATGGAGGAACCCCCGTATGTGCCGACCGAGGACCCGATCGACCGCAAGGAGGACTCCCTCAACGAGATCATCCCCGACAGCCCGAACGCACCGTACGACATGTACGAGGTGATCGGCGCCATCGTCGACGACGGCAAGTTCCTCGAAGTCCACAAGGACTATGCGAAGAACCTCATCGTCGGCTTCGCCCGCTTCGGCGGTACGGCCGTCGGTATCGTGGCCAACCAGCCGAAATACCTGGCCGGCGTGCTCGATATCAACTCTTCCCGCAAGGGCGCCCGTTTCGTCCGCTTCTGCGACGCCTTCAACATTCCTGTCGTGACGCTCGTCGACGTGCCGGGCTTCCTCCCGGGCACCCAGCAGGAATACGGCGGCATCATCGTCCATGGCGCGAAACTCCTCTATGCATACGGCGAAGCCACCATTCCGAAGGTGACCGTCACGCTCCGCAAGTCCTACGGTGGTTCCCACATCGTGATGAGCTGCAAGCAGCTGCGTGGTGACATCAACTACGCATGGCCAACCGCCAACATCGCCGTGATGGGCGCCGAAGGTGCCGTGGCCGTGCTCTATGCCAAGGAAATCAAGGCCGAAGAGGATCCCGCCAAGCAGAAAGAGCTTTCCGAGGCCAAGAAGAAGGAATACAACGACCTCTTCTGCAACCCGTACAATGCTGCGAAGTACGGTTACATCGACGATGTGATCGAACCGCGCAACACCCGTTTCCGCATCATCCGCGCCCTCGAGCAGCTCTCCACCAAGAAGCTGTCGAACCCGGCCAAGAAACACGACAACCTGCCTCTCTAACCAAACCCGCAACGTATGAAACACCTCAAATTGTTTTTGGCGGTTGTCGGTTTGACCCTGTGCTTCACGGCAGGAGCGCAGAGCCAGGACGCCATGCGTCTGAACGAGTACCTGGTCATCAATACCGATGACTTCCAGGATGACTTCGGACAGCAGAACGCCTGGTTCGAGCTCTTCAACTCCTCCTACGGCACGGTGGACATCGCAGGATGTTTCCTGTCTGACGACCCCAACAACCTGAAGAAATATGCCATTCCTGGCGGTGACATCATGACCAAGGTCAAGCCCCGCCAGCACGTCCTTTTCTGGGCGGACAACCAGCCGTACCGCGGCACGTTCCATGTCGCCTTCGACCTGGCCAACGCCAAGGAAATCATCTTCACCAAGGGTGACGGCAAGACCATCATCGATCGCATCCCCGTCAAACACGACCTGGGCGAGAACGTCTCGTTCGGCCGTATAGAAGACGGTATCGGGTCTGTAGATGGCTCCGGCGAAGGCTGGACCGTTCAGGAACGTACTTCTCCGAGCACCAACAACGCCTTGATCGACAAGGCTGCGAAACCCGACCGCATGAAAGCCATCGACCCGTATGGCTGGATCCTGGCCCTGACGGCCATGTCGGTGGTGTTCGCCGCCCTCATCATCCTTTACTTCATCTTCAAGGCCATTGGCAATGCCAACATCAAGGCCGGCAAGAAGCGCTCCGCTGCTGCTGCCGGTACTGAAGTAGCGAAATCGGCCTATGGTGAAGTTCCCGGTGAGGTCTATGCTGCCATCGCGACGGCCATGCACCTGTATCAGGAAGATGACGAGAACCACGATGAAGAGAGCTTTGTCGTGACGCTCCATCACACCGACCGCACCTACTCGCCGTGGAGCTCGAAGATCTACACGCTCCGCCAGACCCCGTCCGTCAACAAAAGAAGATAAACTCCTAACCAGAAAAGACAATGAAAGAATATAAAATCAAGATCAACGGTAACGACTACAACGTTACCATCGACGAGGTGGAGGGCAATGCAGCCAAGGTCGAAGTAAACGGCACTCCGTACAACGTCGAATTCGAGAAACCGCTCTCGAAGAAGCCCAAGACCATCAGCGTGGTCAACAAGCCCGCCGCCGCTCCGTCGGCCGGTCCGGCTCCCGCCAGCAAGCCCGCTGCAGCTCCCGCTGCCGCCGCAGGCGGTTCCACGGTCAACTCCCCGCTGCCGGGCGTCGTGCTCGAAGTCAAGGTCAAAGACGGCGACAAGGTAACCAAGGGACAGGTTATCATGGTTCTTGAGGCCATGAAGATGGAGAACGCCATCGAGGCTCCTTGCGAAGGTACCATCACGATCAAGGCCCAGAAGGGCGACTCCGTCCTTGAAGGCGCTCCGTTAGCAGTCATCGCATAGTACGCTTATGGAACACATTATTGAAAACCTGAAACAGTTCTGGCAGTTCACCGGCTTCGCGAACTTCGAGATCGGGTACCTCATCATGATCATCATCGGGTGCCTGTTCATCTTCCTCGCCATCAAGTACGAGTGGGAGCCGATGCTGCTGGTCCCGATCGGATTCGGTATCCTGATCGGCAACATTCCGCTGTTCGCCGGCCTGAATGTCGGTGTATATGAAGAGGGGTCGGTGCTCAACATCCTGTACCAGGGCGTGCAACGCGGCTTTTATCCGCCGCTCATCTTCCTGGGCATCGGTGCCATGACCGACTTCTCAGCCTTGATCGCCAACCCGAAACTGCTGCTGATCGGCGCTGCCGCCCAGTTCGGTATCTTCGGCGCCTACGCCATTTCGCTGGCGCTCGGTTTCGACGCTGCACAGGCTGGTGCCATCGGTATCATCGGTGGTGCTGACGGCCCGACGGCCATCTTCCTGTCGTCCCGCCTGGCTCCGACTTTGATGGGTGCCATCGCCGTGTCGGCCTACTCCTACATGGCCCTCGTGCCGGTGATCCAGCCGCCGATCATGCGTCTGCTCACCACCAAGAAGGAGCGACTGATCCGCATGAAACCGCCGCGTCCGGTGTCCCCTACTGAGAAGAAACTCTTCCCGATCATCGGCTTCCTGCTCACGGCCTTCATCGTGCCCTCGGGTATTCCGCTGCTCGGCATGCTGTTCTTCGGCAACCTGCTGAAGGAAAGCGGTGTGACCAAGCGTCTGGCCAACACGGCCAGCGGTCCGCTGGTGGACATCGTCACCATCCTGATCGGTGTCACCGTGGGTGCCTCGACGCAGGCCGACCAGTTCCTTCGTTGGGAGTCGGTGAAGATTTTCATCATCGGTGCCTGCTCGTTCGTGATCGCCACCTTCGCCGGTGTGCTCTTCGTGAAGTTCTTCAACCTGTTCCTCAAGGAAGGCAACAAGATCAACCCGCTCATCGGCAACGCCGGTGTGTCGGCTGTGCCTGACGCCGCCCGCGTATCGAACAACGTCGGTCTGGAATACGACCCGAAGAACTACCTGCTCATGCACGCCATGGGCCCGAACGTGGCTGGTGTGATCGGCTCTGCCGTCGCTGCTGGTATGTTGCTGGGATTCCTTGGATAACTGGGGCTCTGCCCCACCCGAGCCGTAGGCGAGAGCACGACCCTCGGGAGTAAACCCCGCGCCTCCCGGCCTTAGTATCTTGCTAATGCCGGGAGCCGTGCATTTATGAACTGGGGTTAGCAAGATACCGGCCTCCGGCGGTCCGCTGATGCGGACTTTTAAGCAAACCTCATTAATGCCCGGCTTTTGCCGGGTATTTCTGTTTTTTTCTTATCTTTGTAAGAATCAATACAAGCTATGAAACATAGATTTTTCTATTCCGCATTCGTTATTGTCCTTTCATTCGTCATTATTTCATGCGGAACACAACAGAAAACAACTGCCAGTAGCGAAGGCCGTTCCCAGCGTCCCGACGATCCCAGCGGTTTCGTCGTCCTGACCGACGTCGTTCCCGACGTCCTCCTGGAAATACGCTACTACAGCACCTTCAACTTCGTCGGAACCCGTGTAGATGGTTATGAGGAGCCCATCGCGCTGATGACCCGCGAGGCCGCACAGGCACTCAAGGCCGTCAGCGACGAAGCCATGTCACTCGGCTACCGCCTCAAGATCTGGGATACCTATCGCCCACAGATGGCCGTCGACCACTTCTGCCGCTGGGGCGAAAACGTTTCCGACACCCTGACCAAGCGCTATTTCTACCCCTATCTCGACAAGGACGTGGTTTTTGACAAGGGCTACATCGCCCGCCGCAGCGGCCACTCCCGCGGCTCGGTCGCCGACCTGACGCTTGTCGACATGAAGACAGGCCGTGACATCGACATGGGCTACGGTTTCGACTGGTTCGGCGAAGAGTCCCACCCTGACTACAAGGGAATTACGGAGGAACAATTCAACAACCGCATGCTTCTGCGCAAGCTCATGCTCAAGCATGGCTTCCTCCCCATCGAAGAAGAATGGTGGCACTTCGTCCTCAAAGACGAACCCTACCCCGACACCTACTTCACCTTCCCCGTCAGGGATCTGAAGAAGAAATAGCAAGTGTACGCACTTAAGGTGCCTCACCTATCGTGTTTCGCAGATTACCCGCGCACACCCACCAATCCAGAAGGGGGTGTGCGCGTTTCATTTAGTGTTTATGCACTGAATCAGTCTCCGCTCGCGTACACTTTAGCGGAAAACTGGGCTTATTGAGTCTTGCAGGCCATCAAACGTATTTGCATACCTCCTTATACGGGAGCAAGGCGAGCGAGGCAATCTGCCTGGCCGATAACTTGAGCCGTTTTCGCAGTTCCTGGGCCAGCAGCATCCGCTGATGGCCATCCAGACGGCGGACATCTTGAAAACCATACAACTCTTTCATGATATTCTTGCAGTGTTTCCGGGCTTCCGCATCTTCCAGCGAGACACCTCGGAATGCTGCCATTTTTTCCTGCACCATCTGGTCCCGATTACGGTTATTCCCCAGAAAAACCCGGTAGCAATTGGCCGTTCGATAGATCCGCTCAAAATGGGTGACGTCTATGTAATTGTCGGGCAGCAGGATATCACCGCACATCGTCCATGATCCGGGGATTTCCAGCCGCGAGCAAAGGAGTCTTCTGCGGGCACGTTCACTATATTCACTCACCTTCACCGGCGGAAGATAATTCCCGTAAATATCTGTAGTCCATATGGGTTGATGTCCCATACCCCGGAAATACATCGACCCGGTTCCCCAACGATAGTCAAAGGGCATCACCTGCTTCCCATCTTTTGTCGCCTGGTATATGGTGTAGGTCCCGACATTCATCAGATATTCTTCCGAATCGACGTGAATCAACTCCAATTCAATATCCGCGCCTTCCCGAGTTCTCCGAATACGACCGATATGGTGCACCCAACTCTCCTCATACTGCGTTTTGAATTGCGCGCAGCATGCTTTCGTCCCGTATAGCAGGGAATGGAGATGCGTATCCTCCACCGAAAAGGCCAGTACCCTGACATCAGCATTGGCCGCACAAACCCCAACCAGATTGAAAGCTACGCGGAAATCCTCGTCGTCTTGAATGAATTGCGGCGTCAGTTCGCCGTCGGAACAAAGATGATAATAATGGGGATAATCTTCCCGCTCAAGAAATAGAAAGTCGTTTGTCATCATGATAATTCCAGCGCCTCGATCGTACGTCACCAACGTGATGACCCGACGAATGGTCGTCTTACGATGCGAAGTTGCGAAAAAATCCTTTTTCTCGCAACCGGCAGAACTACTTTTTTACTAATGCTTTTTTCTCCCGCACTTTTACGCAAAAGTGTGCGCGCCTAACCCGCCATACAAAGAGGCTATCGCCATTCATCGGCGCATACCTTTTTCGTCAGCGGTTACTTGCTATTCCCGGGATATTTTATTAACTTTGGAACAATTGTATGTTTTAGATACTGACCTCACTGCCAAGAAATGGCAATCTTAGTCAATACCTTTGTACTATGGCAATCTATAAAATAACCACCAAACTGCGGAAGAATTGCAACGACGTTCTTCTCGAATCCAGCATGAGCGTCCAGGTCGTCACGCTCGCCGGCATTCTCTTCTCTGGTGCTGGCGGCGACGCCGCAGAAGACGCGTTGGAAGGCGGCTTTGGCATCTCCTTCCACTGAATCCCGGCTGGTTGAAAGTGAAAATAATAGGATAATACGGTTTATTAAGTGCTATGAATGAAATTGTTAAGTTTAGATTATTGGCAGCAGCAATTATAATTTTCTTGCTTGCGGTCATCATACTAATTCTTTTTACTATAAGCGACTGGAAAGATTATTCACGGAAAACAAAGGTTATTTCGGTGTCGGTAGCTACTCTTCTTGCGACATGTTTGACTTTGTGTGTGATCAGTTTTATTAGGGTTTGTTCATCTCCTGTTATTAGTGAGAGTAGAATTTGGATAACTGTTATTGTTGACTTAATAATTGGATTTCTTCTTATCAAATTAATTCACAAATAAATTATGCAGCCCTGGTGTAACGTACATAAAAGGTGATTCATTAAGTAATAGATGTATTGATTATGAGAACATTTGATCATTTTCTGTTAGATATTATAACTCTGGCTGACGAGAATGATGGAATAGTAAAAAAGATAGACTAAATTGTTAATATTTACCAAAATAAACATATGCCATGTCTAACTATAACTACGATCTTGGCAAAATATTCGAAGAAGAATATGCCAAAGTAAAGAAAAGTGTCAATAAACCAAATATTTTGATTGCTGGCGCAACTGGTGTTGGCAAAAGCAGTCTCATAAATATGGTGTTTGGGGACTCTGTGGCAGTCGTTGGGACAGGGAAACCGGTAACACAAAAAATCGATGTATATGAAAATGAAGATGTTGATGTTCGAATATTCGATAGTAAAGGATATGAATTGGTATCTGAAATTGATGACGAGTTTTTCTTAAGTGTTGTGAAACTTGCTGATGAAACCAAAAATCCCGAGAATGCAATTCATCTCATTTGGTATTGTATTGCTGCAAGTGGTGGTAGAGTTACAGATTATGATATGGCGGCGCTTAAAGCTTTTACGGAATCAGAAATTCCTGTTGCGGTAGTAATGACTAAGGCCGATATCGCTTCTGATGAGGATGTTTTGGCGATGAAATCTGTGCTTCCCACAGAATTAAAATGTTGTGTTTTTGAAACGACGACAAAAATGCCAGAATATAATCATCTTAAAGAACTTGTGAACTGGTCAGTGGATAAACTGCCAGATAGTCTCCGATTTGCCTTTATAAAGAGTCAGAATGCTGATCTTGATATTAAGAGAATAAATGCGAGAAGATATATCAAACAGCAGTGTGCGGTTGCATTCGGCGTTGGATTTGTCCCTATTCCAATTTCGGATGCTCCGCTTTTGGTCGCTAACGAAATGGCGCTGATAGCAAGAATATTATATCTATATGATTTGGGGTCGGTTTCGGATATGGTTAAATCAGTGGGTTTATCATCGGTGTTGGGGAGTCTTCTTACAAGCCTCGGTAAAACGGCGGTAGCAAATCTGATCAAGTTGATTCCTGGAATTGGAACAGTCGTGGGCGGCGTCATATCAGGGACGGTGGGTTCTACGATAACCGCCGCTGTAGGCGAAGCAACTTCTGTTACGGCATATGGTATATGTAAGGCCAGACTAAACGGCGATTATGCTAAAGCAGATGAAATGATAAAGAATTTTGGTTCTATTCTTTTAGATGCTGCATCAGAATGGATTAAGCAAGGAAAAAGTGCCAAAGATATTCCTGAAGAATAATTCTTATGAAAGAAGACTACAAATGCAATGTCTTGATTATGGGCAAGACTGGCACGGGAAAGAGTACGTTACTTAATTACTTGTGTGACAGTGATGTTGCTCAAACAGGATCAGGCAAACCCGTGACCGGAGAGGGGATTTATGAGTACTCTGTAAGGATTAATGGTCAGGAAGTCAGAATATTTGATTCTTGGGGGATTGAGGCTGGGAAAGTGGAACGGTGGAGAACCCTGATTGGCCAGTCTCTTCAAGAACATGGGGTTCAGCAACGAATGGAAGATTGGTTCCATTCGGTTATATATTGTATTCAAGCTGGCGGTGGTCGTGTAGAGGATATTGATTCTGAGATAATACGCAAATTCTTGTCTGAAGGCTATCTGTTAACAGTAGTTTTGACCAAGGCAGATCAAGTTGATGAAAACGATGAAGCAAAGATGAAAAATGTTATCCTAAATGAACTAAAGGGATTTATTCCAGTTTCATTTGAGGGTAAAATCAATGTTGTTTCTACTTGTGCTGAGAAGAAGAAGACTCGTTCAGGGGAAACGAAGCCTTTTGGAAAAGAAGAATTGCAGAAAGCTATTCTGGATGGGTGGAAGGAAACCGTTATTGAAAGAATTCCCAAGCACGTTGTGGCTAGTATATGCAAGATAGTGGATGATTGGTGCAAAGATGAAATAGCCCAACTGCCTAATCTTGATGTTTCTGGATTGTCAGAAATGAATGAACATATTTATAACTCAATAATTGAGGATTCAAAGGAAATCTGTGAAGAAATAAACAAGAAACATATTAAAACTATTCTTACAGAAGCAATCGATAGTTGTAAAAAGGCGGGGGTTGCTTTACATTCGATGCTCAATTATCAAATTGAATACGAATACTTGGACGAGAATAAAGCTACTGAAGAAGATATCGGCTGGTGGGTATGGCCTTTGGCTGCTATCAATATCCCTATCATCCTACCTGTATTGATTATTGAAACAATAAAATCAAAGTCAACCAAACGGATAAGAGAGGAACGACAACATATTGAAGATTTCATAAGAAAGAGCGCGGACGATATTAAGTCAAAATGCGCCCAATCTGAGTCAATTATTACGAAAATTGTGCGCAACATTTTTGATTAATGAATTGCAATATCCTGCTTTTAGGACAAACCGGAGTTGGAAAGAGCTCTCTTCTTAATTATTTGGCGGGTAAAGAACTTGCCGAAGCTGGAATAACAGCCAGTGTCGGAGGGTTGACAAGAGGTATAAATAAGTATCCATTGACCATTAATGGTCAGGACTGTGTTGTCTCTGATTCTGAAGGGTTGGAAACAGCGAATTCTGATTTTTGGGTAAACTTAATTGAAAAGAATCTATTCGCCAATAGCAGTAACAATAGTTTGAGCGAGTGGTACCATATTATTGTTTATTGCGTAGGAGCGAATTGTGGAAGGGTTCAAGGTTTTGAATTAGATATTCTTGATAGAATAATAAAAGCTGGTTATGGTGTTATCGTCGCTTTCACTAAAGTAGATTTGGCCTCGGAAGATGACCTTGATGCTTTGGAGTTAGCGATAATCGAAAGCATTGAAAGTGCTAATCAACTTTCTTTTGTAAGTATCTGTTCGAGAAAGACACGTTATTCTCTTCCAGCGGGTAAAGAGGATCTTTGCGATGCAATTGTTGACTCATGGGGAGAATCTATAATGAATAGATTGCCTGCTCATATTTATGACTCGGTTTTTCCTGCATTGGAAAAGTGGTATGAGTCTGTATTTGATTGGTTAGTAAGGCAGAAGATTGGTTTTTTAGATTGGGGTAAAGAAGAATTGTTGGAAGAATTGAATAAAAGATTCAGAAAACAACAGGAGAGTATCAATTCCGACATTGGTAAGCGTATGAAATTAGCTTTTAGTGAGATAAAAGGAGTATATGGTTCTTTGTCTCAGATTATTGATATCTATACAATATCTGGTTTTAGTGAGAGGATTGTTCCAAAACTTGAAAAACTTGAAAGCTCATTTGTGTTTGATAATCACTCCGGACGTAATTCTGTATTGGCTGGTGTAGCAGCAGTAGGGATGATGGCTATACCTATATTGGCTGTTCCGATGGCAATTAGTGGCGTTGTTATGCGGTTAGTCGATAAGAATAAACGATACAGGGAATTGGCAGATGCCTTTAACTATCAGTATCGTATGCTAATCAAGGCACTTTGTGAGAGCAAGAAATTGCTTTCATTTTTGTTGGCAGAAGAAATTGGTTATATGTTTGGTGCTAGAGAAACCGCTATATGTTATCTAAAAGGTCGTGGGGTGGAAGAAAATTTTTCATCTTTCTATGCGCATATGATGCCGTTAGTTCTTTGGTTAGAAGAGAATGAAGATGAATGTGTGGATGGTCGTGCTGAATACTATATTGCATATATGTATTTCGCTATGGACGAGCCTAGAGAAGGCAACAAGTGGATAAATCGTTCATTTCAGCATGGATATCCGGATGCTCAAAAAGTTTTCATCAAGGCACACTCTGGTGATATGTTTGAAGTAATGAAAGAACTTGAAACTTATGACGAAAGAGAGTATTTGGAGAGTTGGTTTATTGATAATGATAATCATTAATTACTATAAGGTTTAATAATATGAACTGTAACATCGACAAAGAAGGTGAATATTGGTGGATTACTATTCCTAATTGCTCCCATTTTGACGAGTTGACTTATGAGAGTGATAAGAAGAGTCCTTGCGAAAACTTGAAGAATGAAATCTACTTTAGTTCCAAAGAGGAAGCGATGGATTTCTGCAGAGATTTAGCCAAATTTCTAGCTTCACGTCTTGATAAGCTAACTGATCCGCCTGATTGGTTGAGCCGTTTTAAAACGAAGTTCTATATTCCATAACTTGTAGTTTATAAAGTAATGTTTATCGATGTATGGTCGCAACCCTCAAAAAGCTGATATGCCCCCACTGTGGCTAAAAATTTCTCGATCTCAAGGGCGGGTTTGTGCCGGATGCGCGCATTCTTGCAACGTGTCCGGAGTGTGGGCATAAGTTCTTACCAATAGAGGCATGATTTCACTATTACTGACAGTATGGTTGTTCAGGGCTATATGCGCTGTTCCCCTTTGGGCTCAGCCAGATGTTGTGTGCGTAACTCCGGCTGGCGAACACACTCTATCTTCTGTCGAGGTCCGGAACGGGTTCGTCTGTTTATACGATTCGAAGGGTGAGTGCTACAAGCGATTGTCGGCGAGTGAGGTGGGAGAAGTGAAGGGATTCGGACCGACATTCTTTGTGTCGAAGAATGGGGCGTGGATTCATCTGTACAATGCGGAGGGTGCGCGTTACAAAAGCATTACGGCATCGCTGGCGGGCGAGGTGACGGGCGTCTCGGACGAGACCTTCACCACGCGCGACGGACCGTGGATTCACACATACGACCGCAATGGGAAACGGGTATCAACCAGAAAAGCACTTTGAACGATGGCATTATCCTTTATCGAAAAACAGTCAATCCGATTCAAGACCGGCTGGTCGGATGCTATTTTGGACTGTATCGCCTCTCGTGAGGAGGCGGAGATCTATATCCGGGCAGGGCTGCGTGAGGCGCGGATCGGCGGGCGGCCGGCATTGATCAGGGATGATATCGACTGGCCGGATTACTGCATCCGGCGGAATACCTGGCTCAGGGAGTATCTGGCCGACTATGACAGGGCGGCGGACTACAACAACGCCGACCTGATCGGCGAGGGCTATCCGCCCCGCGATCCGGGCGGGAATCCGTATGAACTGCATCATATTGGCCAGCATCCCGACTCTCCGCTGGCGGAACTGACAGTGTACGAGCATCGCGAGAACGAAGGTAACTACGCCATTCTCCACGCTGCGGGAAAGGAGTCAGAAATTGATCGGCAAGAGTTCGAACGCGAGAAGTCAGCGTATTGGCAGGCACGTTACAAGGCGTTTACGTCGGCAGAGCGCGAGGCTATCTACCATCGAAGGTGAGAGATGCCCGGTCTAGCCGGGCATGACTATTTTTCACCGTAGCAAGCGAGTATGCCGTAGGCGTAATCAACTACGAGGTCGCGCAGGCTGGCGGGGGACAGCACTTCTACCTGGCCGTGGTACTGCAGGAGGTCCATGGCCAGGTCCCATGTGGGGGCCATCCGGTATTCGAAGATTGACCAGGTTTCGTGACGTTCCGTCTCCCGCTGGCTCCAGTGGAGTTTGCGGCTCTCGAAATAGGGACGCTGCTTGCTATCGACTTTCAGGCGCACGGTTTCCACGGGGACATCCTCATCGACGACGATGCCGAAGCATCCGGCGAAATAGTGTTCAGCGTCGAACGAAGCAGGCATTTCAAAGGGCTCATCCGTCGGTTTCAGGGCGGTGATGCGGTCGAGTGCAAAGATTCTCGGCGCAGAATCTCCTTCCGGCAACGCCAGCACATACCACCGCAACTTGAAAAGCTTGAGGCAATATGGCGCTATGGTTTTCTCCGATTCCTCATCTTTATCAAAAGGGCGATAAGCCATGTTTAGCTTTAGCGATTCTCTCATGGCTTCCGTTATGACGCTTAGGTATTTATCGGCTGAGGGGATCTCTTCCAGCAGCACACGGTCTCGCATGCCCGCACATTCGTTTACGAGATTATTCACAGAAAGGGAATTGAGTAACCATGAACGGACCCCTTGCTGGTCTGTCGATTCGTCAGACAGGTAATAACCTCGTTGTTTGTCGAAGCGGATGTCGATGTCGAAGGTTTCCAGGATGGCCTGTCTGTGATTGAAAAACGTTCTTTCTGGCAGCGGTGCTCCCGTCTCGTTGAGTTGTGACTTGCACCAACAGTCGCTGATTTCCTGAAAAGAGATTCCATCGTGCTGACGAATCGTGTCGATGAGCCAGATGTATCTGTTGAAGTAGTTCTTTGCCATGGCTGTACCGTTTTGAATGCACAAAGATAATCTTTTTGTTTGCCAATTTCAGGCACTGAAAGAATGTCCACTGCCGGAATTTAGCAAACATCTGCTCTTTCTTTGTACCGTAAAGAAAATATTATGAAAGCTGAAAGAACAATTCTTGAACTGATGTGCATCGTCTCTGAAAAGATGAAGACGGTGGACCGTATGGGGCGGGACGGTATTTCTCTCGACAAAGCTGCGCGTGCTGCAGCCGAAATCCAGGCATTGATGCAGCGGCTGGAGCTCTCAAAAATGCAGGTTCTCATCCTAACGGCACTGGTCGCTCATTCAAGCCGGCCCCGGATGGATAGCGACGACATTGCCGAGTATTTGGGGATGGCCTATCTCAAATTTCTGACCTACATAGGAGAACTGGAAGGGCTCATGGCTGCGGGATACATCCTGCTGGGCCCTGAGGGTCAGATCTATATCGAAAACGAAGCGATTCGCAGCCTGCGGAAAGACCGTCGCCCTGAGAAACCGAAAATGGAAGATCTGACAACGGCTGACATTCTGGGCAGGCTCCGGCACATTGTGACGATGGTGCAGGCGGAAATGGTCTCCACGGACGATGGCCTCGATGCAATCCGCCTGTTGCTGGACCTGAATCCTGAAACCAGCCTGACGCGCTGCTATCGGAAGCGAATTGAATACATCATCCCGAGGGAAGAGCAGATGATCGTTTTCTCCATGCTCTATCACTACTATTATGAGGGGGATGAAATGATCAACTGGCTGGAGATCAGCAACTATTTTAGTAATGAACAATATGGCGCACTTCTCGGGCGATATCATAATGAACAGTTGGCCGTGCAGCGAAAATGTGTCATTGAATACGCCTTTGATTCAGGGGTTCAGTCGAAAGATTTCTTCCGTTTGACGGATGCAGTGCTAGAGGAGATGCTCTCGGATATCGGAGGCATGCGCAAGCGGGAGACCGGCGTCCCCTCTTCCCGAAAGATCGCTGTGTCGTCCGTCCTTCCGAAGCACATGTTTTACAATCCGGACGAGGCCCGGCAAGTGGCCCGGCTCAAGGAATTACTTTCGGAACCTCGTTTCACCGAGGTCTGCAAGGCGATGAAGGACAGGGGTATGCGTACCGGATTTACGTGCCTTTTTCATGGCTGTCCTGGAACCGGCAAGACGGAGACGGTCTACCAGTTGGCCCGCGCCTGTCGGCGCGACATCTTCGTGGTGGACGTTGCCCGGATCAAGAGTTGCTGGGTGGGGGAAAGTGAGAAGAACATTTCGGAAGTGTTTATGCAGTATCGACGTTGCGTGCAGAGCGGCGGACGGACGCCAATCCTTTTATTTAACGAAGCCGATGCGATTCTGGGTGTTCGTCAGGAAGGGGCGCTGCGCGCTTCCGACCGGATGGAAAACAGCATCCAGAATATCCTGCTGCAGAATCTGGAGGATTTCGACGGCATCCTCATCGCGACAACCAATCTGGCGCAAAACCTCGACCGGGCTTTCGAACGTCGTTTCCTCTACAAGCTCCGCTTTGAAAAGCCCTCGCCGGAGGCACGGAACATGATCTGGCGGGAACTAATGCCTGGCATGACGCAGGATACAGCCCTGCAACTCGCTGAAAGATACTCTTTCAGCGGTGGTCAGATTGAGAATGTAGCCCGCAAGAGCGCCATTGCTTCCATCTTGGAAGGTCATGAGCCCAGTCTGGAAGTAATCTGCTCGTTTTGCGACGAGGAGTCACTTGGCGGTCCCACGAGGAAACCTATCGGTTTCTACCAAAGTGTGCGCGCCTAACCCACTTTTCCGCGCGCCTGTTACCTCTTACCCGCGCACACCCGCCTTTGCTGATGGGGGGTGTGCGCGCATCATTTTCTGCGAACGGCATCTGGCACAGATAACCCGCGCACACCTTGGCAGAAGCAAGCATAGTGAGGCCGAACTGTCGCATTTTTGTTCAATAATTCGTATATTTACCTTTCGAATTGTTGAATAATGCCTCAAGATACCCAGAGAGCACTTGCGCAGGACGCCAAATTCGTCCGGATGACGACGCAGCCGGTCGGCCGGTTGGTCACGGCCATGGCGATTCCTTCCATCGTGAGCATGCTGGTCTCGGGCATCTACAATCTGGCCGACACTTTTTTCATCGGACAGATCAATACCCCCTCGGTGGCCGCCATGGGCATCGTGTATGCCTATATGGTGCTCATCCAGTCGCTGGCCATCTTTTTCGGCCAGGGTTCCGGCAATTATATCTCCCGGGCACTGGGCCGGCGCGAGACGGTCGACGCCGAAGAAATGGCTGCCGTCGGTCTGGGTTCCTCCATCCTGACCGGCATCATCCTCGCCGGCGCCAGTTTCCTGGCGATGCGTCCCCTCCTTTCGCTGCTGGGCTCGACGGAAACCATCATGCCCTATGCCGTCGACTATTTCCAGTTCGTCCTGATCGGAACGCCCTTCATCATGGGCACCTTCACGCTCAACAACCAGATGCGTCACCAAGGCAACGCAATGCTCTCGATGATCGGTATCGTGTCGGGCGCCGTGCTCAACATCATTCTGGATCCGATATTCATTTTCGGCCTGGGTCTGGGCATCCGCGGTGCGGGTATGGCGACGGCCATTTCGCAGGTCATCGGCTTCATCGTGATCCTGAGCATGATCGGCAAACGCGGGTCGCTGCCTATCCGTCCCCATCATTTCAAGCCCACGCTGCGGCGCTATCGCGACATTGCGGCCGGCGGCCTTCCGTCGCTCGCCCGGCAGGGCCTGATGAGCCTCTCCGCCATCTGCCTGAACCAGCTGGCGTCCAATTACGGCGATGAAGCCATTGCTGCCTTCTCGATTGTAAACCGTATTTCGATGCTGGCCTGTGCCGCGATGATCGGCTACGGGCAGGGCTTCCAGCCTGTGTGTGGTTTCAACTACGGCGCCGGCCTGTTTGGCCGCGTCCGACAGGCCTACTGGCACAGCTGCAGCGTGGCTACGGTTTACTGCACGGTGCTGGCCTTGCTGGGCTGGATCTTTGCCGGTCCGCTGGTCGCTCTTTTCCGGGCCGACGATCCCGAAGTGATCCGCATCGGCAGCGAAGTGCTGCGCTACCAGTGCTACAGCTTCCCGATTACCGGCTTTATCGTGCTGGCCAACATGTATTTGCAGAATATCCGGAAGACCATCCCCGCCATCATTATGGCCTCGGCTCGCCAAGGCATCTTCTTCCTGCCCATCCTGTTCATCGGACACGCGCTGTGGGGCTTTACAGGTATTGAGATTTCCCAGGCGCTGGCCGACATCTGCTCTTTCGTTTTTGCCGTTCCCGTCGTCCTTCATACCCTCAAGACGATGGACTCTCAGCCCATTGCCCGATGACTGCGCGCCGCCCCATCGATTCTCCGGAAGCACTGATTGCCGAGATTCGTCGCTTTGGCATATTGCCCTTCTTTCGCTGCGGCGTCCCCGGCTGGTCGGTCGAAGAACTGACGGCACCGGGCTGCTGGATCTTCGAAGACGATGAAGCCGTGCTCGGCCCCTGGGACTGGAAAATCGACGCGGTCCGCGAAGGAGACATTGCCTATGGAAAATTTCTGGGCGGCAAGGCAGCCTTTGCAACGGTGGAATGGTACCGCGAGCTGATGAACTGGCGCCGAAGCCAGACACGTTGGCGCATGGCCCTGGGCGAGCGTTATAAGACTACGACGCAAAGCGAAAAGCTGATGAAGGTACTCGCGCCGTTGGCGCTGGATGCCATTCGTGAGGCTGGAGCGCTGGAAATGAAGGAATTGCGAACGATTTGCGCCCAACGCCTAACACCAGCGCAACTGAAATCACTCGGCGCCCATTATCGCCCGATGCTCACGCCGACCGTCAAGAAAAGCGTGATGGACAGCGTCATCCAATTTCTCCAGATGGGCACTTGGACCGTCATCGGCGATTTTGAACGCGTCTACCGCGGCCCCGACCTGAGCTACAACGGCTGGCAGCGCGCCTCCAACACCACGCCCGACGAACTCTTCGCTGTCCCCATCCTGCCCCTCGCCACGGCCAGCCCCCGCA
>Ga0265300_10002109_pt1 | contig 17618 bp, 16 predicted proteins | sample AusTroGonzalo_MG_FD_193482 | JGI IMG/M metagenome (GOLD analysis project Ga0265300, IMG submission 193482) | Bovine rumen microbial communities from tropical cattle in Woodstock, Queensland, Australia - Gonzalo_03 | ecosystem: Host-associated > Mammals > Digestive system > Stomach > Rumen ...
TGTTCGGAAAAAAGCTGTCCCCCCTAAAGAAGCCCGGAGAAGGGGCAGGGTTAGTGAGATTTATGCGGAAAAAGGCTAAAGATCCTGAGAATTACATATACACGTATTACCAAAAAATCAATAATGGGTCCATCACAGCAGGAAAGTGGATTCATTTAGTCTATGAGTACGTGGTGAAGGGCCTTGAGGATAAGATTTTTACGTTTGATCAGAAAAAAGCGAACCAGGCTATTGATTGGATAGAAAATCATTGCTTCCACGTGGAAGGACCATTGGCACCGGGGCCATTTAAGCTGGAATTGTGGGAAAAGGCAATCCTGAGCTGTATTTATGGGATTGTAGATAATGAGACCGGTCTTAGGAGGTTCAGTGAGATCCTGCTGCTGATCGGGCGGAAGAATGGTAAAAGTATTTTTGCATCTTCCATAGGATCTTATGAATTTAGAGAAGAGGGTGGCTATGGTTGCAGAGTTTATAATGTGGCTCCTAAGCTTGATCAGGCGGATATCATATATGGCAATGCCTGGATGATGATGCAGCTGGATCCGGAAGTGGTGGAGAAAAAACAGGCCCTCAATGATAAGAGAAGCAAGACTCATGAGAGGGTGGAAGATGATCCATCCATCCCAAGGAAGAGAATGACAGATATATATCTGCCTGAGACAAATAGCACTTTTAAAAAGATAGCATTTTCCGCAAAAAAGAGTGATGGTTTTAACCCTAGTCTTGGAATCTGTGATGAGGTGGCAAGCTGGCCCGGAGATCCGGGACTTAAACAGTATGAGGTTATTAAATCAGGGATGGGAGCTAGACCGGAAGCGTTTTTGCTTAGTTGTACCACTTCCGGTTATGAGAATGATGGAATATTTGATGAGCTCCTGAAGAGAGCAACAAGGTTTTTGTTAGGTGACAGCAAGGAAAAGAGGCTGTTGCCTTTTTTATATATGATTGACGATATCGACAAGTGGAATGATATCAATGAGCTAAGGAAAAGCAATCCTAACCTTGGTGTGTCAATCAGTGTGGACTATCTTCTTGAGGAGATAGCAGTTGCAGAAGGATCATTATCCAAAAAGGCTGAGTTTATCACTAAGTATTGCAACTTAAAGCAGAACAGTTCTCTGGCATGGCTTGATAGCCACGTGGTGGAGAGTATGTGCGGTGAACCGCTCAGCCTTGAGGATTTTAGGAGCAGTTATTGTGTGGCAGGTATCGACTTGTCACAGACTACGGACCTTACCTCTGCCACTTTAGTGGTGGAAAAGAATGGTGAGCTGTATGTGTTCGCCAAGTTCTGGCTTCCGGCTGAGAAGATAGATGAGGCCATTGCCAGAGATGGTGTTCCATATAACATTTACATCCAAAGAGGGCTCCTGGATGTCTCCGGAGATAACTTTGTGGACTATCACGACTGTTATAACTGGCTGACAATGCTGGTGGAAGAGTATGAGATCCTGCCGCTTAAGGTGGGATATGACCGTTATAGTGCTCAATATCTGATTCAGGATCTTAACACTTACGGCTTCCAAACGGATGATGTTTACCAGGGTGACAACCTCTGGGGAGTGCTTCAGGAAATGGAAGGACTCTTCAAGGATGGAAAAGTGCATATTGGAGACAATGATCTGTTAAAAATACACTTGCTAAACAGTGCAATCAAGATGAGCACAGAGAGAGGCAGGGGAAAACTAATAAAACTTAATCCTACAAGTCATATAGACGGTGTGGCAGCTCTTGCAGATGCCTTTTGTGTACGTCAAAAGTGGTATGACATGATAGGAGCGCAGTTGAGGAATGAACCATGAGCTTATTCGATAAGATATTCAGACCAAAAGAGGCAACTAAATCAGAGCAGGTGCTGGAAGGAAAGCCGTTCTTTTACGAGCTTAATAACTATCGGCCCGTCTTTACGGATTGGAAGGGTGAAATATATGAGAATGAGCTTGTTAGGGCGGCTATTGATGCCAGGGCGAGGCATATTTCCAAGCTCAAGGTTGAAATCTTTGGAACGTCTCAGCCATCACTGCAAAGTAAGTTGAGACAAGGACCTAACCAGTGGCAGACTTATTCACAGTTTTTATATAGGATCTCCACCATCCTGGATATCCATAATACTGCTTTTATTGTTCCGGTATTTGATGCCAGCATGGTGATCACCGGTTATTATCCAATATTGCCTAAGAAGTGTGAGATTGTTGAGTTTAAGGGTGAGCCCTGGCTGAGATATAAGTTTTCTCATGGTGCCACAGCTGCAGTGGAGTTCCGGAAGTGTGCAGTGCTAAACAAGTTCCAATACAAAGATGATTTCTTTGGAGAGGATAACAGCCTGGATGAGACTCTTAAGCTTATAGAGATCCAGAACCAAGGCATTGAGGATGGCGTGGAAAATGCCGGAAGCTATAGATTTATGGCTCAGGTAAGTAACTTCACTAAGTATGATGATCTGAAAAATGAGCGGGTGAGATTCAGTAAGGAAAATCTTACAGCTGAGGCGGAAGCCGGTGGCCTGCTCCTTTTCCCTAACACTTATCAGAACATACAGCAGATTAAGAACAACACTTTTGAGGTGGATCCGGAACAGACCAAGCTCATAAATGACAATGTATATAAATATTTTGGGGTCAATGATGAGATCCTTAAGAATCAGGCAACCAGTGAAAAGCTGGATGCCTTTTTTAATGGGGCAATAGAGCCTTTTGCAATTCAGTTCTCAGAAGCCATGACAAAGGCTATCTTCTCAGAACGTGAAAGAGCTGGGGGCTCTTATTTAATTGCCAGTGCAAACAGATTACAGTACATGACCACCAAGGAAAAGGTTGAAATGGCTCAGCAGATGCTGGATCGAGGCGTTATGAGCATAAACGAGGCCAGAGAGCTGTTTAACTATGGTCCTGTTGATGGTGGAGACGTAAGGACCATTCGTGGTGAGTATAAAAACGCTGATGATGTTGAGGAAACAGGAGGGACAGACAATGCCAGCTAAAACAAATGAGAGAGAATACAGAGATTTTGTCCTGGCTGTCATGGAGCAGCCCCAGGAAGAGACAGAAGAGAGAAAAATAGTCCAGGGATATGCGAGTGTGTTCAATCATCCATACACACTGTATGAGGATTCCGAGTTCGTTATCCAGGAGCAGGTTGATTCAAAGGCTTTTGATCAGGCTGATATGAATGACGTTATTTTTCAATATAACCATGAGGGCAGAGTGTTCGCAAGAGTGAAAAACGGAACCCTTAAGGTTGCCCCGGATGAGAATGGCCTTGCTATAGAGGCAGATCTTGGTGGAACTGATATCGGAAATCAGCTCTATCAGGAAATAAAAGGCGGTTATACAACTCAGATGAGTTATGGCTATACAGTAAATGGCTCAGACTGGGAAGACCGTGAGCTTGATGATGGTCGTATCCTTTCGTTGCGGACCATAACCGCAATCAATAAGGTTTATGATGTTTCGGCCGTATCAATACCGGCCAATGATGCGACAAGTATTTCAGTGCGAAATCTGTCAGACGGAGTGATCGAGCAGATTAAGGCGGAGAGACTTAAAGCCCTGGAATTAGAGCGTAGAAAGTTAAAAACAAAACTTAGGATTGGAGGAATTTAATCATGCTGGAAAAGATTAAAGAGTTCTCAATGGAACAGATCGAGACACGTCTTTCAGAGATTAAGACGGAAATTGACAACGCTGATGCTGAGAAGCTTGACGAGCTCAACAAGGAGCTTGAAGCACTTGAGACAAGAAAAGGAGAGATTGCTATGGAAGCAAGAAAAAATGATATGAAAGCTGTTGCTGAGGGTGCCGGAACTGTTATTGCAAAGGCTCCTGAGAAGGAAGAGAGAACACTTGAGAGCGTTAAGGGCTCAGATGCTTATCTTGAGGCTTTTGCTAACTACATCAAGACCGGCGAGGACAAAGAGTGCAGAGCACTTCTTACTGATCTTGTAGATGGTGGATCAGTGCCCACACCTACAATCATTGATAATTTCATCAATACTGCATGGGAGAGAGCAAATCTCGTTTCCAGAGTTCGCAGAACTAACATCAAGGGAACAGCTAAGTATCCTTTTGAGTACAGCGCAGAAGGTGCTTATGTTCATGAAGAGGGTGCCAACGCTCCAAAGGAAGAGGCTCTTGTTCTTGGAACTGTATCAGTAGAGCCTGCAATGCTTAAGAAGTGGATCACTGTTTCTGATGAAGTTCTTGCACTTAAGGGCCAGGCATTCCTTGATTATATCTATGATGAGATCGAGTTCAGAATCCTTGCGCTTGCAGATGCTCAGATCGTAGCAGCTATCAAGGCAGCTCCTGCAGCCGCTACAACTTCTGCTGCCGGTGTTAGAGCTCTGAGCGTTGCTGCTTTTGATGCTTTCACAATCTTTAATGCACAGGCTGAGCTTGTTGCTGCAGCTTCTAACCCTGTTGCAATCATGAATAAGAAGACATACTTCAATACATTCATGAGCCTGGAAGATACAACAGAGAGACCTATTTACAATGTTGTTACTGAGAACGGCAGACCTTCATACTACATTAACGGTATTGAGGTTATCTTTGATAACACTCTGGATGAGGATGAGATCATTGTTGGTGATCTTGAGGGTATCATCCTTAACCTTCCTGATGGCCAGGATGTTTCCTTCGTTACTGATCCTTATTCTCTTGCTGAGAAGGATCTGGTTAAGATCGTTGGAAAAATGTATGCCGGCATTGGCGTAGTTCGTGATGGTTACTTCTGTGTTGTAACTGCTGGAGCTAGTGCTTAATGAAAGTGCTTATAACCAAAAAGGTTACGCTTACTGTTGAACCCGGTTCGATAGTTGAGATCTCTGAGGGCCAGTTTAAGGCCCTTAGGGATAAAGCGATAGCATACAAGGACGAGGCTAAGGAAGAGGATATCAAGGAAGTGACAGAGGATGCTCCTGCTTCCAAGAAAACCTCAAGGAAGAAGAAAAAGAGTGAGGATTGAAAATGCTGGAGAAAGTAAAACTGGCGCTCAGGATTACAACAGAGGCCTTTGATACAGAGCTCATGGAACTGATAGAAGCTGCTCAGCTTGATCTTGGCATTGCCGGAGTGGTTATCCCGGAAGAGATAGATGCCATAGTTACCAGGGCGATAATTACATATTGCAAGCTTCATTTTGGTGAGCCTGATGAATATGACCGACTCAAGGCCAGTTATGATGAGCAAAAGGCACAGCTTTCAATGGCAACAGGGTACACAACATGGATAGATCAAGCGTAATCAAACTGATTTCTACAAACAGAATACAGGATGAGTATGGGAGATGGATCCAGGAGCCTTCACAAAAAGAAGTTTTCTGCCAGGTGGAAAGTGTAACCCAGAGAGAATTTTTTGAAGGTGGAAGGAATGGGCTTAACCCAGAGCTGAAATTCACAATGTTCAGTTATGACTATGAGAATGAGCCCATAGTAGAGTACAATGGCCAGCAATACTCAGTCTATAGAACGTATATCAAAAGAAATGATGATATAGAGCTATATGTTGAGCGCAAGGGTGGAACTAATAAAGCCATTATTCCATCAATATGAGGTAATTACAATGGCAGCGATTTCTTTAGATAACTTTGGGAAAGAAGTTGAGAAGATCCTGAGCTCCTATGGTGATGAGGTATCAGAGAACCTGGACGAGATCACAAAGAAGATCGGACAGAAGGGTGCCAGATTGTTAAGGAATGAGTCTGCTAATACGTTCCCGGTTCCTGGTAGTAGAAGGAAGTCAACCGGGAAATATGAAAAAGGCTGGACTTTCCGAGCTGAGAAAAGCAGATTATACTCCACAGTCACAATCTATAACAAGACTCCGGGCCTTCCGCATTTATTAGAACATGGTCATGCTATCAAGAATGGTGGAAGATCTTCAGGAGAAGTCAAAGGATATACTCATATTGAACCTGTGGAAGAGAAAATCATTACAGAGTACGAAAGAGAGGTTAAAAACAAGCTATGACATACAAGGAAGTGGCTCAGATGGTGAAATCAATAGGCTTGCCCTATGCTTACCACCATTTTAGTGATGATACTGCTCAGTCCACTCCGTTTGTGATCTTCTTTTATACGTTCTCAGATGATTTTATGGCTGATGATATTAACTACCAGCGCATTACAACTCTAAACATAGAGCTCTATACAGATGAGAAGGATTATGACCAGGAGGAGGCCATTGAGCAGATATTAAAAAACAATGGTCTTACATATTACAAGGAGGAGAACTATATCAACTCCGAGAAAATGTATCAAATAGCATACGAAATGGAGGTATTAATCAATGGCTAACAAAGTTAAGTACGGATTGAAAAATGTGTACTATGCAAAAGCTACAATCGACAACGAAACAAATGCCGCAACCTATGACACTCCAGTTAGATGGCCCGGAGCTGTTAGCTTATCCCTTGATGCTGAGGGCAATACTACAAAGTTCAGAGCTGACAACATTGATTACTGGGTTGGCCAGTCAAACAATGGTTATTCTGGAGACTTTGAGAGTGCTCTTATCCCGGATTCATTCAGGAAGGACATTCTTGGAGACGTTACAGATTCCGGTGGAGTATTGATTGAGGATGCAAGTGCTAAGACAACATACTTTGCACTTCTTTTCCAGTTTGAGGGTGATGTTTCTAATACTCGCCACGTTATGTATAAGTGCTCAGCCACAAGGCCATCTGTAAGCGGCCAGACAACAGAGGAGGAGATCGAGCCTCAGACCGAAACTTTAACACTTACTGCTATAGCTGTTCACAATTCAGCTCTTGATATGGATGTTATTAAGGCTCGTTGTGGTGAGGCTGATGCACCATACGAAAACTGGTTTGATGCAGTATATCAGGCAACAACACTTTCTGCATAAGTTTTAGATCCAAGGGGGCCGTCATTAACTTGATGGCCTCTTTTTATTAAAAAGAAGGGAGAATCGAATATGTTTTCAGTGATTGATATCATGGGCTCAGACGGTAAAGCTTTGCCTGTGGAGTTCCTGGCTAATGCTGCCACTCCAAGAAGGTATAAAGCTGTTTTTGGTGAGGATCTTTTACAGAAGTTTGTAAATGCAAAGACAGAAGAGGGTGGAAAAGAATATTACAATATTGATTTCCTTCATGAATTGGCTTTCATTATGGCGTTCCAGGCTAAGGCTAAAGATGATAAAGCTGTGAGGCTGGATAAGCTCAATTATAATTCATTCCTTAACTGGTTGGAAGCTTTTGACAGTATGGCCATTGAGGATAAGGCCTCTGACATCATAGACGTTTACCTTGGAAATTCCAAGACAAGCTCAGAGGCTAAAAAAAACATAGAAGAACAGAGAGAGAGCTAAACACGGCTCTTTTTATTCACAATGCTTTGCAATCCGGCTTTACTTTGTCGGATCTTGATGAGATAGATCTGGGAATGGTCATGGATGTGATCACTGAGATTGGAAATGACACTTACAAGTATAAGCAGGTTGCAGGTCAGACAGATTTTGACAAATTCTAATGAGGTAAACCATGGCTACAGGTAGAATCAGAGGAATAACAATAGAGATCGGTGGAGATACCACAAAACTGGTTAAAGCTCTTACCAATGTGGATAACGCCATAAGCAAAACTCAGCAAAATTTGAGAGATATTGATAGGGCTTTAAAGTTTGATCCTTCAAATACTAATCTCTTAAGAGATAAGCAGAAGGAGCTTGCTGCTGAGATTGGAAATGTTGAAAGCAAGCTTAAGACTGAAAAAGAAGCTTTGGAGCAGATGAAGAATGCTCCCGGCTTTGATGAAAACTCTCAGAAGGCTAGAGACTTGCAGGTGCAGATTGATCTGGATACTGCAGCATTAAAGCGCCTTAAGGATGAGGCAAATGCTTCCAAGTCAGTTGTCGGATCTGCTTTTCAGGCTATTGGTGAACAGGTAAAAGAAGCCGGGCAGAAGATCAAAGGTGTTGGAGATGATATCAAGAAGGTTGGTACAGATCTCACTCAAAAGGTAACAGTTCCAATAGCTGCTGCTTTTGGTGGATCTGCTAAGGCTGCCATTGATTGGGAATCAGCATTCACAGGAGTTATGAAGACTGTGGATGAAACCTCAACGACAACTTATGACGATTTGAAAAATGGTATCAATGAGATAGCAAAGACCACAGCTTCCAGCCAGAACGAGATTGCCGCTGTTATGGAAATTGCCGGACAGTTAGGTGTTTCGGCTGATAATGCTGTTGAGTTCACCAAGATAATGGTAGAGCTGGGAGATACAACGAACCTCTCATCTGAGGAAGCTGCCAGCTCCATTGCTAAGTTTGCAAATGTTACTAATATGAGCCTCCAGGATGTGGATAAGCTTGGTGCTGTAATTGTAGACTTAGGAAACAATTATGCCACAACTGAAGCCGATATCATGAACATGGCAACAAGGCTTTCCGGTGCCGGTGCTCAAATCGGTCTTAGCCAGGGAGAAATCCTTGGACTTGCAACAGCTCTATCATCTGTCGGCATTGAGGCAGAAATGGGCGGCTCTGCATTCAGTAAGGCCATGGTTAAGATGCAGGTTGCTGTTGAAACTGGATTTGATCAGGTCAACGAAGTCACTCAGAAGGCTGGAATGTCTTTAAGAGATCTGGAACTGATGTCTACTAATGATACCAAAGGCTTTAAAGAGTTGGCCCAGTCTCTTGGAATGACAACCACAGAGATTAAGGAAGTTATCACCAACGGAAATAATCTGAACAACTTTGCACAGGTGGCGGGTGTTTCCACTGAGGAGTTTGTAAAACTCTATAAGGATGATGCTCCTGCAGCTCTCCAGGCATTCATAACAGGACTTGGAGACACTGAGACCAAAGGAGAGTCCACTATTGCAATGCTGCAGGAAATGGGCTTTACAGAGGTTCGTTTGAGAGATACATTGACTCGTCTTGCTAATTCTGAGGGCCTTGTTACTGAGGCCATGACTCAGGGTAATGAAGCGTGGGACGAGAATGCTGCTCTGAGTGAAGAGGCAGAAAAGAGATATGCCACCATGGAAGCTCAGATCCAGCAGTGTAAGAACAGTATTACTGAGTTGGCTGTTGAGATTGGTGAGATGCTGATGCCGTACATTCAGCAGGGCATTGAGTTTGTTCAGCAATTAATTGAAAAGTGGAAGGGCCTTGACGATAGTCAGAAGGAGCTTATTTTGAAGATAGCAGCTATTGCCGCTGTTGTGGGCCCGGTGCTTGTCGTTATCGGTAGTGTAGTAAGCGCAATAGGTACAATCATATCGGTTATTGGCGGAGCTATTTCAGCAATAGGAACCATTATAACAGTTCTTTCCGGTCCTGTTGGAATAATCTTGCTTATTGTGGCTGCACTTGCTGCACTTGGAATAGCAATCTATAAAAACTGGGATGCTATCAAAGAATGGGCTCAGGGTATTGCTAATACTGTCAAAGAGAAATGGGAAGAGGCCAAAAAGGCAGTTAGTGATAAGGTCAATGAGATCAAGGAAAATGTTTCCAATAAGTGGCAGGAAATAAAGGAAGGTGTTGCCAATTCCCAGATCGGGCAGGCAGTCGGAACCGTTTGGCAAGCCGCCAAGGATACTATGCAGGAGAAGCTGGATAAGATTAAAGAAGCTTATGATAAGCATGGCGGTGGATTAAAGGGTGCGGCAGCAGGTGCTATTGAAGCTGTAAAAGGCTATTATTCAGCTGGTTTTACCTTTATAGACAAGCTGACCGGTGGAAAGCTTAGCAATATGCTTAACACTGTAAAGACCAAAATGTCTGATATCAAGAATGATATTTCCACCAAGTGGAATAATATCAAGACGGATGTGCAGACCAAGATCAACGGCATTAAGGACAATGTGACAAACACATTTAACAACATTAAGACCAGCATTTCCACCACAGTAAGCAACATCAAGACCGCAATTATTAATGGTTTTTCCAATGCGGTGGACTATATCAAAAATCTTCCTTCTCAGGCTTGGAGTTGGGGTGCTGACATCATTAACAATGTGATTGATGGAATCAGAGACAAGATTGGTGGAGTTGTAGATGCTGTATCTGATGTAGCTGAGACGATTGCTAGTTATTTGCATTTCTCAGAACCTGATGTTGGACCATTAAAGGATTTCCATACCTTTATGCCGGATATGATGAAGGAAATGGTGAATGGTATTGAGAAGGGCATACCTAAACTGGAAAGCACAGTGAACAGCATGGCTGATACGCTATCTCCTGTTAATGGTGTGGCTGGAACAAATAACAGCTTAACAGCTAACAACACATTTAATATCACAGTTAATGGAGCTGACAAGGATGTTTATCAGCTTGCAAATGAGCTGACTGATATCATCCAGGATAACATCAACTCTCAGATCTATAACAAAGAGGCAGTATTCGCATGAGAAACTGGATTACCTTTAACAATAAATCATTAAAGGATTTTGGAGTGTTTATCTCCGGATCCGGGACATACAATGCGGCTGAAAGAGACGTAGAGATGATAGAGATCCCCGGAAGAAATGGGACCTTAACGCAGGACAATGGGAGGTATAAAAATATCTCCCTGTCTTATCCTGCATTCATTATTGATAACTTTGAGGCCAATACGGAAGGACTCAGGAACCTTCTCTTGTCTCAGAGAGGTTATGTCCGGCTGGAAGATACTTATCATCCAAAGGAGTTCCGACTTGCAAGGTTTAATGGTGAATTTAACGTGGATCCTATTGATGATCTTTTTGCCGGTGAGTTCACTCTGGAGTTTGACTGTTATCCTCAGAGATTTTTGAAGGATGGAGAGCAGCCTATTGAGATCACTGCAGCCACCACAATAGTTAATCAGTATATGACTGAGGCTAAGCCATTGATCAGGGCTTATGGAACAGGCTCTTTTTCTATTGGAGGCGTAAGCATTCAGATCACTACGGCGAACAGTTATACAGATATAGACTGTGAGCTCCAGGAAGCATATAAAGATACACTTGCGACAAATTGCAATGGAAATATTGTTCTGACTAATGGAAAATTCCCGGTTCTTGCTAGTGGAGACAATGCAATAACTATTAGTGGATTAAGTAAATTAGTCATAACTCCAAGATGGTGGGTGCTTTAATGAAACCGATTCTTTTTCCAACAACTGCAACGACTTTTACAACTAACGGTCTGGGCCGACTGGATGCAATATCCTGCAAAATCCAGGAAGAGCGCAATGGAATGTTTGAACTGGAGATGGAGATCGCTGAGACTTCCAATCATGCCAGTGAGATTGAGATGAGCTCTATCATAGTTGTTAAGGTTCCTGATAAAGTAAATCTCCAGGCATTCAGAGTTTATAAGATCACCAAGCCATTAAACGGGATCTTTAAGGTGTGTGCTCAGCATATATCATATCAGCTCAGTCTGATTCCATGTATGCCGTTTTCGATAACAGCCAGCTCATCAGCTTGTAATCTTACATTGCAGGCATTGAAGACTAATGCTGTTGAAGACTGTCCTTATACTTTTTCCACTGATGTAACAACAGTTGCAAGCTATTCTCAGGCAGTTCCAAGCTCTATCAGAAGCAGACTGGGCGGAGTTGAAGGATCTGTCCTGGATCAGTTTGGTGGAGAGTATTCCTGGGATAATTATACTGTTTACTTAAAGGCCCACAGAGGTGTAACCACTCCGACTGTAACTCTTAATTATGGGAAAAATATCACTGATATAGACCAGGAGGAGAACATTGCGGACACTATTACCGGCATAGTTCCATTCTGGCAGGATTCAGAAGGTGAGAATGTTGTTACTCTTCCGGAAAAGAGTGTTGATAGTTCATACGCAAGCTCTTATCCATTTAAGAGAACAGTTCCCTATGATTTCTCCTCAGCCTTTGAAGAGCAGCCAACAGTCAGCCAGTTAAGGGCTAAAGCGCAATCTTATGTCAATGCTCAGGGAATAGGCATTCCAAAGGTATCAATCAAGCTCTCTTTTGTGAACCTTGCAGGAACAGAGGAGTTTAAGGATGTGGCAGCTCTCCAGGCTGTAAACCTTTGCGATAACATCAATGTTTACTTTGAGAAGCTTGGTATTGGAACTACAGCCAAGATCGTGAGAGTTATCTATGATGTTCTGGCTGAGAGATATGATTCCATAGAGGTCGGGTCCTTAAGAAGCACCTTATCCAGCACAATCAATGCTAATTCTGAGGGAATAACAGCGCTGGCAAACAATACTCAGCGGATGTTTAAGAACTACAATAACACAGTCGGTGAGCTTATTGATACGGCAACGGCTTGGCTGACAAGTGGTGATGGATATGTCCTGGCTAATAAGGACGCTAATGGAGAGTGGAAAGAACTGCTATTTTGTGACACAAATGATGCAGCTACAGCTCAAAATGTCCTGAGAATCAATCAGAATGGCATAGGCTTCTCCAGCACCGGAGTGGCTGGCCCTTATACTCAGGCATGGACCTTAGATGGAAAACTGGTAATTGGAGGGACAAACGTCCCAAGCTTTACTGTTTATGATTCCAATCAAAATATAATATTCCAGACTTCACACAATGGAACTATATGGAACAGCACAAACAGCTCTATGACTGCCAATGGAACACTGACAACTAAGAATGCCACTGTGAATAATGCGACTATAAAAGGCGGCTCACTTACTATTGTAAAGGATGTTGGTGGAGTTGAAAAAGAGATTTTTAAGGTTAGCTCTGCAGGAGTCCTGGATGTAAAAAATACCAACGGAAATATTATTTTTGAAGCCTCTGAAAATGGTGTTATATGGAATGCCACCAATAGCTCAATGACTCAAAATGGGACCTTGACCGCAAGTGGGGCGACATTAAGCGGAAGCTTCTCCTGTGGTGGCACTGGCACTGGCCAGTCAAGTGTTGCAGTCTCGGGTGGAAAAATAGACTTTGGCTATCAAACTAATAATGCAGGGACTATAAAAGGATCTTATGAAAGTGATCTGCAAAGAAATGCAATTGATATTACAGCCGATACATTCACTGTTGCAGATTCACAGAAGACTAAACAAATAAGTGCATATACAGATATTTTTACTGGAGTTCCAACAGTAAAACTAAAAGGTGATGATGTTACTGCTCAGGCAGGGCAGGCAAAATTATCAGTTACCAGTAGTGATAATAAAGCTTATATGGGACAGGCAGACGGAGCGTTGGATCCATTTAATTATTCTTTTGTTCAATGCACATCTAATGGTGTTGAAATTGTAGCAAATCAATCTCTTGGCCGTAGAAATATAAATCTTCAATGCTCAGGGGATATATATTTTAAAGATGGAAATGGTAATAACGTTAGTCTAAGTCAGATTCTTGGAGGCTTATAAAAAGGAGGTAGCTCATGCAATCAGTAAATCTACAGATAGCGCCTACTGGGATCAGTCCTGTCATAAATGTCAGTCAAAATGACATAGGCAGACAATTCCAGTTAGTGCTCTATGAAGGATCGCAAGCTTATACACTTCCGGGTGGAACTACAGCGCAGATTGACGGAATTAAGCCGGATCGGCATGGCTTTTCCTATACTGATGCTGTGAGTGTTTCCGGGAATGTGGTTACGGTCACAACTAAACAGCAAATGACAATCGTCCCTGGGACAGTTGAGTGTGAGATCAGACTGACTAAGAGCGGCTTAGATCTTGGAACACTTAACTTTAAGCTCCTGGTGGAAAAGTCTCCCATTGATGGAGACACGGATATATCTGACACTGAGCTCCCTGCTATTTTTGCCCTTGCAAGAGAACAGGAACAGAATGCAGAAGCCTGGGCGGCTGGTACAAAGGCCGGTGTTCCGGTGGGGCCGGATGCAGAACAGTATGAGAATAATGCTAAGTATTATGCTGAGCATGTTGGTGATTATGTATATGACTCTGAAGCATGGGCAAAGGGAACCAAGAACGGTGTTCCGGTAAGCTCCAGTGATGAGACTTATCATAATAACTCAAAGTATTACTCACAGCAGTCAGCTTCCAGCGCCTCAGCGGCTTCATCTAGTGCAGGAACAGCAAACACATATAAACAGGAAGCAGAAGCATGGGCCAAGGGAACAAAAAACGGAACACCTGTCCCAAGTAGTGACGTAACGTATGAGAACAACTCTAAGTATTATGCGCAGGAAGCCAGTAACTCAGCTGATGCTGCTAATTCTTATGCTGATGATGCACAGGATAGCGCGGAAGCAGCTTTAAGCAGTGAGCAGAATGCAGCAGCCAGTGAGGCTATTCTGGCTTATTATACAAATTTTGTTATTCCACAGTTTGTCATACAGAATAACCGCTTGTATATGATTGATGCTGCAGCTGTAAACTTTATTGTTCAGAACAACAGGCTTTACATCAAACATGCAAGCTCATAAATAAGAGGAGGTAAAAAGAATGGTAGAACCTAGTGGCTATACCTCGTTGGGCCTTATAGGCTACACTGACCGGGGAGCATATTCAGGAGCGGCCAACTATGTCAAGAATGACTTAGTGCATTATGGCGGAAGCGTTTGGAGGGTATTGATTGATGATACCACTGGCATCACACCAACAGAGGGTGCCAACTATACTATCTTTATTAGTGATCCCACGACAAATATTTCCAACAGAAACCTCATTGATAATGCCTGGTTTACTGTAAATCAGAGAGGCTTTGTCTCAGGAGCTCCAAACGGTTATTGTGTAGACAGATGGAAGACCACAAGCGCCAATATGACTGTTGCGGTCGTTAATGGAGGTGGAATTACTTTAACATCTGCCACTGCACAGACTGAGATCGTTAATCAGCTGGAAAGTGACTTAAGAGATAGACTTCTTGGAAGGACATTAACCTTTAGCGTTATGCTTTCAGATGGATCCATTTTATCTGATACTTTTGCACTTCCTTCCAGTCTTCCAGGATCAACAACTCATTATTCTGATATTGACCTTGATGCTAACTTTGAGGCCAGAGTTGCCATCAGTGCTCATGGCGCCAAGCCGCTATATGTTCATATCAGAACTAATGCAAATGTTTCATCATCTGCAAGTATCACAATTAAGGCTGTTAAGTTGGAAATCGGAACACTTTCAACTCTCGGAGAAGATACTATCCCGGATTATGCTTTTGAGTTGGCAAAGTGCCAGACTTCCACAGCTGATAGCGCAGATACTTACTCTAATATGGGGGATATTGTCGTTTCTGAGCAGCTTGATAATGAGGTTACTGCCAGGAGCCGGCTTGGTGCTCATAACTTGCTGGATGTTGTTCTTGAAGAGCTTAAGAGTCTCAATATCTTAGGCACTTGGAACGATAACACTTATACAAGGGATGGTGTAACATTTACAGTTAATGAAGATATGTCAGTAACTGTGAATTCTACAAGTGGCACGCATACTTCTAATATTCCCTTTGTATTAAAGGCCTATACAACAGATGGCACTAACAATGGCGAAAATCCATTTATTGGAAAAGATATAATTCTTAATGGATGTCCTTCTGGTGGATCCAACTCAACTTATTTTCTTGATTTATCCTATATTGATGGTAATCAGTTTGTTTATGATTATGGTTCTGGAGTCGAGTTTAATCCAAAAAGAAATACAAACAACTATCAGAGATTAAGTATTGTTGCATGTGCAAACTATACCGGAGCCAACGACATTGTATTTAAGCCAATGATCCGCTTGGCTGAGGATGCTAGTCCTGAGTATGGCCCTTATACTAAGACTAATCAGGAACTGACTGATGATGTGATTGCAGTGGAGAAGACTATATCTGACGAGATCACTACAAGAAGCTTAGTTGGTGCACATAACCTTTGTGGTAAGCCCTTAAAGACGGCTGTTTACAGCGGATACGGTATAACGATATCTACGAATGTTGATGGGGTAAGTACTATTTCTGGTGTTGCCTCTTCAAATGGCGGAAGTACTACAATGGTAAGTGATTTCTTTACATTGAAGAAAGGAACTTATGCTATTCACCATATAGCATCCACAACCCCAGCACCTAATCTTGCAGTAAGAGTACGTGGTGGTGATGTTTTAGCATCTGTTTCATCATCTACACCAAAGGCAATATTTACATTAACTGCTGATACAGAATGCTACATAGGAATAGCAGTTACAAATGGAGTAACATATTATTGTACGTTGTCTCCACTTATTACGGCTGAAGATGATCCATCAGAAGAATACACACCGTTTGCTATGAGTAATAAGCAGTTGACTGAGATAGTAGATGATACATATTCTACAATTGCAGAAAATGCTTATGTGGGAATAAACGGAGATGGCGTAAAGACAATTCAGACATGTATCAACGAACTTGCTGTGGCATTTTTAAATATGTTTTCTTCTCTTGGAGATAATGAGTATGCGCTGGTTAAAGGCCTCAGAATTGATGGTAATGATTATATGGCATTAAATCCGACCACTGCATATTCTAAAGGGTCTAGTTCAGTATCTTTGATCGGAAATAGGATTGTAATGGATGCTAATAATATAAAACCAGTATATGTTAATGTCGGAACAACTCTATCAAATTGTCATTTATACGCTTCAAATATATCTTCTAACGGTTCCGTAACTATTACTACTGGTGATAATTCTGCATCAAAGTCAGGAACTAGTAATTACAGAATATATTACAGGAAAGTTAGAAAAAACTGATCTAATGAGAAGGAGGAATTAAATTAATGTTAAGGCTCTTAGAAGTAACATTCGCAAACGATAAAGAGTCAGCAGCTATCTATGATAACTTTGCTGATGAAACTGCACTTGTTGCAGAGTACGAAACAAAATTAGGAGCTGCTATGAAGGCTGATGCTTTTAAGGCAGAACTTCTTGTGGCTTTTGACCATACTGGAAAGATTTATGCACAAGGCTACACATCAAAGGGTGATGAGTATCATCTTTCACCTCGCCTTATCTGGGTTCAGGCTACAGAAGAAGGTGAAACTGCTGACCAGGCTAAGAAGGATACCGTTGACCTTCTTGAAGCTGACTACCACGTAAAGAAGGGTGCATCCATGAAGAATGCAGCTATTAAGGCTATCCTTCTTATGGGAGTTGATGGAATGGCCGTTTCAATCGATGATTACTGGGTAAGACCAATAGAGCCAGCTGAATAATTTAATAAAGGCCCTCGGAAATCTTCGGATTGTCCATGAAAGCTCGCAGTTACTTCGGTGATGAATGAGAAAGGCAATGTAAGGTAAGAGAGGGAGCTTTTCCAGTTTCTGCGTAACCTCAATCTGTAAACTGGCACTTAATATGTTTAAATCAGGAGCTGTCACTTTAACAGGAGATGGCTCTTTTTCGTGGAGGAAGATTATGAGGATCCAGGATATATTTTCTATTGCTGTGGGAGCTATAGGGGGATTTTTTGCCTCACTCTATGGGGGATGGAGCGCCGGCATGACAACTTTAATCATCTTTATGATAATTGACTATGTTTCCGGGCTCCTGGTTGCCGGAGTGTTCAAACAGTCTCCAAAGTCAGATTCCGGAGCGTTGGAGTCAAGAGCAGGATGGAAGGGCCTTTGCCGCAAAGGTATGACGCTTTTATTTGTCCTTATAGCATATCGCTTGGATCTTCTGATCGGGACCAACTACATCCGGGATGCTGTTGTTATTGGCTTTTGTGTAAATGAGCTCT
>Ga0265300_10002114_pt1 | contig 17597 bp, 13 predicted proteins | sample AusTroGonzalo_MG_FD_193482 | JGI IMG/M metagenome (GOLD analysis project Ga0265300, IMG submission 193482) | Bovine rumen microbial communities from tropical cattle in Woodstock, Queensland, Australia - Gonzalo_03 | ecosystem: Host-associated > Mammals > Digestive system > Stomach > Rumen ...
TTCCTCCGTCGCATGGCCATGCACCGGCGTCGCCTGGTCAAGGCCGGTATCAACTGCGCGCCTCTGAAATAGAGGCGGCAGGCGAGGCGCCTATATCTTCACGAGCTGCTTGCGCAGGGCTATGGCGACGGCTTCGGTGCGGTTTGCCGCGCCAAGTTTGGCGAGCAGGTTTTCGACATGCTCCTTGGCGACAGTCCTGCTAATGCCGAGCTGATCGCCGATTTCGGTGTTGTTGAAGCCCTTGGCGAGCGATACGAGCACTTCCTGCTGACGCGGCGAGAGCGTCGGCACCGGAGGATCGACGGCGAGAAGCCCCTTTACCTCGGGAGAGATGAAGGTCTTCCCCGAGGCGACGGCGCGAATGGCCGTGAGCAATGTGCTGTCGTCCGCCGATTTCATGACGGCACCCGTCGCGCCGGCCGCGAGCGCCGCGGCTATGGTGTCAGACGTGGAGTAGGAAGTGAGAACGACGATTCCTGTCCCCGGCACTCTCGTCCCCTGTCTTGCGGCATGGCTTACGCCATCGCAAAACGTCTTGAAATGCGATAAATTGCAGAAAACGCGAGGTAGCCCGCGAAAAATGAAGCGACGGCGGGGTTTCTCCCCACAGCGGCGGGGTCTGTCCCCAAGTTTCTCTCGGTGCGCGGCGGAACGAAGTTCAAATTCTGTTCAAGTTGGCGGGGATGCGGTTCCCACAAAACGCGGCGGAATATGGTATAATCCCGTCTGAGTCATGACGGACATTCTGACAGGCATTGTCGTTTTCTGCGCGGCAGCAACTGCAACTGCATGCGCAGTTGCGAAATTGATAATTGAAAGTGGAGAATGTAAAATTAAAAATGTAGAATTGAGAATGGAGAGTGTAGAATTGCGGAATCTTTCTCATTTGATTGAAAACGAACCAATCCTCCATTCTACATTCTCAATTTTCAATTCTAAATTCTCCATTCATACCGCTGTCTTCGTCTTCTTCGCGACCGTCGCCACGCTCTCCGCGCAGAAGACCAATGCGCCGCCGCTTCGTGGCGCAAGTGTAGAGTTGCGGAACTTGCCGCATTTGGTCGAAACAGAACAATTCCACAATTCTACACTCTACACTCTCAACTCTCAATTGCCTACGAACGCTGTTCTCCACGACAAGTGGTGGAAGCGCGGCGCTTGGGAGGACATGCTGCGCGTCGAGTTCCCGCAGGGCTGGGTGTTCCCGTTCGGCGAGGAGCACCTCTCCTTCGTTGATGTCGTGTCGCAGGGCTCCTTGCGCCGCCGCTGGACCGACACGAACGAGGTTGCGTCGGTCGGTATCCCCCTCGCGCTCGTCCCGTTCTCGTCGGTCTCCTGGCACGAGCTAACGCCGTCGAACTCGTGCCGCTTCGCGTGGAGCGGCGCGTTGGCGGGGCGCAGTCCCGACGCCCCTGTCGATGCGGCGATAGAGCTCTTCCGCAACGGAGCGGTCTCCATCGAGACGAACGGCGTCTCGCGGCGGATTGAAAGGCCCTGGCCCTACGGGGAGACAAACGCCGTTATGGACGTAGTTGCCGCCAATTCCATGGTCGGGGGCAACGGGCTGTTCGTCCTCTCCGTCGCCTTTACGTCAGCGCCGCCGGAGACTGTCTGTCTCTGCGTCGGGACGAACCGCGTTGCGGTCTCCGATGCGCAAGAGTGCTGCTTTGTGCTGGAGAAGGGCGTTCGGCACGGCATTTCCATGTCCTATGTTCCAGAGGGCCTCTCCTTCCAATGGTGGGACGAGCCTCAGTCCATGCGGTCGCCGCCAATGCGCTCCGGCTTTATCACGGAGCGCATGGAGGCGTTCGGCTCTTCCGGCGAGATCGACTTCGAAGACCCGTCCTACGACGGAACCGGGTCGATATTGTGGGACTGCTCGCTTTACATCGCGCCGGACAGCGAGAACGATCCGACGTATCCTCTGCTCCTTTACGCCTACATGGACGTTCCGCTCGGCGAATGGCCGACTGTTAGCTGGAGGAGCGGCGACGGGGCAATCTCTGCGACGGGCGAGTGGCTGACGCTGGACGAACGGCCAGACTCCGACATGATAAGCGTGACGGCCACGTGGCGCGGGCGGACGTGGCGCGGCTGCGTATGCTTCTGGACGGACGTGGAGCGTTCCATTGTCGCCCTTGACGGCGGCGGGACCATCTTCGTGGAGTCCGCGTACACGAACAGACCGGACGAAGTGACGTTGCGCACGTCCACCGAGCAGAGGCTTTCCGCGAACTGGGCGCTAAAAGAGGAGGGGACCCTGACCCTCTCCGCAGCCAATGGCGCGGCCATTTCCGTCAGGCTGGACTCGCCTGACGGCCCGGAGCTCGAGCTTCCATACTCCTGGTACGGCTACGAAGGCGACATCGGCTTTGCCGACTTGTGTGTCGTGAACAATGACCCGTCCCGCGCAGGCGAGTCCGTGTGGCTTTCGCTGGAGTTCGACGGCAATGGCGGCGACTACTGCAGCGACTCGTCGGGGCTTTTGGAGGTCGTCCGCTATCGCGTCGAGGCGGATGCAGACTGGCCGTCGAACAAGGTGCGCCATGTGTTTGGGCCGCAGGAGACATTCAGGGCAATCATAGAAGGTGGCCCTGAGTTTATTTACAACGCGCCTTTGACGCCTGGTGAAGTCGATATGTCATTCGAATACAACGGATCGACATGCACGTTTCCGATCAGAGTAATTCCGCCGAACGGTGTTGCTGGATTCTGGAGGGCGAATGACCTTGAATGTTCTGGCGGCACTATCGGCGCTGGCTTCTACGCCGATGTTCAGGTTCTTCCGACGTATGTGTCGTTTGCCTATGGGTTAAGAATCATGGAAGGCGAGGCAGACATGGCGGGGCCATGGGGATGTTTTAAAAACTACAGTTCCCAATATCCGCCAGAGCAGTTTGCGCACAACGAGGCTCACGGGGCTCTAAAGCCCCTTTCTATCCTTGCTGAAAATAAGGTCAAGGGCTATGATCATGTTCGAACTGATTTGTCCGATTTCCCCATTGAGGATGGTGGATACCATTTGAACATCCCTTTAAAATGGGGTATCGACGGTGGGCCCTACACACACGACGCAGGACATGTCGTTCAGACGATTAGCGTCCAGACGAACGGCACTGTCTCTGTTTCGAAGTTTGAAATAACAGCAAGGAGGAAACCTAATGAAGACTATCAATAGAGATGTCAGCATCGCAGTTCTATCGGCGGCATTGGTTTCGTTTGTCGCATTCGGGGAAGAGGCATACCCTACAATTGCGGATATAGATGCCGAGATTGCAAGCCTTGCCAACAAGTACGGGGCGAGGACTCTTTGGCGGGAGTTTGAAGCAACAGCTGGTAGAATCAAGATCTTACAGGACAAATTCCCGACGCAGGAAGTGCTGCAAGTCCAATGGCACGTCGTTTCCAACATGTTCTCAGGGTGCTATCCTGTTGCCGCAGTTACCAACGACAATCAGGTGAATTATCATGGACTTAATAATATTATATGGCTCCATTTGACCAAATACAGGCTTTTCCATTCCGACACTAACGCCTTGATGTTCGTCGCTGACTGCGTTTCCAACGCCTTGCCGATTGACGTGTCCCATGAAGAGGAGGACAAGCTTGCTGCATGGAGGCTTGACGACATTGCTGACTTCGGCAACACAAACGGCCCTTTGAGGGGACGTGCAGGGGTTAATTATGGTTGCTATGGCGAAAGGACTCGTGCTTGTATTTTCAGGTACATGAAATGGGGGAACTTCAATGTGGGTGTTGAGAGGTTTCGAAAGATGGTTTTCAACTGCTTCTGCGAACTGGTGCTCCATGACCTTTCTGAATACCCCGAGCCTGTGCGGCGAAGCCTCTGGGAGGAGTTTTGCCGCAGGGCGGGGGCAACAGATAACGAGAAGTCGGAAGCGCATAGAAAACTTTATCACTATTATAAGATCGTCTATCCATGAAAGGGCGACGTGACATGAAGACATTGGTTTGCCTGTTCGCTGTTCTGTTTTCGGCATCGTCCTTTGCCGACAGCGCAACAAACCAGTTGCCGACCATTGCAGAAATTGACGCGGAGATTGCGAGTCTTGCAAGCCAATATGGTGCAAAGACGTTGTGGCGTGAGTTTATTCCTACCGTTGGCAGGATAAAGGATCTTCAAGACAAGTTCCCGACGCAGGAAGTGATTCGTGTTCAGTGGCACGTAGTCTCAAACATGTTCGCCGAATGCTATCCGGTTGCCGCAGTGACCAACGGCAATCAGGTGAACTATCAGGGGTTGGAGCATGCCGTTTGTCTTCATCTGGCCAAGTATAGGTTGTTTCATGCAGATACGAACGCATTGATGTATGTGGCGGATTGCGTGTCTAATGCGCTTCCAGTTGACGCCTCGCGTGAAACGGCTGTTGTCTTAGCGGGCATGAGAGGGGAATATATGCCTGAGTTTGGCAGTACTAATGCCTTAACAGGGGAAAAATTAACTTTCGATTATCACTCTGCAACCAATCACGACCGGTTGTGGTTGCAGTGGGAGATAGCGCGACGCGCCAAGAGTGGACTTAACCAAGGTCAGTCATCTTTCCGGCGCCAGGTGTTCAACTACTTCTGTGGGTTGATCATGCGTTATCTTGAAGAATATCCCGAGCCGGTGCGGCGAAGCCTCTGGGAGGAGTTCTGCCGTAGGGCGGGGGCAACAGATAACGAGAAGTCGGAAGCGCATAGAAAACTTTATCACTATTACAAGATCGTCTATCCATGAAAGGGCGACGTGACATGAAGACATTGGTTTGCCTGTTCGCTGTTCTGTTTTCGGCATCGTCATTTGCCGTTGATGTTTCGGCCTTGCCGCCGTCGGAATATGCCGATACGGAGGTTTCGACGAACTTTGTGTTTGCGGTCGGGGAAGGCGGCGGGCGGAGGCTTGTGTTTTCGCTGGAGCTTGAGGCGGGGACGACGAACAACGTCGAAGTCGCAATCGGATGTGACGCGGACTGCGACGGGTGGCTTTCGCTCGATGAAACCGCGCTTGCCGTCGGCTACGACTGTGGCGAGTGGTTTGCGAGGTCTGCGGCGAAGGACTGCGTGACGATTTCGAACGCGGCGGTTTCGGGGACGTTCCGGCGCACGTATGAAGTCCGCTCGCGGCACATCGACCCGGCTTGGAATCTCGTCAAGGTGACGCGGCGCGGGCTTGGCGCTTCCAACGAGAACGTCTCGTTCAAGCTCGTCGAATTCGGATTCGGCGTGAAGATATGGTAGTTGTGACGACACTCTCGTTCCTTGTCTTGTGGCAAGGCTTACGTCGATGCAAATAGGCTTGGAAATGCGATAAGTTGCAGAAAACGCGAAACAGCACGCGAAAAATGAAGCGACGGCGGGGTCTCTCCCCACAGCGGCGCAGAGGTGTTGCGGGGGAATGGACCAAAGACGAAGTCCCAGACTTAAGGTCACAAATCGTGACCTTAAACAAGAGGCAAGGGCAACACCTAAAATACATGCCATATGCGTTCACGGAGCAAGGAATAGCTATGCTTTCAGCCGTGCTCAAAAGCGAAACCGCTATTGCCGTGAGCATTCGCATAATGGATGTGTTCGTTGCGATGCGTCGCTCGCTTGCCTCGCTTGCGCCTTTGCTGTCTCGTATCGAAGCCACGGAACGCCGTCAGCTGAAACAGGAAGACGCGCAGGCCCGCAACGAGGAACGCTTCAAGTTGATTCTCGACGCGATGCAGGACAAGAAGTTTCCGCCGCAGAAGGTGTTCTTTGACGGGCAGGTATACGACGCGTTCGAGCAGATGAAGAAGTTCGTGCGCATGGCCAAGACGGAGCTGATTGTCATAGACCCGTACTTCGACGACTCCGTTCTGCCGCTCATCGCGCAGAAACGGCCAAACGTATCGGTCCTTGTGGTGAAGAACACGCGCAAGAATCTCCTTCATGCCGTCGATGTGGCGCAGTTCAATGCGCAATACAACAACATGCTAACAGTCAAAGAGTCCGTCAAGTTCCATGACCGATTCCTCATCATCGACAAGACAACCCTCATTCACGGAATGCGCCGAAGAAACGCCTTGCGTTTCGGAGGGAAGATTTGCCGAAGGCAAACCCGTAGGGCGCCCAAGCGTCCGCGGTGCGTCGCTCAATCATCTTGGCAAGAAGTGTTTCGCGTTCTCATCCCTCGACAAGTCCAACATCCCCGACATACTGGCGAAGATATAACAGGACATGGAAAAGGTCGCTCACCATTCAATAGGGTTTCGCGGGGACCGTTCCCGTGCGTTCAGAGGTGTGGTGGGGATGGATGTAGCGTGTAGTGCCGACTGATGTCGGTGCTGCCGGAGAGGCGCGGGGTGGGAGTGGAGACGCAAGGGGCGCAGAACCCTTGAAAAATGGGCCTTTCGCGGGGTCTGTCCCCAAGTTTCGGTTTGTTCAAAAAAATGTAAAGATGATTTATTGAACCTTTGCCTGCTTACTAAATGCTATAATTCGCACCGTGAAAAGAGGATGCATGTATCAATGAGGCGTGCGCGGATAAAACTGGGTTTCGATTATTCCGATATGCCCGAACGCAAGGTCGTTTCGCTTGAAGCGGACGGAATCGCTTGCGTGCCGGCGATTGGTTTTGACAACTTCCAGCGGGCGTGGAAGGTTCCGGAGGTGCACCGCCATCCGGAATGTCTGGAGATATCCCTCTGCCTGCGAGGAAGCCTTGGATTCGAGTTCAGGGGCCAGACGCGCACTCTTCTTCCTGGGAACGTGGCGGTGTCAGGACCGGACGATCCGCACCGCTTCAGCAGCTATCCCAAGCGTCTCAGCAAGTACTGGTTTCTGTTCCGAATACCGACCGGACGATTTCCGCTTCTGCGGCTTCCGTCCGGCGAGAAACGGTGGCTCGTGCAGAAATTGATGGCGCTTTCCGGCCGGATGTTCAACGGCGAACGGCTTTTGCCGTGCTTCCAGCGCATATTTCGCATCTACGATTCAGGCCCGGTGAAATCTCTGGAAAGGTCGCTGCTTCTCAGGAGTGCCGTCACCGACTTGCTGTTGAGGATCGTGGAATGTTCCAAGTCCCCTCCGAGACAGGAATCGAACGCCAGGCTCAAGAGCATCCTGCGAGAGATGGAGGAACATCCGGAGCGCGATTACAGGATTGATGAACTTGCGGAGCGGGCAGGTATGTCTCCGTCCAATCTTGTGAAGCGGTTCAAGAAGCTCACCGGATTGCCGCCCCACGCGTTTTGTGTGCAGCAACGCATCGCGAAGGCCACGGAGATGCTTCGGCAGGGCAGTCGGTCGATTGCCTCCATCGCGGACGAACTCGGCTTCGCCTCGTCGAGGCATTTCGCCACGAGTTTCAAACAGGCCACAGGCGTCGTTCCGAAACTATGGAAAGCCGGGAAAGCGAAGAAAGGGAAAGCCACGCCATGACGACCGCTGCTCTACACAAGATTTTGCCATTGTCGATTGCATTTGCCGCAGCTTGTGCTGCAGCTGGCATGGACTTGCCGGAAACGGATTTCTGGCAGGGAAAGATTGATGCCGTCGCCTCAATGGGGGGCGGCAAGGTTACAGTGCCTGCGGGTCGCCATGTAGTCGGCCAGCTTGATCTTAGGAGCAATGTTGAGCTGCATCTTGAAAAGGATGCCGTCCTTGAGGGGATGGTCGGACTTGAGCATTACAGGATTGTGCCTTTGCCGTTTTCGGAAGGCCTGGTCTGGAGCGCAATTGTAATGGCAGTATCTCAGACGAATGTCGCAATCACAGGCCATGGCCAGATATATGGGAACGGAACGGCGTGGCCACAACCAGAAGTGTATGGCAACCACGAAGGAAGACGCGCCAGAGGGATTCTTTTCGCAGATTGCGTTGGCGTTCGCCTCGAGGATTTTACGCTTCGTGACACGGCTTGTTGGGGGTGCGTGTTCAAATGCTGCGACGGCGTAACTGCCAGAAGGGTCACCATCGACAATCATGGCAACCTCAACAACGATGGCTTTGACATCGAGGCAAGGAACGTTGTCATTGAGGATTGTGACGTCGATTCCGGCGATGATGCATTTTGCCTCAAGTCGAATAATCCGGATTTCTCCGTCGAGAATGTGATTGTCAGGAATTGCATTGGCCGTTCGCATTGCAACGCATTCAAGCTCGGCACGGCATCGCATGGGACTATGCGGAACGTCCGATTCGAAAATTGCCGCTCGGCAGCACCGCGTCGCGATTTCGTAGACACGCGGCCGTCTTCTCCGAACTTTGGCAAATGCTGCTACACGCGCGGCGTGCGATGCGGGTATCCGCATGGCACGGGGCAGGCGGCAATTGCAATCGAAAATGTTGACGGTGGCGTGGTGGAAGATGTCGTCTTTGAAAACATTGAGGCTTTTGGTTGCCGTGTTCCACTTTTCATTCGCGGTGGAACTCGCGCTGGACGGCCGTGCGGAACGCCGCCAGGAGACAAGTACGTGTTTCGTAACATCAAGGTCAGGCACGTTCGCGGAGAGGCGCTGTTTGGACTCGCGAGTTCAATTACTGGCGTGGATGGCTGCCGTGTCAAGGACGTCCTGCTTGAAGACATTGACGTTGTCTGCGCTGGTGCTGGCGCAGAGGAGTCCGCCGCAGCACATTCCGAACCGGTTCCGTATATTCCGGGCGCCTATCCGGACGCCGTCATGTTCACGCATCTTCTGCCGGCATACGGATTATACGTAGATAGAGTCGATGGACTTTCGATGGACAGTGTGAGCTTTCGCCTGAGAAGGGAGTCCAATGATTGCCGCCGTGCTGTATTTCTGACAGGAAACTAAAACGTAGATAAAGAAAGGAAAAGCCAAGCTATGACCTGCAAAACTAGAAAACGGAACGCAATTGTATTGGCTCTGGCATGCGCTATTGCCGGTGCGGCTTGCGCCGATACGCTTGTGTGGACTGGAAAATACGGAGATATGTTCGACAGCTGGACCGCGAACTGGACGAACCAGGCGACAGGCGCAGAGTCCGTGTTCTCCGCCGGCGACACGGCCGCGACGGCCCAGAAGGACCATATCGTGTTCTCGGTGCCTGCCGAAGAAAACATCACTGTATGCATTACGCAGAGCGTCAGCGCAGCCGGCATGAACGGAAACAAGGGTTTCAACCCGGCCAGCATCCTCTTTGACGTGGACGGCGAAATGCTGCTCACAAACACGGATGTCGGAAACTTTCTCGGCCAGAGGAACGGGCCGTGGACGAAGCGCGGTTCGGGGAAGGTGACCATGACCTCCTCGAGCGGACGACTTTTCATAGGGCCGTCCTATCTGACGATTGAGGAAGGAGAGGTCTCGTTTGTGCGCCCCGCCGGTGCAAACTACGGCATCATGAACTACTGGTTTGCCTACAACAGGCCAATCACTGTGAAGGATGGCGGTACGCTTTCCATGAGCATTTACGGGATGAACGCGAACGGAAGCTGGCCCGGGAAGTCCGACTACTACACCAACATGCCGAACATGAAGATAACGGTTGAGCTGGGCGGCAAGTTCCACATCGACTCGACCAACGTAACCGGCTTCACGATGATGCCGGAGCTGGAATTCAACGATGGCGCGGCATTCGATTTCAAGGGCTACAATGGATATCAATCGCTCAACACCGGCACTGGAGCAAGCGGGCCGGGGATGTTCTTCTTCCCGAGGAAGGTCACGCTGAAAGGCACGGGTACGCCGTACGTGTGGGACGCGATGGACTCGGGAGACGTGGCCGCCGCCGCGATCAACCTATGGGATTCGCCGCTTACGGAGTTTCAGGTGGCGGATGTCGACGCCGGGGATGGCGCGGACTTCATAATGGGCCTTCAGTTGCGCGACCGCTACACGAACACGACTGAAGCCTGCCGGATCGCCGCAGGCTTCATCAAGAGCGGTCCGGGAACGATGGCTCTCACGAACATGTACAACACGCTCACCGGTGACATCGAGGTGCGCGAGGGCATGCTGATAGCGGGGCCGCCGTACGGGCCGGGCGACCCAGTCGTCAATGGCGGCAAGTTCCGCGATCTCTCGCGTGGCTGGTCATGGCTTGGCGCGCAGGGGGTAGAGCGCACGATTGCCGTCTCGAACGGTGCCACGCTGTATCTGCCATGCCGGAACACCTGGGGCGCATACCGACAGATCACGAACGACATTTGCGGCGTCACCACGATCTACCTCGATGGAAATCTCAAGATCAGGGATGGCGAGTCGGACGTGATCCCGAACCTCACCGTGACCGGAAACGCCAGGCTGTGCGAGAACCTGGGCATGAACGGCTATGGCGTGATGATGGTTGCCGGAACCTTCCGCGTGACAGGCGACAAGGCCTTTGATTGGCCGTGGGCAAACGGCGAGGCGAGCAATATCGGCCAGACTGCCTACATGCTGGCGGGCTATCCGCAGACGGAGTTCAACATCGAGGATGTGACGGGCGACGGCTCCGTCGATTGCACGATCCACCGTCCATTCGCTGTGAACAACTATTTTCTGCGGCAGGATCTGGACATAAAGTACACGCTCGACGATTGGGCGTTCGGGTTCCGCAAGACGGGCGTCGGCACGATGCGCCTCACGGCGGCGAAGTTCAACCGCAGCGGCAACAACTATGCGCCGATGAACGGCAACGCGACGGTGGAGGAAGGTACGCTGCAGCTGGACGGAAGCATGCTCGAGACGTCGTCAAACGTGATCGTCAGGGCTGGTGCGTATGTGGCGGGGACGGGAGCCGTGAACAATGTCGTGTTCGAGAACGGCGGCGGCTTCTGCGCGACGGCTGGCGTGACGGGCGCGCTGGCGATCTGCGGCAACTGCAGCTTCGGGACGGGCGGGAGCGTCAACATCCTGGCGCCGGCCGATTTTGACAGGAAGACGCTGAACCAGCCGCTGGCGCGGATTGACGGCACAGTGACTGGAGGCGAGAATCTGGCGGGGTGGTCCGTGAAGTTCAATGGTGTGGATGCCGGGAGTCAATACAGGGTTCGCCTCTCGCCCGGTGGCGTGCTCTCCGTGCGATACCCGCGCGGCTTTTCGTTGGTGTTTCGGTAAGAGATGGGCGGCATGAAAAGCAAAGCTGCGATTTGGTTGGCTGCCGCCCTGATGGTGGCGTCGAGTGGATGTTGTGATGACAACGGCAAGGACTGGGAGGCGCGGCGCAAGGCCGCGCTTGACCAGATGCGCACGTTCGTGTACAACACGGACGGCTGCGACATTCTGTACTGGCCCACGAACCAGCCGGTCAGCGTGGCGGCGTTCACGGACAGGCGCCTGAAGTATGCGCTCAACTCGCGCATCGCCGTGGTGTCGTACTGCCCACAGAGCGCGGGGTTCGGCCACTTCACCTGCCGCAAGGCCGGCGAACCGCTTACGAACACGGTGACGGCCATCCATCGCGGCAATCCGTCCGCGCGAAACGCCGCTGCTGACTTTTTCGCCATTGGCACGGATTCGCTCAAGATGGCGAGCGAATTCTGCCGCACGAACGGCCTCGGCGTATTCGTATCGATTCGCGTGAACGACCAGCACGACCGCAGCTCATCCGTAGAGAATGGCTACAGCGCGCTCTTCCCGCCTTTCAAGAAGGCGCATCCGGAATACCTGATGGGCAGCATCGACCGGTCGAAGAACGGGCATCTCTTCCGCGGCGGGGTCAGCTGGAGCAGCGTGGACTTCACGCACCGCGAGGTGAGGGAGCGGATGAAGGGGTTCGTGAGGCAGTTCGTCGACAATTACGACGTGGACGGCATCGAGTACGACTTCAACAGGCACTTCATCCTGTTCAAGAGCGTGGCCGAGGGTGGCGTCGCGTCGGAGGAGGAGAAGTCGCTGATGACGGAGCTGATGCGCGATCTGAGGAAGATAACCGAAGATGCCGGCAGGAAGCGCGGCAAGCCGATCGTCGTGTGCATGCGCGCGCCGGACTCGGTCGGCTACGACAACGCCTGCGGCATCGACCTCGAGCGCTGGTTCGCGGAGCGACTCGTGGACGTGTGGATCGGGGCGGGGTACTTCCGCCTCAACCCTTGGGAGGATTCAGTGGCGCTCGCGCGGAAACACGGGATAAGGTTCTACGCCTCGATTGACGAATCGCGCATCGAGGGCAAGGCGAAGGCCACCAACGTGCCGTTCATACCGGGGCGCACGGGCAGGGCGGCGTATGCGGCGCGGTTTGCCGAGGCGATGGCGGCCGGGGTTGACGGCGTGTACGTGTTCAACCTCGAAGGACCGCAACTCAACAGCATCGCCCAGATCGACGGCGCGCACAGCGAAGGGGAGAACAAGCTGTATTTCGCGCGCTTCCGCGGCACGGGCGGGTACCGACCGGAGAGTTGGCTCAAGGACGGCGGCAGGTTTGACAACCTCCCGAACATCGACCCAGGGCTGCAGAAGGACCAGATGCCGACGCACAAGCCGAGCGAACGCTATGAGTTCAACATGACCATAGGCGACGATATCGCCGTCGCCAACCTGCCGCCGAGAATCACAGTGAAGGCGCTTACCAATCTGAAAGCTGGCGATGAGATCGGACTATCAGTGAACGGGCAGAAGCTCAAGGCCGGGTTGTGCAATGATGGACTCTTCGTCTGCAATGCGCCGGCCGGCGCGGTCCGAAAGGGCCGGAACGAGTTTGCCGTGACCTTCCCCAGCCGCGACGGGAAGTACACGCTTAACGATTTCGCCGTCGAAATTCGGTATCGATGACCAATAGGGACGCTACGCGCCATGCTTCGAGTTTCTGATCTGCTGGTTATCGGTGTCTATTTCGCCGCAATGGTGGGCCTTGGCTTTGTGTTCATGCGCCGGAACCGGACCAGCGACGCCTATTTCCGCGCCGGTGGCCGACTTCCCTGGTGGGTCGTGTCGCTTTCCATATACGCCACGATGTTTTCTTCCATCACGTTCCTGTCGGTTCCCGCGATGAGCTATTCGGGGGACATGCGCTACTACGTGATTTCGTTTGGAATCCTCCTTCTGGCACCCGTTGTGGTGAAGTGGTATCTGCCGTTTTTCCGCCGCCTCAACCTGACGAGCGCATACGAATATCTTGAGGTCCGTTTCAACCTGCCGTGTCGCCTTTTCGCCTCGGCTGCATTCATTCTCTTCATGGTGGCGCGCACCGGCATCGTGGCGTATCTGCCTGCGCTTGCGCTATCCGCCGTCGTGGGCATCGACATTGACATTGCGATCCTGTCCGTCACGGCGGTCACCATCCTGTACTGCACCATTGGCGGCGTTGAAGCCGTGATCTGGAGTGACTTCGTGCAGTCGCTGGTCCTTATCGCCTCGACCGTCCTCATCCTTGTGTGGCTCGTCTGCGGGACGGACGGCGGGTTTTCCGGATTCCTCCAGTCGGGCCTTGAGGCCGGCAAGTTTCGCGTGTTCGACTTCGCCTTCGACTGGACGAAGCCATGCTTCTGGGTCGTGTTCGTGGCGGGGATCGTGGCGAACCTCGCCTCCTATACCTCTGACCAATGCGTCGTGCAGCGCTACATGACTACGGTCGACGAGCGCGGCGCGGCGCGTTCCATCATGCTGAACGGCGTCCTGTCGCTCGTGAACTGCTTCGTGTTTTTCGCGATGGGCGTCGCGCTGTGGACGTTCTACCAGTCGCACCCCGGGGCCTTGCCGGCAGACGTCAAGCCGGACGCAGTGCTGCCGGTCTTCATCGCCCGCGAGCTCCCCGCTGGCGCGTCGGGCCTCGTGCTGGCCGCGGTTGCGGCCGCCACCATGAGCACGCTTTCGGCAAACCTGAACTCGGCGGCCAGCGCCATCACCACGGATTTCTGGGGGCGGCTGCGCGCATCGGTCTCCGACCGCTCGATGCTCATCTGCGGCAAGGTGAGCACCGTGGCCATAGGCGTGTTGGGCGGAGTGTTTGCGCTGGCGCTTGCCAATGCTAACGTCGGCAACATCTACGACCAGTTCCAGCGGTTCCTCGGCATCCTCACAGGCGGCCTTGGCTGCCTTTTCTTCATGGGGGTGTTCATGAAGCGCGTGAATGGCTTCGGCGCCACCTGCGGGCTGGTGGCCAACTATATCGTATGCTTTGGGCTTGATCTGGTGCCGTGGTCGGGCAGGCCGCATGTTCTGACGTATGGCGCACTCGGCATGGTGGTCTGCCTGCTGGTCGCGCCTGTGGCAAGTCTGAAAGGAAAACGAAAATGAAGAAGAAGGGAAATTTTGGGACAAAGGGAGTTTATGCCGGACTGCGCGGCGCCTACGCCGCAATGTTCACGCCAATCGACCGCAAGGGGCGCGTCGACACCGAGGCCATCGGGCGGATTGTCGAGTATGGGCTGGCGAACGGACTCAAGGGCTTCTACCTGACCGGTTCGACAGGCGGCTGGTTCCTGCTTTCGCCGGAGGAGCGCGTCACTGTGTGGAAGGCGACAGCCAAGGCCGCCAACGGGCGATGTCCGTTGATAGCGCATGTGGGGGCGACCAGCACAGACGAGTCCGTGGCGCTGGCAAAGGCGGCGGCGGACGCCGGGATGGACTGGGTGTCGTCGATCGCGCCGCCGGTGTTCGGGGGCGGCTTCGAGGGTGTCTATCGCCACTACAAGGCCGTTTCAGAGGCGACGGACTTGCCATTCATGGCCTATTCCATCGGGTCGGAAATAGTCCCTGAGCGCGACATCCGGCTCTTTGATCTCAAGAACGTCAGGGGAATGAAGTACACGGGGCGGGATTACTACGCTGCACAGGCGATGAAGCTTGCCCTTGACGAGCGAAAGGAGACGGTCTGGTTCGCCGGCTGCGACGAACAGCTTCTCTGCGCGCTTGCGTTCAACGACGTGTTCGCCGGCGGCATCGGAACGACGTATAACATAATTCCGCGCCACTTTTCGGAGATTTGCCGTTTGGCGGACGCCAACGACTTCCATTCGGCGTCCAGGTTTCAGGAGGAGGCAAACAAAGTCGTGCGACTGATGATCCAGTCGTCCAACTGGTCGTACCGCAAGGCAATGATGAAGTTCATCGGCATCGACTGCGGTCCCTACCGCGCTCCATACGCCGCACTGACCGCGGCGGAAGAAAGGGCATTCTTCCGGCAATTCGCCGCGCTTGGCGTCGTGGCGCGGAATCAGGCAATACGAGGGCATCAGAAGGGGAAACGGTTATGATCATTTCCAGAAGAAGCTTTTTATATTGGGCTGCCACCTCGGTCTTCGTGGGCGGGTGCGCTACACGGCGCGGAGCGAGGCGAGTTCCTGCCAATGCCAAGGTCAACGTGGCGATCATCGGCTGCGGGCTCATCGCCAAGACGACTAACGTGCCAGGCTTCCTGCAGGACGACCGTTGCCGCGTGACGACGGTATGTGATGTTGTCGAGCTTGCGCCCGACTACTTCTACGGTGCGCGCGGCTCGGGCTTTGGGGCTGAGGGGTTCGCCTCGTCCGACGGCTCGTACCGCAGCGACATCTGTGGCTGGCGTGTGATACGCGACATGGTCAACAGGCATTACGGCAACAAGGACTGCCGCGTAGTCACCGACTGGCGCGAGGTGATCGACGACCCGACTATCGACGCTGTGGCGATCTGCACACCCGACCATTGGCATGCGATAATGTCGATTGCGGCGATGAAGTCAGGCAAGCACGTCTTCTGCCAGAAGCCGATGGCGCTCTCCGTAGCGGAGGGCCAGGCGATGGTGCGCGTCGCCAAGGAGACTGGCGTCACGTTCCAGGTAGGCAACCAGGGGTCGACAAATCCAAAGTACCGGCTTTCAGAGGAAATAGTCCTCAACGGCTACGCAGGCAAGGTCAAGGGCGCGACGATATGCATTCCCGCATGCGACCACTGGGTCGGACACGGCCGTAGCACTGCCCGTGCGCCGCTCCCGCGCTACTTCACGAAGGAGGCGTGGGATATGTGGCAGGGCCCCGCCCGCCATTGGGAGGACGACGCCTACATTCCGTCCATCCACGATCCGACCTGCTGGCGCTTCAACAACCGCTACGGCAACGGAATGATTGCAGACTTTGGAGCGCACGAGTTCGACCAGCTTCAGCGCGGCCTCGGCACGCAGCTTACGGGGCCTGTCGCAATCGAGAACATGGAAAGCGACTATGCGACCGGAACCGACCGAGATGTATTCTCGTGGCCTTCAGATTTCAAGTTTGACATTGTCTATGCGAACGGCGTCCGCTGTCATGTCCGCAAGATCAACAAGGAGGGCGGCTGGCCGCGCCAGACGATATTCCACTGCGAGACGGGCGATGTCGGCAGCTACGACCGCAAGGGCAAGGTGCCGGAGTGCCTAAAGAATTTCCAGGAGTCCGACCTTACTGAGAAGGACATCAAGCTGTATCGCCCAAACGAGGGGCATGATGGGTCGAAGTTCCACGAGTCGGACTTCCTCGACGGCATCTACGAGGGTCGCCAGGTTGCATCGACTTGCGAGATGGGGCATCGCACGATTTCGATTGCGCACATTGCGAACATCTGCGCTCGCATGCAGCTCAAGTCCCTAAGGTGGGATCCGAAATCGGAGAAGTTCACCGGCGCTTATGCCGACGAGGCGAACCGTTTCCTTTCGGTCGAATACCACAACGGATGGGAACTGGGGGCCTGACATGGTATGCAGACTTGAAAAGTTGGCGTTGTCAGTTGCGCTTGGCGCGGTGCTGGCGGGCTGCTGCTCGCTGACGTGCGGCGGCGACAGGGACTCGGACGGCTTTGTGCGCTTTGACGGACGTATGCCGCCGGAGGCGCCGGGCGAATACTTCATCTTGCGCTACGAGCGCCCGAACGGCTTCTATGAAAGCGGCGGGAAGAAGGGCCTGGCCAAGTGGGACTTCGTGGAAGTCCGGCAGCTGAAGGATGGATCGACCACGCTTCGCGACGGCGCTCTTTCGAAGTCGAAAGTTGTGGTCGAGCCCCGCAACTGGGCGAAGCTCATCCCGCCCGGTGCACGCAATGTGCGCGTCAAGTTCGTCGATGCGGACTACACGCTTGCCGCGGACGGACGCGAGGAGCCGCCTGTCGGATTCGTCCCGCTTTTCAACGGCAGGGACCTTGACGGCTGGAAGGGCGTGACGCCCGAGGAGAAGTTCAACTGGCCGGGCGTCCGCCGCGCCGCGATTCCCGAAAAGCTGTGGGAGATGCAGGCGAAGGCCGACAAGCTGATGGCGGAGCACTGGCACGTTCGCGACGGCGTGCTCTTCTTCGACGGGCTGCCAGGCGGCAACAACCTTGCGACGAAGAAGGACTACGGAAACTTCGAGGCAGTCGCCGACTGGCGGCTTCTGCGCGTATTCGGCGACACTGGTTTCTATTTGCGCGGTTCGCCGCAGGTCCAGGTCTGGGACCCGAACCTATGGAGCGGACAGGGATCCGGCTGCATTTGGAACAACAAGACCGCACTTTCGGCCGCCCTTGTCTGCGCAGACAGACCGATCGGAGACTGGAACCGCTGCCGTATGCGGCTTGTGGGCGACAAGGTGACGGTATGGCTCAACGGTGAGAAGGTGGTGGACAACGTGACATACGAGTACGCCCGCCAGAAGGGCGCGCCGCTGCCGCTCATCGACCAGTTCGAGTTGCAGTGCCACGGCGACCCCGTCGAATTCCGCAACATCTTCATCAAGGAGCTGCCAGAGGCGGCGAAAA
>Ga0265300_10002115_pt1 | contig 17583 bp, 8 predicted proteins | sample AusTroGonzalo_MG_FD_193482 | JGI IMG/M metagenome (GOLD analysis project Ga0265300, IMG submission 193482) | Bovine rumen microbial communities from tropical cattle in Woodstock, Queensland, Australia - Gonzalo_03 | ecosystem: Host-associated > Mammals > Digestive system > Stomach > Rumen ...
TGGACATCAAATACCTGAGCGACACGACGGGTGTGAAGCTCAGCTACATCCCTGAAGAGCCGTTCAAGCAGACGACCCTGTTGAAGATGCTGAATCTCGACCGACTGGATGACAACCAAAAGACCAATCCGAATGGCCGCTTCGACTACATCGAGGGCTACACCATCCTGTCCCAGACAGGTCATGTCATCTTCCCTGTGGCAGAGCCTTTTGGTGATTGGCTGCGCAAGAAACTCGGCAATGATGACTTGGCTGACAAGTACTGCTACGATGAACTCTATGACTCCACCAAGACGGTGGCGAAGCAGATCGCAGAGAAGAACAAGTTCACGCTGACGGGTGAATACAAGGCCACCAGCGGCAGCGAAATCATGATCGGGGCAGGTATCACTCCTGGCTCTGTAGTGGTGACAGCAGGTGGTGTGACACTGACTGAAGGCACTGACTATAGTGTGGACTACTCCAGCGGCATCGTGAGAATCATCAATCAGAGCATCATCGATGCAGGCACCAACGTCAACGTCAGTGTGGAGAATCATGATGCTTTCTCCTACATGCGCAAGACGATGTTGGGTGTGAACTGGGATTATGACTTCTCCAAAAACTTCAATATCGGTGGTACGTTCATGAAAGTGACAGAGAAGCCCATCACCTCGAAAGTCGCTATGGGCAGTGAGCCGCTGAACAACATGTTGTGGGGCTTCCATATCAATTGGAAACAGAACTCACAATGGCTCACCAATATGCTGGACAAGTTGCCACTCCTCAACCTCAGCGCACCTTCCACCATCTCCTTCACAGGTGAATATGCCCAACTCAAGGCTGGTACTGCCAAAGACACGCAGGGCAACGCTTCCTATCTCGATGACTTTGAGAGCACCAAAAGACCACACGACACGAGCAATCCAAAGGAATGGATGCTGGCCTCCACCCCATCCCATCTGGAATATGGTAAACTGACCAACGATGTGAAATATGGTTACAACCGTGCCCGTCTGGCGTGGTACAACATCGACCCGCTCTTCACCCGTCGTTCCTCTTCGCTGACCCCCAGCCACATCAAGAGCGACGTTGAGCAGCTGTCCAACCACTATGCACGTGAGGTCTATATCCGCGAGGTCTATCCGAACCGTGACACCAACTCAGGTGAAAGCAACACACTGGATATCCTCAACTTGGCCTACTACCCCAACGAGCGTGGTCCTTACAACCTGGACACGGATGTGGACGAGAAAGGTCACCTGAACGACCCCAAGAAGCGTTGGGGAGGTATGATGAGGAAAATCGACATGAGCGACTTCGAGGCCAGCAACATCCAGTACATCGAGTTCTGGATGCTCGACCCGTTCATTTATACAAAAGATGACCGTCGCTATGGTGGTGACCTCTATTTCAACTTGGGTGACATCAGTGAGGATGTGCTGAAGGACGGAAAGAAATCCTACGAGAGTGGTATGCCTGTCAGCTCTGCCTCCACCTATGTGGAAACGCTCTGGGGACGAGTGCCCAGCGAGAAGTCTGTGGTCTATTCGTTCTCCAACGAGAGTGGTGCCCGTCCTAAGCAGGATATCGGTTTGAACGGTCTCGCTGACGCTGACGAGCGCACCTTCGGCATCTATTCCGACTACCTCAATGCCATCAAGAGCAAGGTGAGCACAGCCGTCTATGACTCCATCTTCGAAGACCCTGCAGGTGACGACTACCATTACTTCAGAGGCAGCGACTTCGATGCAGCACGCACATCCATCCTCGACCGATACAAGTACATCAACTCTCCTGAAGGCAACTCGCCCAACAGCAGTGGATCGGGAGAGCGTTATTCGACTGCCTACAAGAGCACACCTGATGCCGAGGATGTGAACTCTGACTACACAATGAACGAGTACGAGAACTTCTATGAGTACCACGTCAGCCTCCGTCCGCAGGACATGATTGTGGGTCGCAACTTCATCGTCGATTCGCGTGAGACCACCGTCGGACTGCGCAATGGAAAGAAGGAGAATGCCACTTGGTATCAGTTCCGTATCCCTGTAGAGGAATATGACAGCAAGGAGGGTACCATCAGCGACTTCTCCAGCATCCGCTTCATGCGTCTCTACATGACAGGCTTCGAAGAGCCCATTGTAGTGCGTCTGGCCAACCTCGATCTGGTGGAAGGTGAATGGCGCAACTACACCCAGACCCTCTACACAGGTGAGAAGCCCAGTGTGAGCGGAAGCATCGTGCCTTCAGCTGTCAACATCGAGGAGAACAACGACAAGGCTCCTGTCAACTACGTGCTGCCTCCAGGCATCACCCGTGTGCTTGACCCCCAACAGCCCCAACTCTCACAACAGAACGAACAGGCTTTGGCACTCACAGTGGAAAACCTTGCTTCTGGCGATGCACGTGCCGTATATAAGACCATGAATATGGACTTCCGCAACTACAAGCACCTGCAGATGTTTGTTCACGCCAATGCGATGGAGGGCGACACAGAACTGCAAGACAACCAGATGAGCCTCTTCATCAGATTGGGTAGCGACTACAAGAGCAACTACTACGAATACGAGATACCACTCAAACTGACGCCTGCCGGTCATTACGACACCTACACCGCCCAAGGTTGTAAGGCTGTATGGCCTGAGGAGAACATGCTGGACATCGACTTCAGCACCCTTACCAACCTCAAGCACGAGCGCAACAAGGCAAAGGCCAACGGCTCAGCCAGCTACACACAGGTTTACTCCGCCTATGACGACAACCGTCCGAACAACAAGGTGAGCGTCATCGGTAACCCATCGTTGGGCGAGGTGAAGACCATGATGATTGGTGTGCGCAACAACGGCCGTCGTACAGGCAATGTGGAAGTGTGGGTGAACGAACTCCGTATGCAAGACCTCACGGACGAAGGTGGTTGGGCAGCACAGGGTAACCTCAATGTGCAGATGTCCGACCTCGGTTCTGTGAACATGACAGGTCATGTGGAGACAGCTGGTTTTGGAGGTCTTGAGGAGAAGGTGAACCAACGTCGCATCGATAACCTTTACGAGTGGAGCATCACTACACAGCTGGAACTGGGCAAGTTCTTCCCTGAAAAGTGGAAGATGAACCTCCCGTTGTACTACTCTTACTCTTGGCAGAAGCTCTCGCCCAAGTACAATCCGTTCGACACCGACATGCTCCTGAAGGATGCCCTCGACGAGTGTGAGAACAAGGCTGCACGTGACTCCCTCAGCAATCTCACAGAGTCAATCGTGAAGAACAAGAACCTGTCGCTGAGTAACTGGAAATCGAACGTGCAGAGCCGCAAGCCTATGCCATACGACCCAGCCAACTTCACCTTCAGCTACAGCTATAGCCAACGCTACAAGACGGGTGAGACCACCGTCTATGAGAACGAGGAGAACTGGCGTCTCAACCTTGGCTACAACTACGCACCCAAGTACAAGCCCCTGGAACCATTCAAGAATCTGAAGAGCAAGTCGAAGTGGCTCGACATCGTGAAGGCTCAGAACCTGCAATGGCTGCCACAAAGTCTCTCGTTCAACACCGACCTCACACGTAGCTACTACGAATTCCAGGAACGTGACATCGATGCTGGCACCAAGATGCCTGTCATCTTCTCCGATCAGATCTTGTGGAATCGTGACCTAACTGTCAAGTGGGACATCTTCAAGGCCCTCAAGATGTCGTGGACTTCTTCCACCCATGCTGAGATTGAGGAGCCACACGTTATTGTGAACAAGCACCTCTACCCTGATGAGTACGCCGTGTGGAAAGACTCTGTCAAGCGAAGCCTCGCTTCCTTCGGACGTCCACTCACCTATCGCAGCACCTTCAACGGCTCTTATCAGGTGCCTATCAATAAGATTCCAATCTTCGACTGGATTACAGCCGATGGTACTTATAACGCCAACTACAACTGGACACGTGGTACAGAACTGGAGGACGGTACTTCGCTCGGCAATACTGCCAGCACCCAACGTACTGTCAACATCAATGGTCGCTTGAACTTCGACACACTCTACAAGAAGTGGAAGTTCTTGGCTGATGCTGAGAAACGACTCTCTGGCAGCACGAAGAAAAACAACAACACGACACGTCGGACAGCGACCCAAAATGCGCGTACGACTGCCAGGAACAAGAGTGACGATGCAGAGGCAGACGCGGAGGCTGACAGCAAGGATGCCAAGAAGACCACAGCCAAGAACAATAAGAACGCAGAGACCGACACCAAGAAGTCCAAGAGCTTCACAAAGGAAGTGACCCTCAACGACTCGACCAGCACGGAGGTCAAGCATGGTCAAAACTCCAAGCGTCTCATCGTGCGTGCCACAACAGCTGAAGGCAAGACCTACAAGCTGAAATACAAAAAGGTGGATGCCAACACCATCAAGGTGAAGAACCAAGACACCATTCCTATCAAGATCAGCGTGGTGGCAAAACGTCCACTCGACGACCTCTCTTGGTACAGAACCTCACAAGTCTTCGCACGTGGACTCATGATGCTGCGTAATGCCAGCATCTCCTATCGCAACACCTACGCCCTCACCCTGCCAGGTTTCCGTACAGAGGTGGGTGACGCCTTCGGTCAGAAGCGTATCAGTGGTCTTCTCTCCCCAGGCATTCCATTCGCCCTGGGTGCTGTGGACGATGACTATATTAACAAGGCAGCCCGTCATGGATGGCTCATGCAGAACGACTCCAACATCACCACCCCTGCCACAACGGCTACGATGGAAGACCTGCAGCTGAGAGCTACTTTGGAACCTATCAAGGACTTCAAGATTGACCTCACAGCCACGCGCACCATCAACAAGTCGCGCAGCATCCAGTTCATGTACGAAGGCATGCCTGCCACCCAAAGCGGTTCGTTCTCCCAGACAGTCATCTCGTTTGGTTCAGCCTTCGAGTCAAGGGGTAGCATCAACAACAACTACCACTCGAAGCACTTTGACAAGTTCCTCAAGAACCTGCCCATCATCCAAAGCCGCCTGGAAGCCAAATATGCCAACACGAAATACCCAGATCGGGCGGGCAGCGAATGGGCTGGAAAGCCTTACGACCCAGCCAATGGTGGGGTGGAAATCTATTCTGCCGACGTGATGGTGCCAGCCTTCCTCTCTGCCTACTGCGGAGGAAATGCCCTCTCCACACCACTCGACATCTTCCCTGCCATCTCCCGACTGATGCCGAACTGGAGCTTCTCCTACAGCGGACTCACGAAGATCTCTCCTTGGTTGGCTGACCATTTCAAGAGCTTCAACATCAACCACACCTACAAGAGCGTCTATTCTGTCGGAGCCTATAACTCCTACTCGAACTTCATGGAATACATGAACGACTGGGGCTTCATCAAGGATGTCACCACTGGCAACCCCATCCCATCATCCATGTACAATGTCTCCACCGTCAGCATCAACGAGTCCTTCTCGCCGCTCATCGGTATCAGCATGACCTTCAACAACGACCTCACGGCTAAACTCGACTTCAACAAGGTGCGTACCCTCAACCTCTCTATGACCAGTGTCGCCCTCACGGAGAACTTCTCCGACGACATCTCCCTCACCATGAGCTATAAGGTCAAAGACCTCAACCTCTTTGGTGCCAAGTCCATCCAGAGCAACGAGGGCAGGAAATCAAAGTCGAAGTCTAAGTCGAAGAACAAGAAGGATGAGCCTCAGACGAACACCAACTCGCGTAACACACGCAACACGGTGAGTCACGACCTCAACATGAACGTCAACTTCCAATACAGGATGCAGAACGCCCTCAATCGCAACATCCAGACAGCCATCACGACTGCCACTGGTGGTTCAACGGGTTACACGCTGAAGCTCTCAGCCAACTACACGTTCAGCCGCCTCCTCACCCTCTCAGGATACCTCGATTGGCAACGTAACGTGCCACTCGTCTCCCAATCCTCCTACCCCACCACCAATGCCGATTTTGGTGTCAGCATGAAGTTCTCATTGACAAGATAAAAGTAACACCTATTTTACGGCAACTTCTCCTTTTCCCCATACAAAAGGCATCAACTTCCCTCGTTTTCTGACATTTTCTTTAAAAAAAATCCCTTTTGTTTGGTTATTAATAAAAAAAGTCCTTAATTTGCAACAAACTCGGTTAACTTATTAGAACAGCCGATTGAAACAAGACGTACGCGAACGTCATCTTTCGCTTGTGACTCTCGGTAAATAGATTATTCACATGAAATAATGAAAACCCACAAGTTGGATTGACGAACACCGTAAGCGCTCCCACGTCTTTTGTTTTATCACAAATCTATTACTAACAGCCAAATTTGGGAGGCTATAGGCAACTATTTTTTACGAATATGAAAAAGATATTCTTTATCATGAGCCTTTTCCTATTAACAGGCGCCACTATGAGTTATGCACAACTCAGTCAAGAACAAATCAAGGAAAGAAAGGCAAACCTAAAACTCTCGAAGACAGAATTGAGCGAGAAAGCCAGCAAGGCTGCTCGGAAAGAAGCAAAAAACCTGCAAAAACAAGGATGGCAAAATGCGCCAGGTGCACTGCCTTTGGAGAAGCAATTGGATAAGTCATACATGATGCAGATGGAGTATGACGATAATTTATTCCCCAAATATATTATGGCAGAAGCTATGAGCACAGGAGAGAACTATGATGCTGCCAAGATGCAAGCAACAGAGTTGGCAAAACAAGGCATCGCAAGTTTGATTCAGACAGAAGTAACGGCATTGATTAATAACACTGTTTCTAACAAGCAGCTCGAAGCCGAAGAAGCAGCTTCTGTTGTACAAAGCATTTCTGCAGCAAAGAATCTCATCTCACAAAGCTTAGGTCGCACCATCTCTGTAGTAGAAGTATATCGTACTCTTCCTAACAAAAACAAGGAAGTTCTTGTTCGTCTTGCATATAGCCAAGACCAAGCAAAAGCTGCTGCAAAGAAAGCGATTCGTGAAGACCTCGAAAAACAAGGCGAAGCCCTGCATAATAAGCTTGACAAAGCATTGGGATGGTAACGTCAAGTATGGCATACAAATTCTATGAGAAATAAAATACATAGTATCATACTTTTTTCTCTATTCACTCTCCCCATCTTTGCCCAAAAGTTAAAGACGGTGGAGGGTGAATACACCTATTATGCACCAGAAACCGTATCACTCGAGGAGGCCAAAAGAAAAGCACTTGAGCGCGCCAAGATAAAGGCTGTAGAAGATGCGTTTAATGCCGTTGTATCGCGATACAATACCACACAAACCACAATCCGCAATGGACATACCGACAGTAACTTCACTAGTATTGGTGGCAGTGAAGTGAAAGGTGAATGGATAGAAACTATTGGTGAGCCCATCTACCAAACTGCTTATGAAGGGAACATGCTCGTCGTAACAGTCAAAGTAAAAGGAAGGGCACGGGAAATCAACGCCGCTTCTATCGACTTCAAAGCAAGAATTCTCCGTAATGGCACAGAGGACAAATTCGAGAGTGACAATTTCAGAGCAGGAGATGATCTCTATCTCTCTTTTACATCTCCTGTAGCTGGCTATCTCGCTGTCTATTTGGTTGATAGTGACAATGAAGCATTCTGTCTATTACCTTATCGTAACCAAGCAAATGGAATTTATCCAATTGAGGCTAATCATCGCTATTTGTTCTTTAATGAGAAAGAATCTCCTGAATCGGAACGTAAATTTGTAGATGAATATGTCATGACTTGCGAACGAACAACTGAAAACAATTATATATATGTTATTTTTTCACCCAATCAATTTACTAAAGCTGCAGACAACAATATGGATGTCGCACTTCCACGACAACTGAGTTTCGAAGACTTTAACAAATGGTTGGTGAAATACAGGAAAATGGATCAGGAAATGGTTGTAAAAAGGAATCCTATCACCATTCAAAAGCGAATGTAAAAAAAAAAATCGCCATCATAAGGAAATCTATGTTCCATCAATAAAAGCCTCCAGAAAGTTTCTCAACTTCTGGAGGCTTTTTCTCAATTCTCAATGAGAGACAAATATATAATATTCTAATTAAAAATTATTCCTTATCCAATCGCCAGTCGCCCCAATCTCCCGCCTGAAGCTGACTCTGAATGGTTGGTGTTTGGAGCTTTCCATTCAAACGTATACTCTGCTGCTTCACATTCATGGAAATGTATTCAGCCAATTTCTTGTAAGTGGTCTTACCCTTATCCTCCTGAAGTTTTTTGAGAAGGAAATAGGTGAAAAGACCATGTTTCTGATTCTCATATGGGTAAGCGGTCTCACTGCCTGAACATGCACTAAATACCACCACTTTACCGATAGGAGTTTCCTCACGCGCCTTAATGGCAACGCCTCGTGCCGCCACATCCATAATCTCACCATTCCTTTTGGTACCACTAAAGCATGCATCAAGGAAAAACGTAACAGTACCAGTGTTGTTAGCCGTGAGTTGCTGATAGAATGTCGAAAGTTTGTAACCAGTCTGGATACTGCGAGGGGTGGCATCGACAGGCAGAAGGTAACTCTCACCATTGCTGGGATCAGGTAATCCGTGACCAGAATAGTAAACAAGGAGTTTCATTCCTTCGTATGCTGCCTGAAGTTCTTTCATACGGTCAACAGCGCCATACATCTCACCGCCAGTAGCATCGGTCACTTGTACAATATTCTCCTCTGGAATACCAAGCACACGTGTACAGTAGCGTTGGAAGGACCGACCGTCTGCAGAAGCGAAAGGCACAGACTCAACATTCTTGTAATGTTCATTAGAAATGATAAGGGCAAAAGTATTGGTATTTGTATTGGGCTTATTTTCAGGTATATTGACATCAACTGTGGATTCACCCACATTAAGAGGCTCATCGACAGTAACCTGCTTCTCCTGTTGCTTGGATGGTGTATTCTCCACTGCTGCGACAAATACTTCTTCATCATTCCATTGAGGACGATCAATGCGTATCTGACCATAAGTCAGCGGTTGATTCACGTCGTACATATAAGACTTCCCTTGCGGAGTTGTGAATAAGGCAGTTGCCAACAAGAGCTTTCCATCACGATCCACCTTGAACTGCGGCATAGTTATCTTCACGCCATACCAACTATCTTTGAAATCCTTGGCCTCATCATTGTCAATCGGTACATGGATATAGATATCCCCCTGATGGGTCTGAATACGAAAAGTTTCATGATCTGGATCATAGGGTTTAATAGTAAGGTCACGCAAGTTGTACTGCGAACTATACTGCTGTATATATTCAGATTCCAGCTGAGCGCGACTTTTAGCAATGAGTTCACGACGTGTATCAGGATTGACGCGTTTAATATATTTCTCAGCAGGTTCGAATTCACCTCGCAACTCCCACTTAGCAAGCATTTCATCCAATCTCGGTTTATACCAATCGTTGAAATTAGGTATGGAATTGAATGTAGTATTACCATTTGCGCTACCCTTAGAAAGCGTAAGAGGCGTGGTATGTTGACTCATCTGTTGTCTGATAATACTCGCCTCATCAGCACGACCGGCTGCTGTATATGCTTCTGCCAAAGCACGAGAGATACGTTCATCTTGTGAGGCTTGTGGATCACTATTGAGCTGTTCAAGCAAAGTGATAGCCTTATTGTTGTACTCTGTGGAAGCAGTTCGAAGAGACATCACTTCTGTATTATCAGTTAGCGTATTACTTTTGGCCACAAGGTCAGCTGCATGATTGTAATAACAGAAAGCGAGTGTTTTTTTTATTTGCATATCATTAGGTTGTCGCAAGCACACATCTTCATACACTGGTATCGCAGCAGCGTAGTTACCTTTGCGGTCATCGACTGCTGCCTTGAAAAGACGTAAACTCAAATCATTAGGTGCGAGGACAAGAGCACGATCAAGTAATTCTGCAGCACGATTGTCATCATTACGCTGATTGCACAAATCTATATATTGTTTCAGCAAGTCAAGATCATTGGGATAGTTCATCACTGCCTCTTCAAGCACTTGAACCTCTTCATCAAAACGTTCAAGCACATACAAATCATGCGCCAAAGCATTGTACACTGTTTGTTGATGGCCCTTAGATCCCAATTCTATGTATTCCTTAAATAAAACGACTGCTTCTTCATAATTTCGCTCGTTATGCTGTTCCACCGCCACATTATAAACATAGGCTGAATAATTATCATTGATAGGGAATCGTTCACCCTCAAAAAGAGAGAGCTTAGGAATATTGAGATAGCAAGCCAGATATTCAGATGCTTTCTTGTTATTGCCTTGGCCACTATGGTAAATACCCGCTTCCTCAAACTCTGTACGCATCTTGCGGAATTTCTCCTTTAATCCCTCACGACGATCACCTGTGAGAGAGTCGAGAGTCTGCACATAAGCCTTATAGCCATTCAGCAGATCACTATAAAGCTGTGTACGATCAACATCAGAGTTGTTCTTCTGCTCTACAAAAGCCGTATAGGCCTTCTCGCCCACGTCATAGAGGGAATCTATGTCTGATGCATACATCGGTGCAACAGGCTTTGTTTGACGTGTTCCATAGTTACGCACACCAGCAGTGGTCGCTTCAAGTGGTGTCGCCGTAATGGCTTTTATCACGGTACCACCATTTTCTTCTTCCACTTGTGCATGCACCATAGAAACAATGGACAACATTGCGCAGATCGTATAAAACTTTTTCATAGTTGTGTTAGGTTTAGATTTGAAGGGGAGGAATGAGAGAAATACCTTTTTCGACCATTTAATTATAGTCTATTTTTATCAATATTTCTCTCACTCCTCACATCTCACTATTTAAAATTCAAAGGATATACCTTATTTGAAGGCGTCATGAACATCTCGGAAGATCAGCTCCACTGCCACACGACGGTACTCGGAACCTTCGTTTTCTGACACATTCACATTGTAGTCTTCTATCACTTTCATCTTGTTGATGGCAGGTATGTTCGTATGAATGTAGTCACGCACACTCTTAGCTCTGACAAGTGAAAGCTCTTCATTACTCTTAATACCCTCAGCTTTAGTTACAGACAAAGTCTGTGTCTTTCCATTCACCTTCACCTGCTCCTTAATGTCGCCATAACGGCCATTGTATGCAATAGGATTGCGTACAGGCTTAGCATCGGCAGAACCACTATAATTAATGTGCAGTTCTTTACCATCTTGCAAGAACTTAGCAAAAGTAGGATCAGCAAGCGATTGGGTGATAATGCTCAGCATAGCTCGCGAAGCCACTGAACGGTCTGCCTCATAACGACCTGGGGCAAAATCATTCTTCACACTAAAGCCCTCGTTAGCCTGATATACATATTTTACTTTATAATCCAAACCTGCAGTCGTTGGCATCGGCTCGGTACCCACTTGAATAGTAGTATTGTCCAAAGTATAATTCTTATCAAAGGCTTCCAATGCTTTATTACGGATTTTCTCCAATATTTCTTGATTCTGCAGATCCTTGTGTATATCAGCTATCGTAAGCAAAGACTCCCCTTCCAGATTCTTCAATTGGCTCAAGTTGTCGTATGGATTATAGCTATCTATCTTTTCATTAGTAGGAAGAATCAAACGAGCGTGTGTGATTTCGAACGTGTCATCAGGACGGAGTTTATATTTTGTAGAATCTCTTTCGAAAGGCCATTTCTTATAATCCGATCCATATGCCTGAGTAAGAGCACGGGCCTGTTCAAGCGTAATAGGAAACGTGAGGGATGGCATCGCATCAAAATCAAGTTTCATCGTTTGGCGTGCAAGACTCACATTAGCCGCTGTCAGTCTCTCACCAAGAGTGTGGTTCGTCTTCTCTGCAAACTCTTTGTAGACAGCATTAGCATAAGTCAAACGCTGAGCCTCCAATGCCTGAGGGTTGGTACGCAGACGGAACTCATCTTTGCTCTCACCTTGCATACGCTGCATCCAGATTCCCATTCTCTTATCGATTTCTTGTTGTGCCTGTTCATAAAGTGTTAAGTAGTCTCCTGTAGAAACTTTCGTTCTCGGTTCAATAGGAGTAGCATATGGTTTCTTAGCGTATGCAAAGTTATAAGCTACACCCACAAGCAATGATGAATGCCAATCGTCTTTGTTATTCAAATAAACGTCAAATTTATCATCTGCACTATTTAAACGGTACTCCAACGAAAGGCTTAAAGGCTTGGCAATTCTATATTCATATCCTACGCCCACCCGGAAATTATGTATCAGTTTGCTTTCATTATGAATATCTTCAAAATTCTGCTTACCACGTCGTGTCACTCCAATACCACCCACCAAATACAAATTATTCCGTGGATTATTGTTCTGAACAAAGAGGGGTGATAAATTGAGCATAGCATCCACCCCAATAGTGAGGTAATGGAACGATTGGTACTTATCAGCATATCGCACTTTAGAATTTAGGCCCTCAGCATTTATCCGTGCACCTAAAGCAGGAGAGAACCATCCACCCAAACCCACACCGAAATTGGGTTGAATAAGTTTAGAACGATTACCACTTGTAAAAGGGAGGTGAAGACCACCTTGTACTTGGAAAAATCCATGTGACTTGAAACTGTAGTTGTCGGACGTGTCCTGTCCGTTCATAACTATTGGCAGTGACAGAAAGAGTACTCCCAATGCATAAATCTTCATTTTTCTCATTTTTTATATTATTAAGGTTATAACTGTTTTCATTATAGAAATCAAATTTCGTTGCAAATATACGTTTTTTTTTAATATTAAACACTTTTTTTCAAAAAAAATATAAAATTAACACTATTTAGAGGTCATTCTTATACAATTTCCGTATCTTTGTATCCCAAAATCAATATTATTTAGTAATTAAAACACATCTATTATGAAAAAAACAGTTATAAGCCTTGCCGTTACGCCCATGCTTGCGGTTGCCATTGGACTCATTTCTTGCAATGGAGAGAATAACGCACTTCAATCTCAGGTGGATTCGCTTACTACGAAAATCGAAGAGCAAGCTCAAGATCTGGATTATTATCAGAGCTGCCTAAACATCGTATCCGATGGGCTTGATAGCATCGCGGCAGCTGACAGTACTTTAATGGTTGTGACAAGCAACAAAGAAGGCACCATCGACAAAGAGACTATCAAAAAAAATCTTATGGCTTATGCTGAAATGTTGACACGACAACATGAACGCATTCAAGGACTTGAACAGAAGTTGAACGAAAGTAATCGCGAGGTAGGTAAAATAAAAATGCTCCTTGATTATCTCAACAAGCAAATTGCTGAGAAGGATGCAACTATTAAGGACCTTCAAGAACGCATCGATTTAAAAGACTTTAGCATAAAAAAGCTGCAAGCAGAGGTTAGCCGTCTCAATACAGTCAACACTAGCTTGGAAAGTACTGTTAAGGAAAAAGAAGAAGTCATTTCTTATGCGCAAGAAATGCTCAATGAGGCATATTATATTATTGGAACTAACAAAGAATTAAAGAAGGCAGGGGTACTTTCGCAGAAATTCTTAGGAAAGGCAAAAATGAACAATGATATTAACACCAGTGTTTTTAAGAAAATTGACATACGTCATGTAACTCAAATTCCAGTGGACAGTAAAAGCGTCAAAATTCATTCTGCACACCCCAGCAATTCATATACTATCCAGATTGACAAGAAGAACAAAACATCTATCATTACGATTAGAGACGAAATTGCCTTTTGGAGTCTAACCCATTATCTTGTAATTGAAAAATAATCATCTTTCAATATCAATAATATTATAATACATTATAAATATAAAAAGAGATTATTATCATTTCAGTCATGACATTAAAGACGGCATTCCTCACATACATATTGACAAGCTTGTTTGCTATTAGTCTATCCGCTCAGAACCTGCAGAAGGGCACCTATGGTTACCTCTATTGCCACATGAGTGACAATGGTGAATTCACCGCCTATGCACTCAGTCGTGACGGACTTCACTACCACGACCTGAACGAGGGCAAGGCCATCATGGATGCCAAGACATTGGCAGGCATTGAGGGTGGACAACGTGATGCCTACGTGTGTCGCAAGTCCGACTCAGGCAAGGGCTACCTGATGGTCACCACCGACATGTGCGTGGCGAAGAGCAAGCAGTGGTACAATTATGGCATCGACCTCCTCAAGAGCGATGACCTCATCCACTGGACATCCACCACCTTCGACTTCCGCAAGGGCAACGAGATTTTCTGCGACCCTGAGAGTCCCGACATCATTGACGACTGGAGCAAGATCAATCGTGTGTGGGCACCCCAAATCTTCTGGGACCCTGACTATGTGTGGGCAAATGGTGAGAAGGGTGGCTACTTCATTTACTATTCTATTTGGAGTTTCAACGACAATGACAAGTACGACCGCATGGTCTATAGCTATGCCGACAAGACCTTCACCAAATTGACCAAGCCACGCCTCCTCTTCGACTGGGGTTATGCCACCATCGATGCAGACATCAACTACTTGGAGAGTGACCACAAATACCACATGCTCATCAAGAAGGAAGGCGGGCATCCGGGCATCTTCCAGACCAAAGCCGATCAGCTCACAGGACCTTGGCCAGAACCCGACGAGAGCGATTTCGTCAGCTTCGAGGGCAACAAGAAATGTGAGGGCAGCAGCGCCTTCCAGATCATCGGTGAGAAAGGTTGGCGAGTGGCATATATCCAGTACAGCGACCGTCCCAAACACTACCGTATCTGCCAGACGGACGAATACCTCAAAGGTTTCCATTCCCCAGCCGACATCGAAGGTGTCACCGCCCCTCAGCACGGCAGTTTCATGCGGCTCACCAAGAAAGAATACAAGCGATTGGAAAAGCACTTCAATGTCCCTCAGTAATCATGGGGGACATTTTTATTCCTCATTAATAGGGATGTTATAGGTTAAAAGGTGGGTTAATTTAGCCATAAAGTACGCTTTTTTCGTCAAATTATTTGTTTGTTCGCCGAATTCTTAATACTTTTGCATGCCTTTTGGAACATAGAGGTGAGAGATCAATTATTACCTATTTCTACCTAAAACTATCTAATTAATTTTGAAGAAGTATAGCTTACTGATGTTTGCCTGTCTGATGGCAGGATATGTTGCGGCGCAAAACGTGGGAACTGACAACTCAAGATATAAGGTGTCCAAGCAGGCACCCAAGAAAATCAAGAGGGTTCAAAATGACGTCAGCGTGGTATTTGAATATGCCAATGGCGATATATATAAGGGAGAGATCCAAGACGGAAAATTTGAAGGATATGGTATCTACCAATGGGCAGGTGGCAACCAATATCAAGGATACTTCCATGACGGTCTGCAAGAGAAGGAAGGAACAGCCTTCTATGCAGATAAAAGTAACACATATAAAGGCGAGTGGCATCAAGGCATGCGGCACGGCAAGGGTGTGCTGCGCATGTCGAATGGTGACACGTACGAGGGAGAGTGGGCGAATGACAGACGAAACGGGTTCGGCGTCTTTCGTTCCAAAATTGGCGACATGTATATGGGTCAGTGGCGTGACGACCTTCGTCACGGGCAAGGCACCTACACCTATGCCAATGGCGACGTGTACATCGGCCAGTGGGTGAACGGAGAGAGGGAAGGCAATGGTTGTTATCGTTATGCCAACGGTGCCATGTACGAAGGTTCATTCATGCTTTCCCAGTTTGAGGGTGAAGGCACCTACCTCTACACGGATGGAGCCGTCTATGTAGGCCATTTCCACCGTGGCGTCCGTCATGGCTATGGCGTCTATCGCACCCCAACCGGTCAGGTGCTGGCAGGCAACTGGACCAACAACTGCCTGGACGAAAAGCCCTCAAAGAAGCGGAAGCGCACCTAGACTTCCTTCGGAATCTGCACAGGCAAATTATCACGTCGTGCCTCGATGTGAGGTGACATGATTTCGACACCTGCCCCATGCATCGTGTCGAGGATGTGCTCGTGCAGGGCTGAATAGACAGCTGGCAGCGTCTTGGCACGTTCCGTACAACCATTAATCTCATACTCCACATAGAAGTCGTCCAAGGTCGTGATGCGGACGAAAGGCTTCGGATGCTTCTTGATGCCATCGGTCTTGTCAGCCGCCTCCAGCAAGAGACGTTCAATCTTCTGCCAAGGTTCATCATAGCCAATCGTGATTTTCGTGTGGACAATGACCCCGTATTGCTGGGCAGAAAGGGTGTAGTTGGAGGTCTGCGAACTCATCATGTTGGAGTTCGGGATGGTCACGATTTCATTCTTACGCGTACGGATACGAGTGACCAGCATACTCTTCTCCACCACCTCACCTTCCGTGTCACCATAGCGGATGTAGTCACCCACACGGAAGGGGCGCATATAGGTCATCACCAATCCTGCCATCACATTGCCCACCACCGACGTGGAACCTAACGACACCACCACACCGATGAAGACCGACACACCCTGGAATATCTCCGAGTCGGAATTGGGCAGCAAGGGCCAAATCATCACCAGCATGAACGAATAGAGCAGCACACGCAGGATGGTGTGGGTCGGCATCGCCCAGTCGGCATAGAAACCATTGATTTTCAATCGTCCACTCGCCACCTCATTGGCAAAGTAGCGCACCAGTTTCAGCAGATAGTGGAAACAGATGATGATGACGATAATCTTGAAGAGATCGGGCAGATACCCCAAGATGCCCTTCAGGATGTCACGGAAGGGGTGCCAGATATAGCCCAAGACGGTATAGGTGAAAGTCTTCGTTTCTGGGAAGATGGAGAACATGAAGGTGATGCCCACAAGAACCACCCACAGGATGAGCAACAGGCGCACCAAGTTGAACACGAAGATGATGGCAACGCCCAACCGATGCGTGTCGAGCAAAGGATAGTTCTTGATGCTGATAGATTGGATGCGCCTCAACAACCTGCGGGTGAGCGTGAACTTCCAGATACGGAAGAGCCAAACGATGCCCCAGATGAGGAGCACCTGCAAGGCGATGATCAGCGCCACCCAACCCAAACTCTGCAACTTCTGCTGCAAACCATAGGTCTCGTGCAACTCATCCACCTTCCTGCTGATGGCATCCCGGAATATCTCAGCCAGCTCCACACGTTCCATGCCCATCCACAAGGCATCGAGATCGGTCACACTCAGGATGACATCCTCCCCCACCATCACGTCCGACGACAATTCGCTGTCGAACACATAGATGGAATCCACAAACATCGTCAACCGCTTCCCCACCTCATAAATCTTGTTCCTCACAGCCTCCACACGCGCTTCAGGCAGCATACCACCCTTCTGGGCATAGATCACCAGCAGCGTGTCGCCATCCACCACCAGCGGCGCACCCGCCGTCACATTGCGCAGCGAATCCACCCGAGCCTTACGTTCTGCCTGGCGCAGCGAGTCCTCCTTGGCACTCTTGCCCGTCCGTTCCAACTGCTCCTGCATCATGATGCCCTTCAGTTTCAGTTCCTGCACCTGATTCCGCAGCGACTGCACAATCGAGTCATTCACCGCCTGCAGCGAGTCAATAACCGACTGCGTTCCATGTATTGCCTCTTGTCCTTCTTGACCAAAACCAGTCACGGCACTCATCAGCATCAAGCCGATGACCATCATTCTTACAAGTAATGTATGCATAGTTCCGATTGTTTTCTGGGAACGAAGGTACGATTAA
>Ga0265300_10002116_pt1 | contig 17578 bp, 12 predicted proteins | sample AusTroGonzalo_MG_FD_193482 | JGI IMG/M metagenome (GOLD analysis project Ga0265300, IMG submission 193482) | Bovine rumen microbial communities from tropical cattle in Woodstock, Queensland, Australia - Gonzalo_03 | ecosystem: Host-associated > Mammals > Digestive system > Stomach > Rumen ...
TGCGCTTTCCGACCGCTTATCGAGAAATACAGCGTCGTGACGTTTATGAAATGGATGTTCCTGTTCTCGGCGATCGTGGCTATTCCATTGGATATCAAGGAGTTAGTAAGCCTAAATATAGCTTCTTTCCCGATAAAATACCTGCTTGAACTTGGTTTTGTGATTCTTTTTGCCACCTTTGTGGCTTATTTCCTGATTCCGGTAGGGCAGAAGGTGCTGCGACCGACCGTGATCAGCCTTTACGGCTATCTGCAGCCTATCATCGCCACGGTTATGGGCATTGCCACGGGCATGGATCACCTCACATGGCAGAAGATTGTCGCCGCAGTGCTGGTGTTCACAGGTGTTATCCTTGTGAATAAAAGTAGGGGCAAATTATCATCTGCCCCTACTGAATAATCATTTATTTTTCGCGTTTACGGCGTGCGACTGCGTATCCTGCGCCCAGAGCACCGAGTATTATCAACCCGCTGCCCAGAGGAGCGCCGGTGTTACCTCCGCCATGGCTAGGGAACCCTGGGTCTCTCATACCATTGCCGAAGTTGTCATTATTGTCGATGCCATTACTGACATCATTCCAATCCATAAAGAAATTGTCGCTGTTATATTGTGCGTATGAGCACAAACTCATCGAAAGAACGATTGCAACTGCTAATAATATCTTTTTCATAGTAAATCCCTTTCTTTTTAATTATTTAACAACGATTTTCTGTGTCTTAATATCATTTCCAATGATTCTTAAGATGTAAACACCGTTCGATGGAACGTTGAAGCTTTGTACGCCGTTGACCTTGGTGTTCAGAACCATGCGGCCCATAACGTCGAAGATCTGCAATTCGCCTTCACCGTTGATGATGATTTCGTCACCATATTGGTAAGCGAAGACGTCGTTAATGTAGTTTTCATTAACACTTAAGTGGTTGTTGAAGTCGAACACAAGGAGGAAACGATTCTCAGCATCCTCAGCTGCAGCATGGAATGTGTAGCTAGGTTCGAGCATCAAGTCGATATCTTCGCCTGTGAAGTTGTCGAAGAGATGCATGTAATAAACATCGGTGTATTTGGCTTCGATTGTGATGGTGTATTCACCGTCTGCGATAGCCTTGAAGTGTACCGGCATCGAGCCTGCGAGTTCTTCAACTCTTGCTGCTGCGTAGTCGTCTTCACCGTCCATGACGTAAACTTCTGTCTTGTTGGCGATGTTCATCTTACGCAGGGTGTTGCAATCGCCCATCTGGATGTATGCGTTATCGTAACCATTTTCATTTCCTGCAACGATCTTGATGTATCTGAAATCGATATCATCTTTTGATGACGCGTTGAATGACAACTGCTGTGATGCTGCGGTTGCTTGGACGAAGAAGCCTTCACCAGGCTTGATTTGGTATGCATCTGATGTGATTGCTTGAAGTGCTGTACGGTCGGTGTTGGTAACATAGTATGTTGTGAGGTTGGCTCCACCCAATTTCATGTCACCTAATACAAGGTTGCGTGTGAATGGGTTACCAACGAGGTTGAAGCCTCTCACAGCATCGCTTAATGTGTTGGTGTAATCCAAGTCAATATTGATGTTGGCATTTGTAGCTTTCATCGAACCTGCATAATTGATGGTCTTATCTTCTGCATTTGCATAAAGGTAACCTTGACCACGATTGAGCGTTTGGAATCCAGGATTATCCCAATGCGCATACCACATTGCATCTGGCTCGCTGTATAAGAACAGGTCGTAGGTTGTGCCTGCCACCACACTCTTATCAATAGTCTCAACCGGTGTAGCGATCAGATACCAGCCGTCACCATCTTTAGCGGTATATGCTGTAATATTCTTCTGCACAGTAGCAGCCACATCGTCAGTGTGAATAAGCTGACCGCCTTCTTCAATGAGGATGTTATCAGGGCTGTCGTTTGTAAATCCATTTGGAACTGTTATGACAGAACCTGAACCAACAGTAATGCTACCACCATCCGGAATCGAAGTTCCAGGATATGTAATCTCTGTGCCATAGTATTCAAGATTGTCGTCGTTGTCTTTGACATAGAGATAGATGTCTGATTGACCAGATGCATAACATGAGAATATAGAGTTGTTGCTATTGAATTTCATGTTATTATTTGTATTTGAACCTTGAGCAACGACAGATGCTGCTGAACCTTCTGTTGCAATAGTAATAGTCCATTTGCCATTATTGTCCAGAGTGGTTTTTGTTCTTAAGTAATTTTTGCCACTTCCGCTACCAGCTGCATACAAATAACCTGGTGTAACTGCATCATAAATAGTATAATATTCTACATCTTTGCTGCTGGTTTCGTGTGTGTTGATGACAAACTCATACACATTCGTTGTTTCAGCTATTTGACAATTTTCGATTGTAACTACAACTCCAGATCTGTTGTTGCTGTTCTGTCCACCCATTGCATAGGCATCTCCATCGGTTGCGCTACTTGCAATCAAATAATGCTTACCTGAAACAATTTGATCAACATTGGTTACCAATGAATAAGTTTCAACATGTGCCGCCTGATTAACAGTTACAAGATTTGATTCGGTACTTACCGTTCCGTTTGTGCCATAAACTTTGAAATATGCATGACGAGCATCTCCGGGGTTGGCTGGAACAGTGATTTTGACTTTATTACCACTTATTGTTGTTGTCAGCCAATCATATGTGGCCGGTGTTGTGCCATCTGATTCGTAACGATGAACTTCAAATGTAGGATTGTTTCCCAAACCTTGATAGTCAAAACTGATTTTTCTGTCTGTTTCGCCGCCAGCAGCAAGATCTATTGAAGCTGGTTGTTGGAATACGATGCTCAGTGTATAAGCTGATTGATTGACTATTGCGATATTTGAACAAATAGTGTCGTTGTTGGCAGTATAGCCGGCAACCTTGAAATAAGCGGTACGTGCATTGCCTTCATTGATTAGAATATGACCGCAGATGCTGTCGTTGACTATATCAGCTGAAATCCAGTCATAAGTGTGAGGCGTTACTCCGTCTGCGGCAACAAAAACCATTGAAAGTTGTGGGTATACAGCAAGATTTGCGTATTCAATCGGGAATTTGGCATTGCCACCATTTGAGTTTACATCAAACGGACCTGGATTTATGGAGATTGAAGGTGTGGCAGGCACTCTCTTGTAGAAAGCAAAGGTTTGGTCGTTGATATTCGTGCTTGTTGAGGTATAACATCTCCAATCTTGGGAGTTATAAATACCAACATAACGTGATGTTCCTATATGCTTCAAATAACCTTCGTCAGATACAGTAAATGTTTTATTAGTGTTGTTTCCCACACGAACACCATTATTTGTATTGGTACAATATAACCATGTTATAGTTGTGCCGTTAGGATAGAATGTATAACCATCATCTGAAATGCTCAGATTCCACTGAATAGTTTCTTCAATAGTTCCTGACAAAGTGCCATTTGTCACAGAAACTTCTACTGCACTAGGTGCGCTGCCTGTTCCGTTATTATTAGACATAGCGTAAGTCTCGCCATTGTTACCAACAATAACAAATACATCATCCGCTGTCAAATCTTCCAAATCTGTAAGTACCCAATCATATTGACCTGGAGTTGGAGGTGTTGAACCAGCTGCTTGGTTGATGGTGACTATGTCAGAATAAACGAGGTTTGCTTCGGAATCCATGCCACAAACTTTTAAGTAGGCAATACGTACATCACCCGTGTTGGCATCAATTACGTAATCCACATTCAATGTGGTAGCATTGATTTCTGCATCAATCCAATCAGGTTCATCAGTGGTTGTGCTACCTGTGTTATCAGTGTACCAGTAAATGCTTGCGCCTAGATCGGTTTCGATATTATTATATGTCACATTCCAAGTTCCTTGGTGCTCTGTTGCATCAACGCTTACTTCATAACTATCGAGGGTTATGCTTGGTGTGGTAACGGTAACTTCTTCAATGTCATCGGCGCTACGTGGAAGAATCTCTTTGGTAGTGTTAAACTGCAGGTAAACGCCCGTAACATTATACGTTTTCCCGTTTTCAAATGTACCATCGAACAAGGTATTGTATGGCTTGATTGTATTTGTACCATCAGATAGATTTGTGCCATCGAATGTTAAATTACTTAGCGTTATGACGGCACCAGTGTTAACGCCGCTAAGATCTGCTATGGTTTTATTTGTCAATATTGTGATTTCGCCATCATGACCTACTGTTAAGCCCTCGGTGGTAGCGGTGAGGTTTGTAAACTCGGCAGCTCCATTATAGAGTTTTAGAGGTGTCCCATTGACCGTTCCGCTGAGTTTGTCATTAACAACAAAATCATTGTTGTTTGTGAAGATTATAAAACCATTGCCATCGTTATCGGTAACATAAGCTGTTTTCCCATCGCTCGTAACGCCAGAAACTACCCAATTACCAAAGGTGACATTTACATTCGTTTCTGTACTTGTTGCAGCTGCAAAGATTTGAGGAATAGTTGTATAAATAACAGGAGCAGCAGTTTGTGTAACCACAACATCTTTGGTAACGGTTTGGTCATTACCGTATGTGTAAGTGAGTGTCACAGTTGCTGTACGGATTACTCCTGTATCGTTGGCATCACAAGTAAATGGAACGGCTTCGTCGGTAACGGTGCTGAGGCTGAAGTTGGCAATTGTAGGTGTTGTGCCTTCTTTGACAGCTGCCGTAAGAGTTCCGGCTGGGTTAGGCTCGTTGTTGATGGTGTATGTGATGTTGCCATTTGTGACGCTGTATTCTATATCAACATTTGCAGCAGTAATAGAAGGTGTTGCGACCGGTTCTGCACCTTGAACAAATATGTCAATAGAAAGGTTGTAATCAGGACTATTATTGTTGCTCATCGCATAAGGGCCGAAATTATATTGATTATTCAAGGCAATGCCGCGTGTTGTATTAGTTCCTGTTGAACCAACATTTACGATGTTAAAAGCTGTATGATTAGGTACCATTGCACTTTCGCCAGAAGTTCCGCTTTCAACCGTCCATAAAGTGTTATCACCACCAATTGTAAAGTTAGTGCTTGATGTCCAACCAAGTACATCACCATTGGCATTTGTGAAAGTGTATCCATCAGTAGTTACACCAACGGTCCAATAATATGAGTTTTCACTATTTAGAATACTTCCAGGCAATACTTCAAACGTATTTGATGTGGTTGAAGTAAACGGGACACCTGTGGGTTTGCCTGAAGCGGTATTGGACATGGCATAATATTGGACGGCATTCTCGTCAAAACGAGCAGCAAAAATAACTCTGACTCCGTTAGTGAGATAACTAACGTTGTCGACACGTGCGTATGGATCACCGATATATGGAAGATTGATGGTATAAGTAGATGAGGCAACAGGGCTGTGATTATTGTTGCTGTCATAGGCTATAGCCTTAATAGTTTTGGTTTCTGAAACCGTGATAGCTCCGTTGTATAAAGTACTTGTTTTGTCAGGATTTGAACCGTCTGTAGTGTAATAAATACTAACACCGGTGGTTTCACAACTGATAGTCACAGTTTGTACTTCGGTGTATGTTCCAGCTTCTGGGCTGAATGTCGGTGTGGCAATTACAACAGCAGGGGCGGTGTATGAAACAAGCTCATTGTTCAGGTCGAACTCGTAAGTTGTATTAAACTTCTTTAAGTTTCCATGAATTACAACTGTGGCGCCTACTGCTATATCTTCAACAGAATTGAAAGTCCAACCATCAATACCAGATATTCCGCCATAAGCCTCCAATTGGTCTGTAGTTGTTCCATTATCTGAAATCCAATACGTAATTGAATGATAATTATTATTGTAGCTGTCCACTTGGGATACTATACCAGTTGCATAAACACCTGTAATACCTGTTCCTGCATCAATAGCAGCAAAAGCCTCGGCAACAGAATAAGGGTTGTTGGCTCCGCCAGATGCGTTTGGATTACCTTCTTGGGTTACGGAAACGGTCTTGGTGGTAGTTTGGTTACTGCCATATGTGCATGTCAGAGTAACTATTGCTGTTTTTGCAGAAGGAGTTGCGTTAGCTTCACAAGTTAGGGCGATAGGGCTAGTGAATGGAGAACTAACTGTAAGCCAACCTGCAGGATTGCTTGTTGTTACTACAGCGTTTGTTATTGAAGCACCTGTGGAAGGGTCGATTGTATACGTAATGCTACCACTGGTTTCGTTATAACCAATGCTTACGGGATCAGCGGTAATGGTTGGAGCATCACCACCAGTTTCCTTCTTATACAGATATGCAACTTTTTGGCTGGATGTGTAACATGCAAAGCGTGGACTTCCAGAGTTGTATTGCAGTTTTCTGTTAGTATCGCTTGCATTTAAAATTGCATTTGTTGAAAGACTCCATTTGTAACTATTCGCTGTTGGTGTGGATGTGCTGAAATACAAATAATTACCACTTGTCCATCCAAGATATTTTGTTGATGAAGAATGCTTCATGGTATAATAATCACCACTCTTTTCAATCTCAACCTCGTAGTTGGAGAAATCACCGGTTACAGAGCTATTTGAAATTGTAACAGCGGCATAACCACCATAATTGTTGCTTCCAGATTGTCCAGTAAAAATAACATTACTGGCGTCTGCGACAATAACATAGGTACCAGTCCAATCGGATTGAGCTGTAGTTACTTTTGTGTAAGTACTTTGCCCCCACATTGTCCCTGTCGAGGCCATCATTGTCAGCAGCATGAACGCCGCCGCGATTAAAAATGTAAATTTCCTTTTCATTGTACTAATTTTTAATTGATATTTATTTAATTTATTGTTAATCAATGCTTTTTCAAAAAAGCCTTAATAAGGCCGCAAACTGCAAATTTAACCATTTATTTAATAGGTGCGACAAATATTTTTTTAATTTTTCTCTTTTTTATTTTTAATAAATGTCGTATCTTTGCAAAAAATTTTCGAAAATTTTAAACTATCATGAGTAACCACAAAAAACTTTTTGAGGAATTTCCTCCGGTGACGACCGAACAATGGGAAGCCGTCATCGAAAAAGACCTCAAAGGAGCCGATTACAACAAGAAACTTGTCTGGAAAACAGCCGAAGGTTTCCAGGTAAGGCCGTACTATCGCGCTGAAAATCTCAAGGATATACCATGGCTCGACACCAAACCGGGCGAATTTCCGTATATCCGCAGCACGAAAGAAGAAGGCAACGACTGGCTGGTGTGCGAAGATATAGTGGTTAACGATTACCACGAAGCTAATAAGAAAGCCCTCGACGCACTTAACCGCGGAGCTACAGCACTGTCGTTCCGCCTCCAGTACGACAAGCCTTACGACGCTGTCGAGATATCAGGCCTCCTCAACGGCATCGTAGCCGAAGCCGTCGAAATCAACTTCTACAACAACAAGTATCATCTGCCACTCCTCGAGATGATGTCGAAGATCCCGGGCATCCGTGGCTCGCTGAACTACGACCCGCTGACACGCTACATCCGTCGCGGCACATGGTTCATCACCGAGAGCACCGATATGGAACTCGCGGCAATACTTACTAAAGCCGAGATTCCTAACGTCCAGACCATTGGCGTCAACGCTCACGTGTTCACCAACGCCGGCGCTACCATCTCGCAGGAAATGGGTATCGCCCTCTCAGTAGGCGTCGAATACATCGAGCAGCTTCTTGCCAAAGGCATGACTATCGACGAGATAGCACCGAAGATGCGCTTCAACGTCGCCGTGGGTCAGACCTATTTCATGGAGATGGCTAAGATGCGCGCCTACCGTATGCTCTGGGCTGAGATTCTGAAGGCTTACGGCGCCAAAGAAGAGAACTGCAAGATTCGTATCCATGCCTTTAACGCATTGATTAACATGAGTTTATACGACCCATACGTCAACATGCTGCGTACCACCACTGGTACGATGTCGGCAGTGCTCGGCGGTGTCGATTCCTTCTGTGTCACCCCGTTCGACGCCACCTTCGAAGAAGCTACCGAGTTCGCCGATCGTATCTCGCGTAACCAGCAGCTCATCCTCAAGGAAGAGTCACACTTCGACAAAGTAGCCGACCCGGCCGCAGGCTCATATTACATCGAGAATCTTACAGAATCCATCGCCACCGCTGCATGGAACGTCTTCCTCCAGATTCAGGACGAAGGCGGCTACCTCGCCTCGGTGCGCAAAGGCACAATCCAAAATATCGTGAAGGAAAGCGCAGCAAAACGTTTCAGCAACGTCGCCACACGCCGCGAGACTATACTCGGAACCAACCAGTTCCCGAACTTCACCGAAGTGATGAAGTTCGACCCGGCCGAGTGGGTGTTCAAAGCCGACAGCAAACGCGAAGCCAACGCCGAAGTCGAGACAATCGACACATTCCGCGTGGCACAGCAGTTTGAGGCAATGCGCTATGCCACCGACGTCTACGCTAAAGACCATAAACGTCCTACCGCATGGATGTTTACCTACGGTAACCTCGCAATGCGTAAGGCTCGTGCCAACTTCGCATCGAACTTCTTCGCATGCGCAGGCTTCGAAGTGGTCGATAACCCTGGCTTCAAGACCCTTGAAGAAGGCATCGAAGCAGCACGTAAGGTGAAACCTGAGATCGTGGTCATCTGCTCGTCCGACGAGGAATACGGCGAAGGCAACGCACTCAAGGTCTACGAAGAGCTGAAGAACGAGACCATCGTGGTGCTCGCGGGTAACCCTGAAGGTACCGTCGACATCCTCAAAGAGGCCGGCCTCGAATACTTCATCCACGTCAAGAGCAACGTCCTCGAGACATTGCTGAGTTTTCAGAAAAAATTAGGTATAACGAAATAAGAAAGGAGTAAGCAATGAAACCAGATTTCAAGAATATAAATATCAACGCTATACCTAAGTCACACATCAAAGCTGACTACAAGCCTGACTGGGAGACAGTTGAACATATCAACGTGAAGCCGGTTTATACGGCAGAAGACCTAGAAGGTATGGAGCACCTCAACTATGCTGCAGGTATCGCCCCGTATCTCCGCGGACCTTATTCAACGATGTATGTGATGCGTCCTTGGACCGTCCGTCAGTATGCCGGTTTCTCGACTGCTGAGGAGTCAAACGCATTCTATCGCCGTAATATCGCCGCCGGACAGAAAGGTCTGTCGGTGGCGTTCGACCTTGCTACTCACCGTGGCTATGACGCTGACCATGAACGTGTTATGGGCGACGTGGGTAAGGCAGGCGTGAGTATCTGCTCAGTCGAAGACATGAAGGTGTTGTTCGACCAGATTCCTTTGAATAAGATGTCAGTGTCAATGACAATGAACGGCGCGGTGTTGCCGATTTTGGCATTCTACATCGTGGCCGCTCTCGAGCAAGGCGCAAAATATGAAGAATTGCAGGGTACAATCCAGAACGACATCTTGAAGGAGTTCATGGTGCGTAACACCTATATCTATCCTCCGGAGTTCTCGATGCGAATCATCGCCGATATCTTCGCGTTCACATCGCAGAACATGCCGAAGTTCAACAGCATCTCAATCTCCGGCTACCACATGCAGGAAGCAGGTGCTACTTGCGACATCGAGCTGGCTTACACCCTCGCCGATGGCTGGGATTACCTCCGCACAGGTGTCAAGTCGGGCTTGGACATCGACGCTTTCGCTCCACGTCTGTCGTTCTTCTGGTGCTCCGGAATGAACCACTTCATGGAGATCGCAAAGATGCGTGCCGCTCGTATGCTTTGGGCTAAGATCGTGAAGACCTTCAACCCGAAGAGCGAGAAATCACTGGCATTGCGTACTCACACCCAGACTTCAGGATGGTCGCTCACCGAGCAGGACCCGTTCAACAACGTGGCCCGTACATGTATCGAAGCTATGGGTGCAGCCCTCGGTCACACACAGTCGTTGCACACCAACGCTTTGGACGAGGCTATCGCACTGCCTACCGACTTCAGCGCACGTATCGCCCGTAACACCCAGATTTACATCCAGGAAGAGACCAACGTCTGCCGCGTGGTCGACCCATGGGCAGGTTCATATTATGTCGAGTCGTTGACTCGCGACATCTACGAGCGCGCTTGGGCTCACATCCAGGAGGTCGAGGCGATGGGCGGCATGGCCAAGGCTATCGAGACAGGTCTTCCGAAGATGCGTATCGAAGAGGCCGCAGCCCGCAAGCAGGCTAAGATCGACGCCGGCACCGAGACCATCGTGGGTATCAACAAATACCGCCTCGAACATGAGGATAGCATCGACACCCTCGAGGTCGATAACACAGCGGTGCGCGAGTCGCAGATCCGCCGTCTGAAAGAGTTGAAGGCTAACCGTAACGAAGCCGACGTGCAGCGTTGCCTCGATGCCATCACCGAGTCGGTGAAGACAGGCAAGGGCAACCTCTTGGCATTGGCTGTCGAGGCCGCGAAATGCCGTGCAACATTGGGTGAGATCTCAATGGCATGCGAGAAGATCGTGGGTCGTTATAAAGCTGTAATTCGTTCAATATCAGGAGTTTATTCTATGGAAGCAAAAGGTAATGACAAATTCGCCAAGGCGCAGGCCATGGCCGATGAGTTCGCAAAACTCGAAGGTCGTCGCCCTCGTATCATGATCGCCAAGATGGGTCAGGATGGTCACGACCGTGGCGCTAAGGTCGTCGCTACAGGCTACGCCGATATAGGTTTCGACGTCGATATGGGACCGTTGTTCCAGACTCCGGCCGAGACAGCGCGTCAGGCGGTGGAAAACGACGTCCACGTGGTCGGCGTGTCATCACTGGCAGCAGGTCATAAAACCCTTGTGCCTCAGGTGATAGCAGAACTCGAGAAGCTCGGTCGTCCCGACATCATGGTGGTGGTGGGCGGCGTCATCCCGCACCAGGACTACCAGTTCCTGTACGACGCAGGCGCAGCAGCCATCTTCGGACCAGGCACCATCGTCTCGGATTCGGCAATCAAGATGTTGGAGTTGCTCATTGCAATGCGCAAACATCAATAACGTCATATTAAATGGCGAAAAACAATTACTATGTGGTTTGGGTCGGTCGTCAGACCGGCATCTTCGGCAGCTGGGACGAATGCAAGCAGCAGGTCGAAGGGTTCCAAGGTGCGAAATATAAGGGATTTCCAACCAAGGAGGCCGCGGAAGTCGCATTTCAGGCTGGTCCTGAGTATGATGATGATTGTACGGGGACACGAACAGCTGCGACAGTCCGCTGGGAGTCGTTACCACTCGGCACGCCGAAACCCGAACTCAACGCCATAGCAGTCGACGCAGCATGCTCCGGTAATCCTGGTAAGATGGAATACCGGGGCGTGTACGTCGCGACAAACACCGAGATATTCAAAAGCCCTGTGTTTGAAGGCGGTACCAACAACATAGGGGAGTTCTTAGCCATTGTGCACTGCCTCGCATGGCAGCAGAAAAACCGCACCAACCTGCCGATTTATTCCGACTCGTTGAACGGTCAGAAATGGGTGAGTCAGGGGCTTTGCCGGACGAAACTCGTTCAGAATGAGAATAACAGGTATCTCTTCCAGGTGATTGCGCGAGCCGAGAAGTGGCTTCACGACAACACCTTCAGGGTGCCGATACGTAAATGGAGAACCGAAATCTGGGGTGAGATACCAGCTGATTTCGGTCGTAAGTAATTGAAAGTCAACGTCATGATAAAATACGATACTTTTTATATCCGATGCCCTAAATGCGGCGCCTGGCTCGAAGGTCATCTCGTGAAGTCGGAGATGGTCAATAAATCGATATTGTATTCCGATGGTAAGACGTTGAACGACAATTACATAACCGAGCCGCAGAAGATCATAGCATGTCCGTCGTGCAGTCATTGGTTCTGGGTCGATGAGTATAAAGAGCCCGTCGTGACCTACACCAAGCCCAGTGTGCCTTATTACAACTGGAATCACTGGCGTTTCTTCGGCGTCCATTTCAACAGCGTAGAAGGTCGGTTAGCTCTTGTGGAGCATTATAAAAAATGCTTGCAATCCATTGATAATGATAGAGATAAAGAGCTTTATATCCGTCGTATGATGTGGTGGGCTTACAACGACCTGGTGCGCAACAACTATCAGATGCATCTTCCTTATCTCCTTTCGGGAAAGATGAGTTTCAACGTGTGGCGTAAGAACCGTCGCAAGCAGAAGGAGGGTCGCGTGATGTTTAAAAAGCTTCACGACGAGTACATCGACAATATCAAATCGTTGCTTGTGTTGTTGAAAGGCCGTTACACTCCTGATGATGAGGAATATGAGGCTTCGATATTGGAAATCATTGAGTTATACCGTGAGATGGGTGAGTATGACGAGGCTCAGCGCATCCTCGACACCATTCCTCGTCGCACGCATTACATCGCGCATATCGAGAAAGAGGTTAAAAATCGCCACGATTTTGTGTTCCTAGTAGCCGGTTGATGACATGTGAGGCGCAGAAGCATCCGAAAACGGCCGGCATATACGATATCGTTCCCACAGTAGCTATTTTGTTTTGTTGTTGCTCGTCTTCCACGATGAAGGCGTCGTCGGCGACCTTTTCCGGTGAGAAGACCACGGTTATTCCTTCGCGGATGCCAAGTCGGTGCAGCCGTTTTCGGATGTAAAATGCCAGTCGGCAGTTGTACGACTTCGCGATGTCGCAGATCTCCACCTTGGTGGGGTCGTATTTCCCGCCCGCTCCCATGCAGCTCACTATATTCTGATGATTCTGCACCGCGTAATAGAGCAGAAACACCTTCGGGGCCATAGTATCGATGGCGTCGACCACGAAGTCGTACTTCTGCGCCATCAGATCTATAATCGATTGATCCTTAAGGTATTGTGTCAGCACGTGCAGCTTGATGTCGGGGTTGATGTCGCGTATTCTCTCGGCCATGACCTCGGTCTTGAGTCGGCCTACCGTGCTGTCGAGCGCCAACAGCTGGCGGTTTTTGTTTGTAGGGCTCACGGTGTCGCTGTCGACGATGGTCATCTCACCTATGCCGGCGCGCGCCAGCTGTTCGGCGGCGTAGGCACCTACGCCGCCCAAGCCAACGACCATTACATGGGCGTTGGCGAGGCGCTCGACACCTTCGTCACCTATTAATATATTAGTGCGCTGTTTCCAGTCTTCCATAGTTTTCAAAAATCTTGTTGCACAAAAAATCCATCTCGCATCCCATCAACGCCGCCGCCTTGGCGTAGACGTTCTTGATATCCCTTCCCGAAACGTCGGTCTCGAGGAAAAGCCGATCCACAGGGATGTCTTTTAATATCTTAATCGCTTGATTCTCATTACGATACAAAACTTCACCAAGCGAGATGTAAATATCATATTTCAGCAGCTGCCGTATCGTCTCCACCGAACTGTTGAAGCCGTGAATCACCCACGGCATCGTGGCTTTCGTCTTCTTCCGCATCTCGATAATCTCCGAATACGCCCTCACGCAATGCACTATCACCGGCTTCCTCAAATTTTCAGAGATTTTTATCATCTCCTCAAAAACCTCAATTTGTTTGTCGAATGTCTCCTTGTGCGCTTTATCTAACCCAACCTCGCCGATAGCGAATGCTCCCGTCATTTCGAGTGGTTTTTTCCATTTCGCTTCGCTCCAGTCGAAATGACGAACGTCCCAGGGATGAATCCCCCAAGTTTTTAATACTTTTTCCTCAAAATTCTCGCTAACAATCTTTATAACAGATTGATTATCAATGTGTGTATGGATGTCGACAAACATCAGAAATCGACATTCGGTTGGGCGATGAGCTCCATCTCGTTGAGCTCGAGTGCCATGAGGTTGCCGAAGCCCACCTTCTGGTCACGGTAATAAACGCCGTTGTCGAGAGCTATGAAATCGTAGCCTGTCGAGTCGAGGAACAGCTGGATAAGGCTGTGTTCCACCGGCACGTGACCGTGAATTATCTTCTTGCCTCCGATCTTGCTGGTGTCGACCTTGAAGTCGCGCACCCAAAGCATCGACATGGTGTCGTCAAACGGGTCCTGGATGTTGAAGTTCATGCCGGCGTGGACAAGGATATACTTGTCGAGTTCGATGAAATACTTGCCTTTTGCCATCCACTCGATATATCGTTTGTCGATGTCACGCGGACGTCTCACCCCGAAGCTGGCCAGCGTGGTCTTGGCGCCGTAACGCTCCCATTCCTTCTGAATGCTGCTCTTGCCAAGCCATCTGTGCTGGTCTTTCTCATACGAGTTCATGCAGTAATACTCGTGGTTTCCGATGAGATAGTCGACTTTATAGCCGTTCTCCTGCAGACTCATGATGTAGTCGATAACGCCCTTGCCGTCGGGACCGCGGTCGATGTAGTCGCCGAGGAAATAGATGTTATCCTCCTTTGAAGGCTGTATGCCGTTCTCTATCAACTGCTTAAGCGTGTTGACGCAGCCGTGGATGTCAGGTATAACCCAGGTTTTTGCCATGTCAGTGTTTATTTTGCTTTTCCTTGATTGGCAACGCTTTGCATCTTCTTTGCGATTTCCTCAGGGTCACCGAGGAAGAAGTCGTTCTTAAGATTCATATTGTCGTCAAACTCAAAGATATAAGGTATTGCTGTCGGGATATTGAATTTAATGATCTCGTCTTCGCCCATGTTTTTCAGCTCTTTCACAATGCCGCGCAGACTGTTGCCGTGGGCCACCACCATCACCTCGTCATGCTTCTCGAAAGCCTTGAGTATCACTTCTTTATAATATGGCATGAGACGCGCGATAGTGTCTTTCAGCGACTCGGTGAGCGGAATCTGGTCGTCGGTCATCTCGGCATAACGCGGATCCTGACGCGGACTCTTCGGGTCGTCCATGGCCAACGCCGGAGGCTGCACATCGAAGCAACGACGCCATCTCAACACCTGTTCCTCACCGTATTTCTTCGCCATATCGACCTTATTCAAGCCCTGCAGCTGACCGTAGCTCTTCTCGTTGAGGCGCCAGCTCTTGTAAACCGGCAGCCAGTCCATATCCATCACATCGAGAATGTTGTTGAGCGTCTTGATGGCTCTTTTCAAGTATGATGTGAAACAGACTTCAGGCTTATAGCCATTGTCTTTCAACGACTTACCAGCTTCGATGGCTTCCTGCACACCCTTCTCCGACAAATCAACATTGGTCCAACCCGTGAAGAGGTTGAGCTTGTTCCATTCGCTTTCGCCGTGGCGAACTAATATTAATTTTTTCATTTTTATGACCTATTAATAAAATGCAAAAATAATAAAAACTTTACAAACTTTGTAAACTTTATAAACTTTTTTACTAATTTTGCGGTATGAGAATGGTCAAACCTACAAGAATTTTCAGGATGTTTTATCCTTCTCTGCTTTGGCATATGCCGAAGACAGGCAAGAAAACTATATATCTTACTTTCGACGACGGCCCGCATCCGCTGATAACTCCGCTGGTGCTCGACATCCTCAAGCGCTACGATGCAAAAGCCACATTTTTCTGCATCGGAAATAATGTAAAACAATATCCGGCTACCTTCGAAATGATTAAAAAAGAAGGCCACGCTATCGGCTGTCATACATTTAATCACGAAAACGGCTGGAAGACGAAAAACGACGATTACATCAAATCGTTTCAAGAGGCTAACGAATTGATTCACAGCAACTTATTCCGTCCACCTCATGGTAAGATAAAATATTCCCAAATAAAAAAATTATCAATTATCAATTCTCAATTGTCAGTTGTTGCATGGACAGTCATCGCCTACGACTGGGATCACTCCCTTTCTCCGCGAAGGGTTTATAAAAACGTGATTCGCAATGCAGGCGACGGCGCCATCGTGACATTCCACGACAGCTTGAAGGCATATACAAATATGATTACAGCACTGCCGAAGGTTTTGGAGCATTACAAAAACAAGGGTTATGAGTTCAAATCGATAAAAATTTAATAAAAAACTTGTTATTATTCAAAGAAATACATATTTTTGCAAAAATTTAACTCCATTATTAACAAAAATAAATCATCATGAAAGCAAGAAAACTTTTGTCATTATTAGCTATTGCAGTCCTTGTTATGGGTCTTGTCGCATGTAAGGACAAGAAGAGCAGCAGCTCAACACCATCAACCAACACTACTCAAAAATATTTTAAGGTTGAAGGCGCAAATTATGTATCATCATCATTCCCTCAGTCAACATCTGATGTTGAAGTTGTTGCAGCTATGAACCCTGCAGTTTTGGCTGGCGGTTCCGACTATGTTACAGTCGAATCACCTGTTCCTGCTGAAAAGGTTTTGGTCGGTGTCGGTGGTGTTAAAGGTTACTATGAGGTTCCAACAGAAGCCCGTGCTTTTGATAAGAACAGGATTATTTACGACTTCATCATGATCATCAATCAGAATCTGACACAGGAAGAATTCACGGTAACAGTTGCTATTGTTGACGAAGACGGCGAAATCAGTTTGACATTCGAGACAACTATGCATTTGATTGCAGCAGGTACTGGTCAATTGCAAGTCAGCTTGGCATTCGACACCCCAAAAGATGTCGACCTTCATCTGTTTGAGCCTAACGGATACCATATCTACTATGGTGACAGAGAGAGTGAAAATGGCGGTAAGCTCGATGTCGACTCAAATGCAGATTGCTACATAGATAACATCAACCACGAGAACATTTTCTATGGTGATAATGCATATGTCGAACCAGGTGAATACACTGTGTATGTCGATATGTGGGAAAACTGCGATGAAAGCTTCCCGACAAACTTCGTTTTGACAGTGTTCTATGAAGGCGAATTGCTTGAAACTGTCGATGGTATCAACCCAATCGCCGGTCACTTCCCGGCTGATGAGCCGAGCAATTTCTGCCAGCTCAACAACATCCAGCCTGTTTGCCACTTCATCATTCCTGACAATGGCCAGGCAAAACCAGCAAAATCTCTGAAAACAGACCTTCCTGCATTCTTGAGATCAGCAAATAAATAAATGGTAGAAATAAAAAAGGGGGCGCGACCGCGCCCCCTTTTTTATTATCCGATCCGGCTCCAATCAAAATCCCTTTCAAACTGTTGCGAGAAATATTGTTTTGTGGCGTAATGCTCCGGTTTTGAAAGCGTCGGGTCGGCGTCAAGAAGCAGGTTTGCCATCCTGCGCGTATGCCTGATGATAGGCTCGTCGTACTGGAAGTCGCCGATTTTCATCTCTATCATTCCCGACTGGCGGGTGCCTTGTGTCTCACCTGGTCCGCGTAGCTGCAGATCCGCTTCGGCGATCTCGAATCCGTCGTTGGTTCTCACCATCGTCTCCATTCGTTTCTTCCCCTCGCCCGTGATCTTATGGTCGGTGATCAACACGCAATACGACTGCTCGGCGCCGCGGCCCACTCGTCCACGGAGCTGGTGCAGCTGCGAGAGCCCGAATCTGTTGGCGTTTTCGATGATCATCACCGAGGCGTTCGGCACGTTCACACCCACCTCGATCACTGTCGTCGCAATCATGATATGCGTCTCGCCGCGCACAAACCGCTGCATCTCCCAGTCTTTGTCCTCGGCCTTCATCTGACCGTGCACCACGCTGATGTGATAGTCGGGCTCGGGGAAGTCGCGCAACATCGCCTCGTAGCCCTCCTGCAGGTTGATCAGGTCCATCTTCTCCGACTCCTTGATGAGCGGGTAAACCACATATATCTGATGCCCCTCGGCAATCT
>Ga0265300_10002117_pt1 | contig 17572 bp, 8 predicted proteins | sample AusTroGonzalo_MG_FD_193482 | JGI IMG/M metagenome (GOLD analysis project Ga0265300, IMG submission 193482) | Bovine rumen microbial communities from tropical cattle in Woodstock, Queensland, Australia - Gonzalo_03 | ecosystem: Host-associated > Mammals > Digestive system > Stomach > Rumen ...
AGAAGGTCTTTCCGCCGCGCACGAAGGAAAGGGTCTGGGCAACCGGGGTCTGGGGCTCCGGCGTGGTTCCGCCACTGGCACCGGCCATGTTCACGGCAATGCTCTTGAAGTCGGGCGTCTTGAAGACCAGGGACTTGTTGACCTCCTTGGTGTACGTCTTCACGTCGGTGGTCACTTCAATCTTGGTGATCATCTTCGTGCCCGCCAGGGAAACGAAGTAGGCATTGAAGATGCCCTCGTTCGGGAAACTCACGCCCGCATCGCCATAGGAAATCGTCAGGACCTTGGAACCGTTCGTCTCGTCGAACGCAACCTGGCTCGTCTCAAAATTCACGTCGCTATACGCGGCGGAGGCGGTCAGGGCGTTTTCGGAATAAATCACAACCTGCTTCACCTTCGCATCCGGAATGTTCATGATCTCGAGGCGGGAGATGGAAACGGGACGGACGAAGCGGAGGTCGAGCTGCTTGTTGGACTGGCCCCGCTCATAGGTCTGGACGCCATTGGCCACCAGGAAGTCCGCCTTCGGGTCAATCAGCGTAGCCGTTTCCGGATACTGGACCGAGGGAACGTAATACTTTCCATTCCCGTCGCGCTGGGCCACGATGCTGGTATAGACATAATCCGATGCGGAAGCACGGGTTTCCGGAGCAGAGTGGGCACTTGGCTCGCTGGGATCAACGATAATGATCCAGCTGTCCTGGAAGTCCGCGGTGAAACGGGCCACCTCGTTGTTGGTGCCCGGCTCCACCGTCATCGTCTTCTCCTTACCCTCGACAACATCGTTGTTGTGGGTCTCGAACAGATGGACATCGTCAAGATCGGTCTCCCTCCAGTCCGGGACGAACTTGAGGGCGAGGCCGGTACGGGTGTTCCCCATCTGGGCCTGGAAAGAAACGGTACGGACGTCGTCTACCACATCGGCTTCCTGCGCCTTGTTGCAGGAACCCAGACCGATGAAAGCCAATGCGCAGAGCGCCAGCGTTGAAATATATCTTTTCATACGTTTTGAATTAACTAAATTAAATCATCATCTGACGGGTCCCACGGAAGGTCGTCCCCCGGGGTGTTGCTGCCGCACACGACGCTCGCCAGCGAGAGGTCGAGCAGCTTGTAAGCCGGTGCGGTGTAGGATTTACGCTGTTCTGAATGTTTCATATGCAGAGGGTTTATTCAAGCATAGCGTTCTGGAACTGGGTGATGAGGTTGCGGTCTACACCATGGACATTGACAATATAGTCAATAGCCTTGTCCTGGTAAGTGTTGCCACTCCGTGCATTAATCGCATTAACACCCTCAGAGTAGTGATTCGTGTAGCTATAGCCACTGGACGGACGAGTTCTGGATCCTACGCCGGAGAAAGAAGTAATCTCATAATCGATATCACAATACTCCTGGCGGACACCCAAAACAGCCTCCAGCATCATGCAGGTGAAACCGGTACGGTCCGCACCCACCATACAATGGATATAGACGTTCGTATTGTTAATCGCGGCCCTCATGATGCGAGAGAGCGTAACGCCCATCTTGGTCATACCATTATACTGCTTATTCGTATTGGTAAGATCGCTGGTGTTGGCGTATGTCTCCTGGGTATGGCCCACATAAGTTGTTGCAGTTCCCGCCGGAATCTGATCAAAGCCCAACGCATTATTCATATTGGACCCAAGCGTATTTCCGCTGCCACGTAAGTCAACATCCAGTTTAATATTCATGTACTGAAGGATCGTTGTCTTCGCTTCATCGGAAAGGGCGCCGGACGACTTACCAAAGCCAGAGTCCACACGCGTCCCATTGCAACCGTCCATATTGGTGCCGCGGAAAATCTTACCAAATTTGATTTTCTTGCCGTTGATGGTCTCCTGTCCGCCTAAGTCGCGGCAGTTGTTGGCAAAATTCTGTCCGTAATCGCTGCCAACCTTCATCATGCGGCGACGGCCCTCCGTGGTGAAACTGCCCGAGGCCACCTCGCTGTTACCACTTCTTACAGAATAATAGTACGTCCGTCCGGGAATCAGGTTGTAGATATCCGCCGTATTCGTAGAACTGCCGACACTGACCGGTTCAATATAATTAACCTGATCGGTATGGGCCGCATCGTTATAAACATACACAACCTTATTACCAGTCAGGACACTGGACCATGTAACGGAGACAGGAGCCGGCCAGTCCAGTCGATTATTCTGGCCGACATTCTTGGCGTAATTACCAACGATCGAAGAAGAAGAAGTCAGATACTGGCTCATCGCCGCATCCAAAAATCCCATCAGCGCAGAGTTCTCCAGGTTGTAAACACCCTCCTGAGAGAGACGGTTGATGTTCAGGGTGTAAGTTGCGGAACCGGCATAATACTCATCGTTCCCCGCCGCATTGGCAGTAATCGTGGTGCTGCCAAAGCCCTTAATGGTAATCGTCGTACCGGAAATGGTTGCAACGCTGGTGTTAGAAGAGCTATAGGTTACCGTACCGTAAGCATTCTGAACGGACTGAACACTCATCGTGCCGCTGGCCGTTGCCATGGACTGGCTAATCGTCCCCTGAGAGAAGTAAGGAGACTGGGTCTTCTTGGCTGTGCCGCTGGAGGTCTTCAGGAAGAGGTGAACACCGATACCTACGCCACTGCCGCCGATCTTAAACTTATCCGGACCTGTGCCACCCATCGATTCCGGCTTGTAATACAGAACCTCACTGGTCGAAGAGGAGTTCCTCTGGGCGGTCATGAACTCGAACCGCTCACCGGTAACCGTCAGGCTATACAGATAACTGTCAGACGGTTTCGTGCTTTCAAAGACAAGTCCGGTCGTGCTGTTTCCGCTGGTGGAATAGTCACAGAGCAGATACTTGCCATCGTTGAAGATAATGCAGTACTTGCTGCCGCTCTGGGTGATCGTGAACTCATAGCCGCTGTAGGCGTTGTTCGGATCGGTGATGACACCGCTGGAAGCATTGATGCTGACATAGGAACCGTCGGATGCGCCCTTGAACAACTTCGTATCATCGACCGAAGTGATCAGATAGGTCTCACCCACCGCCAACGAGGTTGCCTTCACGTAGGTCGCGTCGGTAGAAGGGGTGGTGGAGGACTCCGAATTGATGGTCAGGTTGAACGAGAAGGTGGTGGAGTTCCACTGGTCGTTCGAGCTCACGGTCGCCGTGATCGTCGTGTTGCCGGTACCGACAATGCGAACCTGATTCGTGTTCACGATGGTCGCAACGCTCGTATTGCTGGAGGTATACCCGGTGATCGTAGTCTGAACGCCCGTGGGGTTGTTGAAGCTCGTAATGGTGTGGTTGCTGCCCACCGTGTGGCCATTCTGGCCCAGGGTCCAGGACACATTCTTGTTCGGGAAGGAAGGAGTCTGGTCCTGCGGGCCGGTGGAACCGCCACCGGAGGTGAGCCGGTAGAAGCGGAGGTTCGTCGTGGAGGTACCGCTGCGGAAGGTAAAGCCTTCGGCGCCCTTGGAGTGGAAGAAATAATAGGTAGTGCCTCCCGTGCTGCCGCCCCAGTTGCCACCCCAGCTGGAGCCGGAACCGCCGCTAGTGTAGGTAATGGAATTATTGCCCACGGAGAAACTGGTGGCAGAAGACTCCGAATCCACGAGCGGAATACGATAGTTCTCGGAGACGGACAGGTACTGGCCGTTCTTGAGCTTGATCTTCCAGGCATTGTTGCCGGCGGAAACGAAGGTCACCTCGGCGGCAATGATATCGGCGTCACCCGTAGCGGATGCCGTAACGGTAGACGGCCAGTTCGAGCTCGAGTAAGTTCCCAAAACTTTCTGAGGGACACGCTGTCCGCTGATATTCTCGTTCGTGCTGGTGCTCGTCCAGTTATGGCTTTCCACCGTCGGGAAGAGTGCCACCGAGAAATTACCACCGTCGCTCTCGATACCCGTGATGATGTAGGTCTCGCCCGCCTGGATGCTGGAAGCATACTCATAGGTGCGGTTGCCGGACACGGAGCCCGAAGCCACGACGCTCAGCGTATAAGTATCGGCATTGGACTCGTTGTATTCGTCATTGCTCTTGGCCTTTGCCGTGATGGTCACGGTACCGGTGCCCACAATCCGCAGTTGCTTGCCGTTCACGGCCACGATCTGGTCGTTGCCGGAGGTGTATTCCAGGAGCGAGCTCTGGTAAGAACCGCCCGGAACTTCGGCGGGATAGGATTGGCCCTTCTCGTAACCCTGGCCAAGCGTCCAGGTGATGGTCTTCTGCTGCTGGCTGAAGGTCACGGTCTGGTCCTTCTTATCAGAAGAGGAAGAACTGTTCGTGATGACCAGCTTGGTGGTCGCGACGTTACTCGCAGCGTAGGAAGTGGTCGCCACAGCCTGGGCGTTGAGGGTGACCGTACCGGCCTTGTGGATGATGAAGTGCTCACCGTCCTCCGTCACTTCGGCAACAGCCTTGTCCTGGTTGGAGATCGTATAGGTCACCTTGGACTTGTTGCCGGAGACCTTCGGGAGGTCGATGGCGGTTTCAAGCTTATAGGTGTCTCCGAGAACGAAAGGATACTCCGTCAGGCCGAACGAAATCGTCTGGCTCTGCTGGGAAGTCGAAGCGGACTCCCGCTTGTAGAAGCGGAGGTTCGTGGTCTGCTGGGTGTTGCGGATCGTGAAGCCGCCGGCGCCACGGGAATGGAAGAAATAGTAGTTGCCATTGTTGATGGACGAGCTGGTAACCGTGAAGCTGGTCGCAGAAGACTCGTTATCGGCATACACGATGCGATAGCTCTCGGAAGGGGCCTGCAGATACTTGGCGTTTGCGTTGATCTTGACCTTCCAGGTATTGTTGCTGCTACCGGCGACGAGATCCACCTCGGAGGCGATCATCTCGGCATCCGTCGTGGTGTTGGCTTCGATGGTCGACGGCCAGTTCTGGTTGGAGTACGTTCCGATCACCTTTTCGGCGAGATACTGCCCGTTGGAGATTTGCTTGTTCTCGCCGTTGCTGGTCCAGGTACCGGTGTTCACGGTCGGGAACAGGGCGACGGAGAGCTGGTTGCCCGTGGACTCCGTACCCGCAATCAGGTAAGTACCCGCAGAGATGGAGGAAGCATATCTGTAGGTGACCGTCGTAGGCGTGACGACGGCGGCCTCATAAACGGTGAGCTTATAGGAAGCCTGGTCGGAACCGTACTCGGAGGTGGCGTCCGCTTTCGCCCAGATGGTGGTCTCACCATCCTTCAGGACCTTGATCTTATAGGTACTGCCGTCCTTGACAACCTGGGCAACGCTCTCGTCGGAAGAGGTGTAATAAGCGTCATCCGTCTTCGCACCGTTCACGCTCTGGGGAAGGCTGCGGAGGGTGTTCAGCTCGCAGTCCACGCCGATCGTCCATTCAACGGTCGCATTCGTGAACGAGAATGCACGGTCCTTCAGAACGGTCGGGCCGCTGGGATTAGGATCCGTGCTGTGGTCCTTGTCCACGTTGATGTTCTTGAGGGTAATGATACTGCCGGCCTCCATGACGCGGTCCGAAGCAGACTCGGAAGACTTGTAGTATACGAACTCTGCGCCCGTACTGGTGTCAACGGCCGTAATCTGAATCTTCACCGGCTGGCCACCCTTCACGGTTCCCGGCAGGACGCCCACATAGAAGTGCGCACTTTCATCCGTAATCTCCGTACCGTTGTTCACGGTAAGTGTCAGCTGGGAATAAGAACCATCTTCCGGGGTCCACTGCTCCTTGTCCGCCGTCAAGTCGCCCACAAAATTACCGCTTTCCTTCATGCTTTCCGGGAAAGCAACGGCAATCTTCTTGACGATAATGGGCGTTTCGAGCGCGTTGTCCACCTTGAGCTTGAGCACGGCCAGGGCCTGATGCATGGACATCCGGATATCCTTTCCTTCCACGCCGAGTTTCTTACCCACCAGCGGGAAACCGGAACCGGCGAGGTGCGCCATGTTGTCGTTTCCTTCCTGGACCGGGCTGTTTTCCACGGTAATATGGATCTGACGGGCGTCGGTGTTGTCCTCCCGGTAGGGATAGACCAGATACCAGTCGTTCACGTCGGCCGCATCGGCGACCGGGCCGCGGAACGCATTGGATGCGCCGGTATAGACGAACTCGCTGCTGTAGAAGCGGGTGTTATGTTCGGCACCCTGGGTGTCGGTGTGAATAGCCGTAATGGCGTCTTTGTCGGACCAGGCGGTGGCATCACCGTTATTGGTCGTTCTAGTTTCGGCCAAATCCAAGACGATCGTGCTTTCATAGGTGTGACGATCGCGGACCTCCACTGTTTCCCTTGTGCAGGAGAACAGGCAGAATGTCGCTGCGAGGACAAGCCACGCGGATAAAGAATGCTTCATCTCTGAGGGTTTTTACGATTATGAATGATAATGATAGTTTCGGTTGATAGGCTTAGTCCCATTCAATCGGGTCTTCGTGCCAATTGGAGATTGTCTGTAAATACATGTACTGCATGTCCGCTTCCCGAATCCGGCAAACAGGGGCGACATATTCGATACGCGTGTCCACGTTTGTGTCCATCCGGCTATGCTGATTAAGTTCGTTCATGTGGCGATTGATCTGGAATCCTATTTTTCCAAAACGTAAAGTTATTTCTTTTTTCTTTCAAATCATATGTTTTCCCAAAAAAACTATCAATTTTCCGTTAAAAAAGACAGAATTCCGGCGTTGTACGGAACACAAAAGCACTAGGCCGGCGATTTCAAAATCGCCGGCCTAGCCCGTAAATCAAACAGAAGACACGTTAGTTCTTCTTGTAGAGGCAGATGCCAGAAGAATACGTACCGGAAACCGCATTGTTGCTGCTGAAGTAGTAGCTAGATGTAGACCAAACGAGGTAATACGAACCAGACGTAGGCTTAATTACCGCGATGCCGCCATCAAAGGTAATCGACAGGGCATGAGATGCGGTAGACTCGGCATAAATATAACCTCTACTGCCATCCGAATCGGGATACAGGTACTTTTCTGCCTTGTTGGCCTTGAGATAATAGCCTGCTTCGAGCGTAAACTGGCAATCTTCGTAATCGTTGGAAGATATCGTCTCGTTCTCAATCTCAACCGCAATAGCGGATGAAGTCTGCTTCTCAAACTGAGTACCTGCCGAATTAAGCGCCGGTTTGAAAACCTTAGGGCTCTGATTCTCGGTCTTAGAATTAGACGGAAGCCCTTCAAACACAACAAGATACGTGGCGCCAGCTTCCAAGCCGCTGGTGGACGTCACCTTCGTATAGGTTGCCATAGCCTCATCGATGATCTTCAGGGTGTAGGAGGCGGAGCCGGCCTGGTAGGAGGCCGTAGCACTCGCGGAAGCCGTAATGACAACCTCGCCAACACCAATAACGGTCACGGCGCCAGTAGAAGCATCAATGGAAGCCACCTGGGCTACCGGAGTCGCGTTTGCGCTTTCAATGCTGTACGTAACATCCTCAATGCCCTTACCCGAAAGCGTCGGAGCACCGGTGAACGCAAGAGGAGTGGTCTTCTCATGAATGTTCACGGTCGCTGTGGTGGAACTGAAGGCTAATTTGCGAGCCTTCGGCTTGCCATCGTCAAGAACATAGAGCGCCGCCACATGCGTATCGCTAGCCGACGTGCTTACACTCCACCTACTATTGCTCGTGCTATAATAGAGATAGTAGTTGCTGACCTTGAGGGTAGGAGTCTCAGGGTTGTAAGTCCACTGATTATTCGACGCGGTACCGGACTTGGAACCAATCGACAAAGAGCTGCTGCTCAGTCGGAGATACTTCTCGCTATTGACCAGCTCACCGGAAGAAGACGCCGTCCAGATCTCACTGTTATCCGGATCATACATCATCGTGTCGTCAGTCACGGTTACAGCCGTAGCGGCGGCGGAGCCATTGTTGTTCTTCAGGACATATCCATTAGAGACAATCAGATACTGACCATCCGCTTCCAGCTCTTCAGCCTTGACATACTTCGGAGTCTTGCTGTTGGAAACAGTGAGCAAGTAGGAAGCAGAACCCGGCTTATAGGTCGCGTTGCCCGCAGCCCTGGCGGTAATCGTGGTGGTACCCTTCATGAGCGGGGTCACGGCACCCGTGGTGGCGTTCACCGTAGCAACGGCTGGATCGGAAGAAGAGTAGGTCACCTCCCCATGGGCGTTGGTATAGTCCAGATCAGGAACGGCCGTCTTCCAGGTGCTGGTGCCTAGATCATACTCGGCAGAAGATCCCACGAAGGAGAAGTTCTGCTTCTGACGGCCGTCATCCAGTTTGTAGAGGCAGATGTTGGCCGCATAGCTGCTGCTATTGGAGTTAATGCCGCTGAAATAATTGCTGCTGGACCAGTAGAGGTGATAGTTGGCGTCACCCGAACGGGCAATGGTGACAATACCGCTGCTGAAACTGATCGCAACCGTATGGCCGCTCGTCTTATCTTCGGCACCCAGGGCGGAGTCGCCGGAGGCGCCGGGATACAGATACTTGTTCGCAGACTCAATGAAGAGATAATAACCCTCTTCCAGCGTAATCAGGCATTCCTCCAAGTCAGAAGACTGGATCTCGCCATCGACAATCGTCACATCCAGCGCATTTGCCGTGCTCTTCGTGAAGTACGTGCCGCCAGAGTTGAGAATCGGCTTGAAAGCCTTGCTGGCCGTCTCATACACCAGAATATACTGGGCGCCCGCCTCCAGTTCGGAGGTGGAAGTCACCTTCGTGTATGTAGGGACGCTCGGGTCGCTGCTCGTGACGGTAACCGTGTAAGAAGCCTCACCGGGACGGTAAGTAGCGTTACCCGCAGCCTTGGCGGTAATCGTGGCGGTACCCTTCTTGATCGGGGTCACGGCGCCGGTGGAAGCATCCACCGTAGCCACAGTCGGATCACTGGACTCGTAGGTCACCGTTCCGCGAGCGTCATTCAGCGTCGGAACTTCCTTCGTCCACTTGCCGGTGTACAGGTCATACTCGGCAGAATCGGCGGAGAAGGACGGAGACTGCTTCTGACGGCCGTCATCCAGTTTGTAGAGGCAGATACCGGTGGAATACTGTCCGGAAACATCTGAATTGGCACTGAAGTAGTGGCTGGAAGTAGACCAGACGAGATAACGGGAATCGTACTTGATTTCCACAATACCTGCATTTGTGAAAGAAATCTCCAGTTTACTCGTAGCCGTCGCTTCAGCTCCCATAACGCCACCCGTATTACTTTGCTGGTGGGGATAGATATACTTATTGGCCTTGTCTGCTTTGAGGTAATAACCCGCTTCGAGGGTGAACTGGCAATCATCAAAATCAGAGGATTCAATAACGCCATTGGAAATCGTCACATCCAGGGCAGAGGTGGTTGCTTTCGCGAACTGCGTTCCGTCATCATTGAGCACCGGGTTGAACACCTTCGGATCACCGTCGCCGTCGGTATCGCCCTCCAGGCCTTCAAATACCAGCAGATACTGGGTGCCCACCTCAAGTTCAGCCGTGGAAGTCACCTTCGTGTAAGAAGTAACAGCCGGAGCAGCAGACTGCTTCTCTGCGGTGCTCAGGTCCAGGGTGAAATTCTTGAAGGTCTTCGCGGAGAGAGTCGTCGCTTTATTAATCTCCTTCGTGTAAACGTACTGGTCGGTCACAACCTCGATGCTGCTGATCGTAGCCTCACCGGGAATCGCGACAAAATAAGCGTAGAACGTACCGTCGGCCGGGACGTCCGCACCGTTGTCATAGACCAGGGAGAGAGGACCCTCCGTGCGGGTAAAGGATACCGTAGCCTTCTCAAAGTCGATAGCGGAGAGGGCGGCGCTGCCGGTCAGGCCGGCCGTGGTGCTGATGGTGACGGACTGCACCTTTTCCCCGTTGTCGGAGAAGTTTGAGATGGCCACGCGACCCATCGCCGCAGCACGGTCGAAATACAGGTCAACGACCGGCTCGTCATAATTGTGGGGGGTGTCAACCGTCTCGGCACCGTATCCCACCAGGAAGTCGGCATTGGGATCCTTGAGCGTCTCGGCATCCGGATGCTGCTCGGCAGGAATCACGAAAGCGAGGGTCTCGCCGGCCGCCTTCTGGGCGACCACGGCAGTGTAGCTGTAGGGAGCGACCCGGGCGGCAGAGCCTCCCGTGGACGTGTCGTCGTTAACACCGACGGCAATGGTCATGTTCTCCGGGAAATCAGCCTCGAACTTGGCCGTCTCCTTGTCGCTGCCCGTCGTAATTTTGAGCGTTTCTCCATAGACCGTAGCATTATTGGCGTCCGTCTCGAACAGATGGATGTTCGACTCATCCGTCTTGTTCCAATCCGGTGTAACGGTATTGCCCTCGATGGAAAGGCCGGTCCTGGTTTCCGCCTGGGAGGCGGAGAAGAGGACCTTATGTGTCCGGACCGGGATTTCTTCTTCCTGAAGCCGTTCGTTACAAGACACGAAAACGGGCGCTAACAGGGCCGAAGCCAGTAAATAGGATATATACTTTTTCATAACGTATCTTCTGTGTAATTATAACGACTCGCCTTCTTCGATGACAACCGGGGTGCCCGGGGTGTTGGGCACCTTGTCGATGACCGTCACCTCCACCGTCGCCGTGAGTTCCTCGGAACCGGCAGGGGTATATTTGGCCGTGATGGTTACGGTACCTTCCTTCTTACCGGTGACAACGCCGTCGGCAACGGTAGCGACCGTATCGTCGCTGCTGGTCCAGGACGTGGCGGTCACGTTCTGGTTGGAAGCGACACCGTTGGTCGTCGTGGTCAGGACCAGGGTGAGAGCCTGCTGCTTTTCAAGGGCGACCGTAGCGCTGGCCGGATCGATGGACAGGCTGTAGGTGACAACCTCGTTCACCTTCAGCGACGCAGAGACAGAAAGCTCTTCCTCAGAACCGGCCGGGGTGTACTTGGCCGTGATGGTCGCAGTACCGGTACCCGTTCCGGTGGCGGTACCGTTGGAGACGGTAGCAATCGCGGTGCTGCTGGAGGTCCAGGTGGCGCCGGTTACGGTCGCGGAGGAGGACACACCATTGGTCACCGTGGTCAGGGTCAGGGTAAAGGCCTGGGTTTCGCCGAAATTGATCTCGACCTGTTCCGGATCGATGGACAGGCTGTAGGAAATGTCATCCTTCACCTCCAGGGTGGCTTCGCCCGTGTATTCCACATCAGAACCAGCCGGCGTATATTTGGCCGTGATGGTCACCGTTCCGGAAGTAAGGCCGGAAGCGGTCCCATTCTCCATGGAGGCGACGCTGGTATTGCTGGAGGACCAGGTGACATCGGTCACGGTCTCCGAACTCGTCTGAACACCATCGGCCAGGGTAACGAACGCGGCGGAGAAAGCCTGCGTCTGGCCCACCTTGATCGTAGCGGTATTCGGCGTGATGGCCAGCTTCTTCGTAATCTTGGGCGCAACGGTAACGGCGCACTCGTCGGTCTTTTGGCCATACACCGTCGTGACGGTGATGACGGCATCGCCGGCACCCGTCGCGGTCACGACACCGTCTTCAACAGTAGCCACATCCGGATTGCTGCTGGACCATTTGACAGCACAAGCACCGGCCGGCGTAACGGTCGCAGTCAGCGTCGCCGTATCGCCCGTAGTGAGGGACAGTTCATGAATATCCAGATCAACCGCCTCAACCGCAACTTGCTGAAAGTCCGGTTTAATCGGTCCCACGGTCAAGACTTCGCGGCGGTTCACCCTCGTCGAATTCGTGTTGGTTTTCCCATACTGAGCCCCGTTGACATCCGTCACGGTGATGGAATAACCGTTAGACAGGACAACCGGCGGAATGACGAACCAGAAAGACACGGCGTCTTCCTTCGTGGCACCCAGGGCCACCGGCTCCGGGCACACCAGCGTAATCGACGTGGCATCCCCCTCGATCTCGCCCATTTCCGGCGTTCCATTGACCTCGGGGATCGTCACCTTCACCTTGCCGGCCAGCGTCTCGTCAAAATTGGCCGTCAGGGTGACGGACGCCACCGTGATTCCTTCTCCATACAGTTTCACATTCCGGTAACCGCACAGGTTCTTGAAATAGAAACGGATATCACCATGTTCATCTTCTTTCGCCCGGGCCACCATCGTATTGGCGCCCAAGCCGTACATATTCGGACGGTACGTCTGCACTTCAGGAAGTACGAGCGTCAGCACCTCGTCCTGATTGCACTTCGTCGAAGTCGAATACGGATACACGGCCAGATAGTCCGGGATGTCCGCCGCAACGCCCATATGGGAACCGGAAACATACTCCAGCGGACCGGCCGAATCACCGTCCTCGCCCGTGAAGATATACTGGTCATTGTAGGTCCTCTTCTCGAAAATCGAGATCAGGTCCCCTTCGTTCCAGAGCGTACGCAGCTGGCTGTCGGCATACATCCTGGTCGAGGATGCCTCTTCTTCCATCACGCCGAAGAAACGGGTCTGTTTCGGGGCGTCATTTCCGGCCGGCTCCTGTCTTGAACACGAGACCGCCGTGGCCAGGAGAATCCCGGCAATAAATAATGCTTTTCTCATATCTTGAAACGCTACAAGATTATAGATTGGTTGATCTTCTGCTAATCGTCCCATCCCGACTCGTTACCGCCGTCGATAATCGACTCGTTCTGACAAATGTCTTCGATAGCCAGTCCGACAATCCTCGATTTCGGACTCACATAGGGACGGAGATGGGTTGTACTTTCGCTATTCATACCATATTTGATTTGATGTTTGCTCATCATTCAACATCCTCCAGGATGATCGACTTGAACGTGTCAATGTCGGCCTGGGTGACGCCCACTTCGTTCACGAGATAGGTGGTGATCTTATCCTGAAGCGTTTCGCCAGTCCGCTTATTGAAGAAGTTCAAACCATCATTGAACAGACCCGAATTCCGCGTCCGGTCACCACTGGTGACGTTCCGGGCAAAACTGGTTAATTCGTAGTCAATGGAACACTCCTTCACAGAGCACCCGAGGAGACCTTCCACCAGCAGGCCCCAGAAACCGGTACGGTCCGAACCGATCGCGCAGTGGAAGTAGGAGGCTTTACCCGCCTTGGCCGCATCAAAGAAGCCCTTGATTGTTGTTTTGGCTTTACTCGTATTCGTCACATCATCGATATTGGCATTCATATTACCCAGGACATACACGACGGAATACTTACTCGCGAACGCGGAGGTTCCACCGGCGCGGAGGTCGATATCATAGCCGACGTTCATGTAATTCGCCAGGAGACCCTGCTCAGAATCATTGGGGCTGACATAATTGCTGATGGCCTGATCCTTTGTCCCGTCAAGGTTCGTACCACGGAAGATCATACCATACTTGATCCGTTTCTTTCCGTCCGCCGTAATCATGCCACCCAGATCGCGGCAGTTGTTCGCGTTGTTCATATTAGCCTTGTCGCTCACCTTCATCATCCGGCGGCGGCCTTCGGTGGTGAAGGCGCCCTTGAGGAGAGCTCCGCTGTTATCTTCCACCGTGCAATAATAGGTCTTGCCGGGAACCAGGTTATACACCTTATCGGAGGTACTGCCGCTCGTTGCCGTCTGGGTCCAAACCACTTCTTGCATGTCCTTGTCGGCGAAGATGGTGATCGTAGCCGTTCCGGAGCTGGCCGCACCCCAGTTGATGGTGACCGGTTTCGGGACATCCAGCCGGTTGGTGCTGGAAGCACCGGAGGAATAACTGGAAACAATCGTGGTACTCGTGTTGCTATCCGTGTACTGACTGTACGCCTGGTCCAGATACTGATTTACCTTATCGTTCTCCAGATTGAACGTACCCAGATCCACGAAGTCGCCGGAAATCTTCTCGCTGACGTACAGGGTGAAGGACGCGGTGGCGCTCCGGTAGCCGTTTTCTTCCTTGGCCGTCGCGACAATGCGGGCGTTGCCGGTTTTCTTGAGGGTAACCGTCGTACCGGTGATGGTGGCAACGCTCGTGTTTTCGGAGGTGTAAGTTACCGTCGTATGAGCACCGGTCACCAGCTGCGGAAGCTGATAGCTCTGGTTCAGGGCATGGTCGCCGCCTTCGCCCACCGTCCAGCGGACGGAGGCCTTGTCAAAGGTGAGCGTCTGCTTCGTGAGCGGCTTGGTGGTGCTGTACAGGGCAGCCTCACGGGAACTGGTACCAGTGGTGTTACTGATGGAGAACCCGTTGCTGCTGCTATAATAGAGGGAATAGTCTCCCGACTTGAGGCTGTTGTTGTCGGCATCGTAGGTCCACTCATTGTTCGAAGCCGTGCTGGACTTATCACCGATGGAAAGGGAAGAAGAGGATCCCCAGCCCCAGTTGCCGCCCCAGCTGCCGGAACCGGAAGAAGAAGAAGACCTTCTGAGATACTGGCTGTTATTGGTCAGCTCACTGCCCGTCGTTGCCGTCCAGAGGAGAGTCGCGGGAGCATTCATCAGAATAATCTCGTTGGAAACCTCAACGGCCACCGCGGCGACGCTGCCGCTGTTGTTCTGGAGGGCATAGCCGTTGGACACGATCATATACTGGGTGCCGGCAATCATCTCGTCGGCCTTGTACCAGGTCTGGACGGTGCTGCTCTGGGAAACGACGGTGTAATGGGCAGAACCGGCCTTGAAGTAATCATTGGCTTCGGCCGTTGCAGTAATGACGGCCTGGCCGGGCGCGTGGACGGTCACGTTACCATTCTGGTCAACCGTAGCGACTCCCGTGTTGTCGGATTTCCAGGTAACCACGTCAGACAGGACGCCCTTCAGCGCAGGCTTATTGGTCAGGAGGCCTTCACCCTTCGCATCCCAGTCATAAACGACTTCGCCAGCCGGATCGAAGTAAGGATGCTGCGCTTCCTTGGCGGAACCGCCCAGCAGGTACAGGTGGAGCTTCTGGCCCGTGTTCGACTCCTCATAGTAGAAGCCGTTCGCGCTGGAGTAGGCAAGGAGATACTTGTTGCCGGAAGAATTCGAGATGGCGCTCATGATCTGGACGCCGTCGCTCTCCTGCACGAACGTATGATAGTACTTATAAGTCGAACCCTGGATCTCCACTTCGTTGGTGTCCTGGATCTGGAGTGCCGCATCGACTTCACCGCCGCGGGAGGAGTAGAAGATATACTGTCCCTCGGAATTCTTCACATTGTAGGCATAGTGCTGAGAGTCATTGACATGCTTCTCTCCGGTGTTCTCGATGGTCACCGCGAAGACGGTGAGGTCAAGGCCAGCCTGGGGCTGGACAACCCCGTCTACAACGCTCACGGGAACGGCGTAATTGCTGGACTTATACTCCGCAAACGGAGCGAAGGCCATGCTGGATTCGCCGTTTTCATACACGAGCAGATAGTCGCCGTCCTCCGGCTCTGCGCCCGTCTCCAGCTCCACCTCGCCGGCTACGCCGGAACTCTGGCTCTGGGCATGCTCGGCGTCCAGGGTCGAGTTGACGGTTTTGAAATTGCCGGAAGTGAATGAGGCGCCATTCTGCAAGGTGAAGGTGTTGAGGTAAGTAGTCGTTTTTCCGGAAGCATCCTCGGCAATCACCTTGACTTCCAGAATCCCGCCGGCAGGCACGTCAAAGGCGGCGAAAGCAGCATAGAAGGCGGCGGAACTCCCCACGGCAATCGCCTCACCATCTGTAACATACAGAGTCACGGACTTGGAAGCCCCCGCCTCAGCCGTGAAAGCGACGGTTTCTGAAGTCAGGTCTACCTGGAAGGGGCCGGCAATGGCGGTGGGAGCCGTGAAGACGATCTCCTTCACAACCAGGGAACCCGTGGTGCTGTTTTTGAATTTCAACTCCGCGCCGGACAGAAGGTTTCTCATGGACATACCCAGACTGGCAGAACGGGAAACACCCTTCTGAATACCATACAGAGGGAACCCTTCTCCGCAGAAATGTTTCTTGTTATCGTTTCCGGTTTCAGTCTGCCGGACCGGGAAGGTCAGATGGATCTGATCGGCCGCAACATTCTCCTGGACATACGGATAAACGGCGTACCAGTCATTCGTCGCGGATAACCGACTGACGGATCCCTGGAACATGTTTCCGCTCTGGAAATCGAAACGGGAAGCCCAGAAAGACTGGCCCCCGGCCGACGTGTGGATCACGGAGAGGGCATCACCGTCTGACCAGAGAGTGCTGTTGCCTTCATTGGTCGTTCTGGTTTCTCCCTGGTTGACCTGAAGGGTCATCAACACGGAATCCTCCTGATCATCATACTGGTTGGATTCCACATTACAGGAAACAAGAAGAAGACCCGCTGCCGCACCGGACAGCAGGACACGAGGCAAGAGACCTAAAAAACGTTTGGTTTTCATGTGAATGGGGAATGATAGGATTATTAAGTATTTCTAGTATGCTATGTGGGGGAAAAGGGGAGCTATCCGATCTCATCGGGGTCATGCCCCCAATCAATCGTGGAGAAACCCGTCTGCACGGTTTCTTTCGCCGTTTCCAGAAAAATCAAACGGCAACCAGGAGCGGTGTATTGTTTTCGTGTTTCTCCTAATTTATTCATTTTCATAGGTTTACGACATCTCCCCGTAATATATTAGTGTATATTAAAGAGGTTAGGCCATATTTTCCAAGTGACAAAAATATTTTTTTTTTCGGATAAAACAAAGAAAAACCCTAAAAATGTCGTTTTTCAGTCAAACAGGATAAAAAATGCCCAGCCATGACTGCTGGCTGGGCATTGTAAAGAATTCCCAAAAAGTCCTATTCTACAGATTCCGGAGAAGATTCGTCAAAGAAACCTTCTTATCGATCATCGCACGGAGGTCTTCGATCTTCACGCGCTCCTGGGTCATCGTGTCGCGGTCACGGACGGTGACACAGCCATCTTCCAGCGTTTCGTGGTCAACGGTCACGCAGAACGGGGTGCCGATGGCATCCTGGCGGCGGTACCGCTTGCCGATGGAATCCTTCTCGTCGTACTGGTACGAAAAATCATATTTCAGTTCATCGACCACCTTCTGCGCCACCTCGGGCAGACCGTCCTTCTTCACAAGCGGCATCACGGCCACCTTGATCGGGGCAAGCGGAGCGGGAATCTTCATCACGACGCGTTCTTCGCCGTTTTCGAGCTTCTCGACGGTGTAGGAATGGGCCATCACGGCGAGGCACATGCGGTCCACGCCGATGGAGGTTTCGATCACATACGGGGTGTAGGAGACGTTCTCCTCGGGGTCGAAGTACTCGATCTTCTTGCCGGAGAACTTCTGGTGGTTCCCCAGGTCGAAGTTCGTGCGGCTGTGGATGCCTTCCAGTTCCTTGAAGCCGAACGGGAAGTTGAACTCGATGTCCGTGGCGGCGTTGGCGTAGTGGGCGAGTTTCTCGTGGTCGTGGAAGCGGTAGTTCTCCGCGCCCATCCCGAGGTTCACGTGCCACTTCATGCGGGTTTCCTTCCACTTCTTGAACCAGTCAAGTTCGGTGCCGGGCTTGATGAAGAACTGCATCTCCATCTGCTCGAACTCGCGCATGCGGAAGATGAACTGGCGGGCAACGATCTCGTTGCGGAAGGCCTTGCCGATCTGGGCGATACCGAACGGAATCTTCATACGGCCGGTCTTCTGGACATTCAGGTAGTTCACGAAGATGCCCTGGGCGGTCTCCGGACGCAGGTAGATGAGGTTCGCGCCGTCGGCGGTGGAGCCCATGGAGGTGGAGAACATCAGGTTGAACTGGCGCACGTCGGTCCAGTTGCAGG
>Ga0265300_10002118_pt1 | contig 17571 bp, 8 predicted proteins | sample AusTroGonzalo_MG_FD_193482 | JGI IMG/M metagenome (GOLD analysis project Ga0265300, IMG submission 193482) | Bovine rumen microbial communities from tropical cattle in Woodstock, Queensland, Australia - Gonzalo_03 | ecosystem: Host-associated > Mammals > Digestive system > Stomach > Rumen ...
TAATGAACAGATATTCTCCATTCCTGCCGCCGATTTCCATGGAAATGGGCCTTTCTTCCAAATCTATGCTGCCCGTTTCGCGGCCTTCTTTGTCATAAATGTGGATAACTCCGGCTGCAATGTAGGTGTTGCCCTCCTTGTCGTAGGCGGTGGCATATTCGCCATGTTTAACGTAATCTCCTGTGGCCGAAAGGCTTCCGTCGGTATTCACACGGAAGGTATAGCTGCGGCGGGGATTCTCCCAGGCTATGCTTACCGGCTCTTGCTGGCCCGGCGTTACCGCGGTGAGGTCGATGGACCGGCACAGGTCGAAGAGATAGGGAACCAGGGTTACGCCGTCCGGTGCAAGGAAACTCTTCTCCGGCAGCTTCCCGTCGTAGATTTCCATGAAATCCCCGGCCCTGAGGGCATGGGAAGGATAGATGAGCCGGGCCGGCCGGATGCCGGAAGTGGGAACCAGTTGCAGCGGGGTCATGGTGTCGGCTCCGGAACGGGTGTCGATGGCGTAGGCTACTACCGACCAGAAACCGTTGCCCCAGCCGCTGTAGTCGGAATTGGCATCCGGAAGGGATTGAATCATCTCCAGTTTCTCTTCCCGGAAGCCGGGCTGCCCTTCATAGCGGGTAATCACAAGCAGGTTGTCCTGGGTATCCACGGCCAGTGAAAGGGGCCGGTAAGGGTAATCGGCCAGCAGGGTAAGTGCCTCATTGCGGGCATCCCACTTGTATATTTTGCACAAATTGCCTTCGCAGAAATAGACATTGCCTTTGCTGTCGGTGGTTACTCCCGTTGCAAACTGGTATTTGTGGCCGATTTCTGTGATTCCTCCCACCGCAGGCTGCGGTCTGCGGCCCGGTTCCTGGCCTGTAACGGTGCCGAGGGCGAAGTCCAGGGGATAGATGGAAAGGTTCTTATTCACATCATAGGCCGTGGCGGCCGTTTCGCAAAGGATTTGCGTCCAGGCCTTTACATTGCGGAACTGGATGTTGTTGCAGCCGGAAAGCAGGGTGCCGTAGTCCCGCGGCGCCATTACGCGCACAACGCGGTAAAACCACAGGTTGGCAAAGAGGATGTTGCTGCAGTTGTCCATGGTCATGGCCACGCAGTTGGCTCCTTCCCGGCTTTCTTCCTCGTACTGAAGGGCGTACACCTTGAAGTTCTGTACGTTGTTCCAGCGCGATTCAAAGCGGACATGGTGCTCCAGCGAAATGGCGTACATCCTGGACGGGGTGCTGGTATGGCTTACATAAATACCCGCCGAAGCATAGGTGTTGGCCGACCAGATATCCTTGAAGGTACCGCCGCCTCCTTCGGTAATCCAGAGGCTCCAATACTGGTTGTCCCAGGCCTGGTCCAGCCCCTGCACGGCAACAGGATTGTCCGGCGAACTTATCCGGCCGAAGCCAAAGCCGCCGAAGCCGCCGAAAGCCGGCGCGCCACCCTCGGGGCGGGGGACAGGCCTGCGCATGGTTCCATGCCCGCCGACGAATTTTACATCGTTGAGGAGGGAAGCTTCCCCGGCCATCCATTTCATCCCCACGGCCCGCTTGTTATAGCCGCCGGTGCAGATGCCGATACCCGTAAAGATATCGTTTCCACCGCGGGAAGATTCCACCATGGGAACCGGAGAACCAAAGCCGCTGAAGGCCGGTGTACTTTCGCTCAGTACCAGTTGGGTGGAGAAGGGGTGCAGGCCCACCACTACATTGCCCTCGTGAAGCCGGATGGTTTGGCTTATCCGGTACCACCCCTCGGGGAAGAATACCGTAACGTTCTGGTCAAGGGCCTTTTGGATGGCTTCTGTGTCATCGGCCTGGCCGTCTCCCACGGCTCCGTAATCCATTACACTGGCCCAGGTGGACATGTCCGGGAGGGCCGGAACGGTTTTCCCGAAATCGGCAGGGAAGGGAGCGGGGGATATCTGGCAAACTATGCCGAAATTCGCCTCTGCTCCAAGGCCGGGGGTAATGAGTCCGTAAACGAATTCCCGGATGAGATAGCTTTTGTCCTTAACGGGGAAATCTTTCCCCGCCTTGGGCAGCGAAACGGCTACCGGAACATTCTTACAATGGATATTGAGCAGATTCAGCTGGTTGGTTTCGCCTTCTTCGCCTGTAATGGTAACCGCCGTGCCCACATTCTCAAAATAGCAGTCTTCCAGATAGAGACGGTCGGCCAGGTCCTTTTCGCAGATAACACCCGCAGGAGCGTTTTTCACCTTCATGTTTACAATGGCAAAGCCTGCGTTGCGCGTAACGATGGCGGCCTCCTTCTGGCCCTCGAAGTACGCATCTATCATGGCGATGGGCCAGCTGGGGGAGGATACTCCCGAACTGATGCCATAGCGGGCGCCGTAAAATTCCACGTCTTCCAGCTCGTTGCCGGCATCGTACAGGCAGGCATAGCCATCTCCGCCGTAAATGGAAACATGGCTCACAATGCCGTGCTGGGCCAGGTGCGTACGCAGGCCGATGGCCTTGGGATTGCCTTTCCCGATGCGCAGGTCCACGTTGGAAATACCGCTATAGAAGGTGCCGGCATTGGCATCTGAAACCCGGGAAGGGTCGGTAACAATGCCGCCGGTGAACCACAGCATGGACGTCTCTTCCTCACTGAACCCGGGCGTGTTCTTCTCCAGGACAATCTCCGGCCGACGGCTGCCGTAACCCACGATGCGGATGGAGCCGGGAACGTAGATGGTGCGGGAAATGCGGTATCGGCCTTCCGGCAGGTACAGGGTTCCAAACCCTCTTTCCTCCTTAATCTGGTTTACCGCCTGTTGCAGCGCATCGCTTACATCGAATTTACCGTCGGCGCGGATGCCGAAGGCCTCTTCCGTGAAGAAAACGCCGCGAGGGTCGGCAAACTTCCGCGTATAAACGGATTCTCCTGCTCTGGCGGTAAAGGAGAACAGGAGAGAAAGAAGGGTTGCAGCTGCAAGTAATTGTATTTTCATCAGCCGATATAGGCGAGGATAAGGTTGGCTAATTCTTCTTCCGTATGACCGTCGGCGTTAAGCACCAGGTGGTAGTTGCGGGCGTCGTAGCGGCTGGTGCCGGTGAAGCGCTTGATGTAATTTTCCCGCTTCTGGTCGATGTCCTTCACAAGGGCAGCTGCCGATTCTTCCGGGAGGCCCTGCTTTTTCATTATGCGACGGATGCGGTTGCTCTCCGAGGCTGTAATGAACACGTTCAGGTGGTTGGGATGGTCTTTGAACACGAAGAATCCGGACCGGCCCGCAACAACACAGGAACCTTCTTTGACCAGTTCCTTGAGAATTTCTGTTTCGGCCTTGTAAATATCTCCCGTTGTAACGTCCATGCGGAATTCCTGGGTGAACTTCTGGTCTAAATTAAGAGCTTTTGCCGACGGCATGGGAGCGATGAGCTGGATAAAATCGGCCAGCCAGTTTTTCTTTTCTCCCTTTAGCTTTTCTATACCGCTAACAGTGAGGTTGAACTGCTTCTTGAGCGAGTTGATAAGCTCTTTGTCGCTGTAACGGACGTTTAGCTTTTCGGCCAGAATGCGGCCCACGGTGCGTCCGCCTGATCCTATTTCGCGGCTGATAGTGATGACGAAGGGTTCTTTAGTGTTCATAAGCAATGCATTAGTTCTACAAATATAATAAAAAAAGCTTACCTTTGTATAGTACCCTTAACCCAATTTGTATTGTAATCATGAGAAAAATCCTGTTTCTTTTCGGTCTGATTCTTCCCGTACTGGTTTCTTGTTCCCCGTCTGCTTCCCAATCCGGCAGGGAGATGGTCCTGTGGTATAATGAGCCGGCCGGCGATGTGTGGCTGGACGGTTTGTTAATCGGCAACGGATATATGGGCGGCAACGTGTTCGGCCGAGTGGAGAATGAACGGATTGCGCTTAACGAATCCACCTTCTGGTCGGGGCGTCCGCACGATTACAACGATCCGGAGGCCCACCAGTACTATAAGCAGATAAAGGAACTGATGTATGCCGGAAAATACAAGGAGGCGGAAAAACTGGTGGATGCGCATTTCTACGGAAAGCCCGCCAACCAGCAAACTTATGTGCCGGTAGGGGACTTCCTGCTGGATTTCCAACCCGGCGCAGAACCCGTGAAGGATTACTATCGCGAGTTGGACATGGAAACGGGCGTAGTGAAGGTAAGCTACATTCAGGATGGCGTAAAGATGAGCCGGGAAGTGTTTATGTCGTATCCCGACCATGTGATGGTAATGAAGGTATCGGCCGATGAGCCGGGCCAGGTGAATGTGGAGGCCAGGCTCAAGAGCCCTTTCCAGCGGCAGATTGCATCGGCTGGCAACCGCCTTACCATGAACGGCACCTGGAGCTATCTCCCCACCCGGATCTTTGACCTGATTGCCAAGGTGGAGGGCGACGGGATGAGCTTCCAGACCGATGTGGTGGCCCTGCCGGAGAAAGGTACGCTGGAGGCCACGGATTCCAGTCTGGTAATCAGCGGGGCCAATTCCGTTACCTTCGTGCTCACGATAGCTACCAATTATGTAAACTACAAGGATATCAGCGGAGATCCTTCGGCCCGTTGCGAGGAAGTGCTCGCCGCCGTGAAGGGGAAAACTTACAAGCAGCTGAAGGAAACGCACCTGAAAGACTTCTCCGGCCTCATGAGCCGGGTGCAGCTTAAGCTGGGGGATGATACCAGGAACGAAATGCCCACCAACGTGCGCCTGGCCGAAGTAAAGAAAGGCGGGGCTGATGCCAATCTTATGGCCAAATTCTTCCAGTTCGGCCGCTATATTACGGTTTCCGCCAGCCGGGAGGGCAGTGAACCCAGCAATCTCCAGGGCCGCTGGAGTCAGGACCTGCTTCCCAACTGGGGCAGCAAATATACGCTGAACGTGAACACGGAAATGAATTACTGGCCTGCCGAGGTAACCAATCTTTCCGAGTGCACGGCGCCGCTGTTCCACCTGATAGAGGACCTGGCCGAAAATGGGGCCGAAACGGCCAAACTCTATTACGATGCCGACGGCTGGGTTTCCCATCACAACACCGACCTGTGGCGCGGTACGGCCCCTGTGGATGCGGCCCGCTATGGCATGTGGCCGATGAGCGGCGCCTGGCTGTGCCAGCATATCTGGGAACATTATCTCTTTACGGAAGACCTGGATTTCCTGCGGAAGTATTATCCCCTCATGAAGGGCGCCGCCCAGTTCGTGCTGGACATCCTGGAGGAGAATCCCAACTACGGTTACCTCACCCTCCCGTTCTCCATGTCTCCCGAGCAGGGCTATTTCATCGGCGACAATCCCGAGGAAATGTTCCTGGCGCCGTCCACTACCATGGACAATGCCCTTATCCGGGATCTGTTCCCGCATTGCATAGAGGCGGCAAAACTGCTGGGTGAGGACGGCGAATTCGGCCAGAAGCTGGCCGATGCGCTGGAGAGAATCCCTCCCTACATGATTGGGCAGGACGGCATGCTGCAGGGCTGGATAGAAGACTGGAAGCGTGGACGGGAAAACCACAACTGGTCCGGTACTTTCGGCCTTTATCCGGGCAATTCCATTACCCTGCGGGGAACGCCCGAGCTGGCGGCTGCCGTGGAGGCCTGGCTGGAGCCCCGGCCGGTGATCTCTTTCTGGAACAGTGCCATTGATATCAGCCAGTGGGCCCGGCTGGAGAACGGGGAGAAGACGGACGAAATCCTGTCCAAGATATTCCTTTCCAGCGGCCGCGGTTTCTTCAGCGGCTTCGGCAACAACCTCCATTTCTCCGGCTCCAACCAGTCGGACATCAACTTCGGTATCACCGCCGGCATAGCCGAAAGCCTGCTGCAGAGCCATGCAGGGGAAATTTCCCTGCTGCCTGCGCTGCCGGTCAGTTGGAAAGACGGTTCCGTGAGCGGCCTCAAAGCCCGGGGCGGCTACGAGGTGGCCATCAGCTGGGCCGATGGCAAAATGACCTCCTGCGAGATTAAATCCATTCTGGGGAAGCCGTTTACCGTCCGCTATGCCGGAAAGACCCGGGACTTCACCCTGGCGGCAGGCAAGTCCGTCAAACTGGGCCCGGACCTGGAATAAGGAGGAAGATGAGAGTCCTTTTTGTCTGCCACGGCAACATCTGCCGCAGCCCGATGGCGGAGTTCATTCTTAAGGCTTTGGTCAAGGCCAAGGGGATGGAAAGCCAATACTATATCGAGTCGGCGGCCGTCTCCACGGAAGAAATCGGCAATCCTATATATCCGCCGGCAAAACGTTGCCTGCATCAGCACGGCGTGTGGTTCGACCAGGGAAAGCGGGCCCGTCAGATTACCCGGGCCGATTACGACCGCTTCGACCGGATTATCTGCATGGATGCCTGGAACCTGAGGCTCATCAGGCAGATCATCCCCTCGGACCCGGAAGGGAAAATCCACCTGATGATGTCCTACACGGGTGTGGGACGCGACGTGGCCGACCCATGGTATACCGGAGACTTTGAAAAAACCTTCCAGGATTTGCTGGAAGGTTGTGAAGCAATGCTGTTGCCGGGAACCGGAGAATGATTACCGGAGATATCCAGTACGTCGCGGATGACCTCGTTAATGCTCAGGACGGCTCAAGGCCCTCAAGATGCCGGTTCGACAGATTTCGATCTTTATTCCATCTCGAAGATGGAAATGAAGCCGGAGATATCCAGTACGTCGCGGATGACCTCGTTTACGTTTTTGAGCACCACGCGGGAGCCCACGGACTTGGCCTGTTTCAGAATGCTCAGCAGCACACGCAGCCCGCTGGAAGAAATGTATTCCAGATCTGTGCAGTCCAGAACTATCTCTTTTCCCTTGCTGTCAAGCAGCGGCTGAAGGGCCTGGGAGGTTTGCTCGGCGGCAGCAGTGTCCAGTTCGCCGGAAAGGACGGCTATGAATCTTTCGTCGGTTTCTTGAATGGTGGTAGTCATTGTATGGATTTGGTTATTGTTAATACATTTTTATCGCCCTTCCGGCAGTAAGACACGGAGTCTGCGAGCTTACGTGTGAGCAGGATTCCCAGACCGCCGATGGGCCTGTTCTGGGCATCCAGCGTGGTGTCGGCCGATATAGCGGCGGTGGGGTCGAAGGGAACTCCGGAGTCAACAATAGTAAACCGTACTTCTTTCCGGTTGCTGTCGGCATAGATGTCGATGTTGCCTTTTTCGCCTTTGGGATAGGCGTAGTTGATGACGTTCACGACGGCTTCCTCCAGGGCCAGGCGCAGGTGTGCCGACGATTTTCGGTCCAGCTCCAGAGAGCTGCAGAAATCCTTGACAAACGCCCCCAGTTTCTCCACTTCGGCTCTTTCGTTGACAAGCGTTATCTGATTCTTGAAAAGTTCCCCGGGCAGGTATCGGATGAGCAACATGGTGAGGTCGTCGCTTTGCGGCGCGTCTTCTGCAAAGCGGTGCGCTGCATCGCTGACGGCATGGACCATGCTTTCCGGCGTCATTTGACCGTTTGCCAGACAATCGGTTAAGACCTGCTGGACGCGCGACCTTCCGAATGCCTCTCTGCGGCTGTTCTTGGCCTCTGTAAGGCCGTCTGTATACAGGAACAGCATAGCGCCCGGCGATAGCGTACACTCCTGCGGCTCAAATTCCGTGTCCGGGAAAACGCCCAGCGGTAAATTGGATTTGGCGGCAAGCTGAGTTGGGGCGTCCCCCAGCAAATACGGCTTGTCATGGCCGGCGTTGGCATAATGCAGTTTGCCCGTGTACAGATCCAGGCAACCCGCGAAGAAGGTGACGAACATATTGCTGTCGTTTCCCCGGCAGAGTTCCTGGTTCAGTACTTTGAGAATGTGGGAAGGATCCTCTGTCTTCTGGGAAAGCACCCTGAACAGGGAATGAATCACCGACATCAGCATGGCCGAGGGAACCCCTTTCCCACTGACGTCGCCAATACAGAAAAAGAGTTTGCCGTCTCTCTGATAAAAGTCATAGAGGTCACCACCCACCTCCCTGGCAGGCTCCAGCGAGCCATAAATATGGGCCGGGAAGGACTTGGGTAGCATTTCTTCCTGAATGCGCCGGGCTACGGAAAGTTCACCACTGATACGCGCCTGCTCTTCCGAGGCCTTGCGAAGTTTCTTCTCATTCCGGGCGTAACGGTTTATCATGAAGGCCAGGATGGCCAGGCCCAGCAGAATGAGCACCATCTGCTGCCGGCGCATGCGGTGCATTTTGGCATAGACTTCATCGGCCTTGTACACCTGCACCACCTGCCAGTACGGATCTTTGTGGAGCGAGGTCTTTCGCATTAACAGTTTCGGGTAATCCGATTCGGGCAGTATGCCGTTGGCGATGGCCACCGCCAGCTCCACCTCGGCCCGGGGGGTCCGGCTCTCGGGCGGTCCCGTAACGAAGTCTCCTTTCGGGGTGAGCAAACAGCTGAAGGTAGAGGCGAAAGGCTGACGTGTATTCAGCAGATTTCCCAGCCAGGAAAGCTCTATATCCAAGCCGCAGATGGCTTGCACCTCACCCTGGGTATCCAAGATCGGATAAGAATAGGTGGCATAGTTAATGGTGTCCGATTCAAAGGAATAAGGGTCTGTCCAACTGGACTCCTTATGATTCAGTACCCATAGGTATTCCTCGTTCCGGGTATAATCATGGTCCGGACCTGCCAGTTGTCGCATTTCCATGGTCCCGTCCGGACTCTTACGGACATAGGGTTCGTAAAGCCGGCCCTTGGAGGGATAATAGTACGGATAAAATGCCAGGCATCCGCCCACTATGTCCGGATTGTCATCCACCAGGCGTACCAGGGCCGAGTACACGGAATCCGGGTGGGCCATACTGCGCATGACGTCCCACAGATTCTCCTGCATGGTGATTTCCGTTTTATCCAGCGTGTATTGGATGCGGTCGGCCAGGGCGGAGACGATCACATGGCTGCGGCTGCTCATCTCTTCCTCCATGATGCCCCGCAGGCGCTCATACTGAATGATGGAGATTACTTCCACCATCACAGCCGCAATGACAATAATGCCCACGCGGGATATCGAGCTTTTGAGTGACGAGTTCATCGGAGTTTTCCGTTTCAATGGGTAAAGATATCATTTTTCAGAGAAAAAAACTATATTTGTGATAATCAAACGCTAAAACAATGACTCCGAGCACCACCATTCTGGAAGCCTTTGGCAGACGGGTAAGCAGCCATCCCGACCACACCGCCATCATTTTTGAAAACATCCGTTTAAGCTATGCAGAAGTAGATCAATTGTCGGACAACCTGGCCGCTTATATTGAGTCTCAGGTGCCCCCCAAAAGCGTTGTGGGCATTATGCTGGGCCGCAATGAATATATGATGATTGCCCCGCTGGGTGCGCTCAAGGCCGGCTGCGCCTATCTTCCGCTGGATCCTTCCTATCCGCCCGAGCGTCTGGGGTTCATGATGAAAGACGCCGGCGCCAGGATGCTGGTGGCCGACGAGAGTTTAATCTCCATCCTGAAGGACTATGACGGGCCGGTACTCAAGACCGCAGATATCCGCAAACTGCATCCCGGAAAGCCGCATGGCTGTCCTTCGGCCGATGACCTCTTTGTGCTGCTGTACACCAGCGGTACCACCGGAACTCCCAAGGGCTGCATGCTCACCCACCGCAACGTGTCGCTGTTTGCCCACCGTCACGCCGAGAATGTAAGCATCCGGGAAGATTCCAGGATGTCGGCCTATGCCAGCTTTGGATTTGACGCTTTCGTGGGAGACCTTTACGGAGCTCTGGTGTCCGGCGCCACGCTGTATATCATCCCGGAAAAGATGCGTCTGGACCTGCCTGGGCTGCACAAATTCTTTGAAGAAAACGGCCTCACGCACTGCTTCATGACCACACAGGTCGCCACTCAGTTCGCCATCAATTATCCGGATTGCAAGGGGCTCCAGGTCATGTATACCGGGGGTGAAAAGATGTCCTCGTTCCCGCTTCCCCACTACCGTCTGTTCAACTGTTACGGCCCTACGGAGTGCTGCTGCTACGTGGTCAGCGAAGAAGTGAAGAAGCAGGAGGAGAACATCCCTATCGGCGTTCCGCTACCCGGTATCCATACCTACATTGTGGACAAGGACGGCAAACAGGTGGCGCCGGGGGAGAACGGTGAACTATGGATTGTGGGCGAGCAGGTGGGTGACGGTTATCTCAACCGGCCCGACAAAACCGCCGAGGCTTTCCTCACCAATCCCTTCGACAATGACCCCGCCTACACCCGCGTTTATCGCACCGGTGACATCGTACGCCAGCGGGCCGACGGAAAGATTGAATTTGTTGGCCGAAAGGATGGCCAAGTAAAGATTCGTGGCTTCCGCATCGAACTGAAGGAAGTGGAAGCCGTCATCCGGGAATTCCCGGGCATCAAGGACGTCACCGTACAGGCCTTTGACGAACCCGGCGCAGGAGCCGGCAAGTTTCTGGCCGCGTACGTGGTTAGCGACAAGGAAGTGAACATCCAGGAACTGGACCAGTTTATCGCCGACAAGAAGCCGCCGTACATGGTACCCGCCGTCACCATGCAGATAGATGCCATTCCTTTGAACGTCAACCAGAAAGTGGACGTGAAGGCGCTTCCTAAGCCGGAGCCGCAGGAGCGCAAGGCAGAAGCCCACGTGGCCCCGCTTAATGTGCTGGAAGAGGAGCTGAGCAAGCTTATCAAGGAAAGTGTGGGCATTGGCGGATTCGGCCTTACGGATCCTCTTTACTACAGCGGCCTGTCGTCGCTTAGCGCCCTCCGCCTGGCAACGGAACTATACAAACGCTACGGCCTGGAACCCGATATGGACAGCTTTGCCAAGACGGCCAGCCTGCAAAGCATAGAGAATGACATCCTGAAGAAGCTGATGGACGGTTCCTGTCATCCTGAGCGTAGCGAAGGATCTGACGAAAGCACGGAAGACCAGCCCCAGGAACTCACCTTCCAGCAGACCGGCCTGTATCTTGACTGCGTCAAGAATCCTGCTTCCACGGCCTACAACCTGCCCTGTATCCTCACTTTCCCGGAAGGAACAGAAGTGGAGGCGCTTAAAAAGGCCCTCCTGGCCATCCTGGAAGCCCATCCTGCGGTCACCGGACGGCTGGAGCAGCGGGACGGCAAAGTCTTCCTGGTTCCCTGCGCCCCGGACCCGGAGATTCCTTCTGTCCGGCTCAAGAGCGAAGACGCATTCCAGGAGCTGAAAGATGCCTTCATGCAGCCCTATGACCTGTCCGGCCCGCTCTACCGCCTGCAGATTGTGCAGACGCCCGGCAAGCTGCGCCTGATGGCCGATTTCCACCATCTGGTGTTTGACGGCCGATCCTACGACGTATTTCTGGAGCAGCTTACGGCCGCTCTGGAAGGGAAGGCCCCGGAGAAGGAAAACTATACCTACTTCCAGTATGCAAAAGACCAGAAAGCCTATCAGGACAGCGCCGAATTCCAGGAGGCCGATGCCTTCTTCGCCGCCCAGATGGCCGGAAAGGAAGAGGAAACCGGCTTGATTCCCGACAAAAAACCCCAGGAAGACGAGGTGGGCCACGAAGTGTGGATCCGCAAGAAAGTAGGGGCCGACATCCTGGCACGCTGCCATGCGCTGGGCATTTCCCCGGCCAGTTACTTCCTGGGTGCGGCCTTCATTACCGTAAGTGCCTTCAGCGGCCAGAAGAAAGTGTACCTGTGTACCGTGGCCAACGGCCGCAGCGATATGCGCGCATCGGATACCTTCGGCATGTTCGTCAATACAATGGCGCTCTCCGGCGAGGTGGGAGAACAGAAGGCCGACGACTTCCTCAGGGAAACCGACCGCAATTTTGCCACCACGCTCTCTTACCAGAATTATCCTTTCGCCAGAGTAGCATCGGCCTTTGATTTCCATCCCGCCGTCATGATGGCCTACCAGGTAGGGCTCATCGAAAAGTACACCATAAACGGAAAGCAGCTGGAGGATGAGCTTATCACGCAGGATACGCCCAAGTTCCCGCTTAGCATCTTCATCGAGGGAACGGAGGAAGCGCCGGAAATTGCCCTGGCCTATGACGACAGCCTTTACAGCGAGCCTCTGGTTCAGGCCTTCGGAGACGCTCTGGAATGCGTAGTAAGAGGCCTGCTGAAGGACAATCCGCTTACGGAGATACCGTACGTGGACGGAGAAAGACTGCAGCAGCTGGATGGTTTCAACCACTATACCCAGGAAGTGGATTTGAGCGAGACTATTGTGACCTTGTTCCGCAAACAAGCGCATGCTACGCCGGATGCTCCTGCCGTGCTCTTTGAAGGCAAGACCGTCAGTTACAAGGAGTTAGACAGCATTACAGATGCCTTGGCCGCCAGAATCCTGGGCTTCGGCCTCAAGGAAGAAGAGGTGGTGAGCGTTCTCATCAACCGCAACACCTGGATGACCAAGGCCTCCCTGGCCGCCATGAAGGCGGGCTGCGCCTATCAGCCGCTGGATCCTTCCTATCCGCCGGAGCGCCTGAACTTTATGATTCGGGATGCCCGTGCCAAACTCCTGATTGCCGACAAAGAACTGCTGCCACTGGTGGGAGATTACCAGGGTCCCGTGCTCACAACGGCCGAACTGGAGAACCTGCCCGACACCCCTTGCACGGCAACCGGCCCCAAGCCTGAAAGCCTGTACATCCTGCTCTACACCTCTGGTTCCACCGGAACGCCCAAAGGCTGCATGCTGGAGCATCGCAATCTGGTGAATTTCTGCGCCTGGTACAGAGACTACTATCATCTGAAGGAGGGGGACCGTGTGGCGGCGTTCGCCAGTTACGGCTTTGACGCCAATATGATGGACCAGTATCCCGCCCTCACCTGCGGCGCCTGCGTCTGCATTATCCCGGAGGCTGTCCGGCACGACCTGGGTGCCCTGGACCGCTTTATCACTGACAACAAGGTTACACACAGCTTCATGACCACCCAGGTGGGCGTGATGTATGCCCGTAACTTCCCTAATAATCCTTCACTCCAGTATTTATCCGTAGGTGGTGAGAAACTGGTTTCCATGCCGCCGCCTTTCTATGCCTTCTACAATGGCTACGGCCCCACGGAATGTACCATCTTCTCTACCGTGTTCCATGTGCTGGAACGGGAGGAGAACATTCCCATCGGCCATCCGCTGAGCAATGTGCAGCTGTATGTGGTAGACCGCCAGATGCGGCGTCTGCCCGTGGGTGCGGCCGGCGAGCTGCTCATTGGCGGCATCGGCGTGGGTCGCGGCTACCTGAACAATCCTGAGAAGACCGCAGAAGCCTTCATTGATAATCCTTTCCAGCCGGGTGTGCGCCTGTACCGTTCCGGTGATATTGTGCGCTATCGGCCCGACGGAAACGTGGAGTTCGTGGGCCGCAAGGACCGTCAGGTCAAGATTCGCGGCTTCCGCATCGAGCTCAAGGAGGTTGAGTCGGTGATCCAGGATATCCCTGGCGTAAAGGATGTAACGGTGCAGGCCTTCGACGCCCCGTCGGGCGGCAAATTCCTGGCTGCCTATGTGGTAGCCGATGGAACCTTCGACACCAAGGCCGCCGCCGAATTCATCCGCGAGCGCAAGCCGCCGTATATGGTTCCCGCTGCCTGGATGCAGCTGGACAAGATTCCGCTGAACGTGAACCAAAAGGTTGACCGAAAGGCTCTTCCGGAGGCCACTCCGTCGGCGTTGGAAGACTATGTGGCTCCGGTAGGAGAGACGGAAAAGGCTCTCTGCGACATCTTTGCTGAGGTTTTGGGTGTTGAGCGCGTGGGTGCCACGGATTCCTTCTTCGACTTGGGCGGATCCTCTCTAATGGTGACGAATGTGATGGTGAACGCGGAAAAGAAGGGGCTTCACTTTGCCTATTCGGATGTGTTCTCCCATCCATCGGCCCGCGCCCTGGCGGCCTTCCTGAAGGGGGATCAGGCCGTGCAGGAGCAGGACAGCAACATTACGGATTACGACTATTCGGCCATCGATGCCATCCTGGAGAAAAACAATCTGGAGTCTTTCCTGGCCGGAAAACCCATGGAATTGGGCAGGAATATCCTTTTGACCGGCGCCACAGGCTTCCTGGGCATCCACGTGCTCAAAGAGCTGCTGGAGAACACCGGTCCCGACACCACCATCTGGTGCCTGCTGCGCGGCAAGGGCACGCTTACCCCGGAACGCCGCCTCAAGGAGATGCTGGTCTATTACTTTGACAAAGACTACCGCAGTCTCTTTGGGACGCGCATCCGCCCGGTGGTGGGAGACATTACCCAGTCCGCCTCGCTGGAGCCGCTCACGGAGATTGACATGGTGTTCAACTGTGCCGCCAACGTGAAGCACTTCTCCAAAGGAACGGACATCGAGGACATCAATTACGGCGGCGTAAAGAACCTAGTGGCCTTATGTGAAAAGCAGGGGGCCTATCTGGTGCACGTTTCCACCGAAAGCGTGGGCGGCCTCACGCCCGGTCTGGTGCCCGGCACCCTTACAGAGCAGATGCTGTTCTTCGGCCAGCTCACGGACAACCAGTACGTCCATTCCAAGTTCCTGGCCGAAAGGCATATCCTGGAGCATATGGCCCTGGGGCAGCTCAAAGCCAAGATCCTGCGCGCCGGCAACCTGTCGCCCCGTGCCAATGACGGTGAGTTCCAGATGAACATGAACGCCAATGCCTCCATGGGACGGCTCAAGGCCCTCAAGATGCTGGGCGCCTGCCCGTATCAGATGCTGGAGGGACAGATGGAATTCACGCCCATTGACCAGGCAGCCAGGGCCATGGTGCTGCTCTCCCGGACGCCGCTGGAGAACTGCGTGTTCAATGTCTCCAATAACCATATCATTCCCATGGACGACATCTTCACCCGCCTGGAGAAGATTGACGGCAAGCCGCTCGAGTACGTGGAAATGGCCGAATTCCTCCGGAGGACCCAGCTGGCCAACGCGGATCCGGCCAAGGCCCGCATCCTCTCGCCGCTGGTGGCTTATCAGCAGTCGGCGGCCGAGCAGGAGGGCGTGGAAACCCTGGCCTCCACGGTGTTCACCATGCAGGTGCTGCACCGTCTGGGCTTCCGCTGGGACCATACCTCCAGCCAGTATCTGGACCTGATCTTCGAGATGCTACGGACGCTGCAATATTTCGATTAGGTACAATGGCGATTAATGCTTTCTATAATACGTAAAATCCCGCATTTGATTGCGGGATTTACTTTTCTAATACCCTTCTTCGTTCCAAAAAAAGAGTAGTATGCCCTTCAAGGCATACTGCCGGCCACGACATTCCACATCAAAAAATAGCCTCCCAGCGGTTTTCAAGGCCTTTGGGATTAAATTTGGCTTAACTTATTTTGCGCCAGATTTCGATAAAAAGAGATTGACGAAGGGCGGTGGCTTCATGCACGTATTCGGTCCTATCCCAAATGCGTGCATGCGTTTTTGTTTACTAATACTTTTTTTGTTATATTTATCAATTAAAAGCATAATCAGTGACACGAAGACTATTCTTTTTAGCATGCATCATCCTTGCGATGAGTGGATGTGGCCGGAGCGGAAAAGCCCCTGCGCACATTCCTCAAGCATCGGATTCATTGTATACAGCCCGGGCTGCCATGAAGATTTATGGCACGCAGCCGGATAGGGCCCTCGCCATTATTGATTCGGCCCTTATCGTTGGCAACGTGAGTGAGTTCAGGGCCGATTTTCTCCGGGCCAAGATTCTGGCCGGCTCACAGGAAGGAACGCCGCGGGATGCCGCCATCGTCCTTTGCGAGAAACTGCTGCAGCACGATTCCACGCAGGTGGCGGACAAAAAAACAGCCGTTAACCGCAACAATGTGCTGGATGTGATGCTGGGCGCCTGCCGCACAAACGGAGACGACGAAAAGTGGCTCCGCTATGCCATCGAGAGGGCCGAACTGTGCCGAAGCATGGGCATGGAAACCGAGTCCCTGCGTATGGAGGCCGAGATAGGGGCTGCCATGACCAGTATGGGTCGGCGCGAGGAAGGGATGATTAAGCTGGAGCAAGTCATCAATGCGCTGGATAAAGGGGACCCCAGCGTAGATCGGATGGACGCCGGCATTGTGGCCCGTAAGCGCAGAATCGTGGTGCTGGACCATGCCCATCGCTACCAGGACATGATTCCGGATGCCGAAGCCATCATAAGGAAATTGGATGATTACGAGAGCCGTCCTTCTGCGTATGCCGAGGACAGTTTCCGCCTGCCGTCGGACAAGAATGCGCACTCCAGTTACTGTCAATTTTACCGGGCCCAGGCCCAGTGCTTTTTGGCCAGGGCCTACACCATGATGGTCCCTCCCGATATGGCCAAAGCGCGGAAATATGTCCGCCTGGTGGAAGAATCGGCCTACGGACACTCTTTCAGCGGCCGATGGATGCTGTCCCAAGTTTGGAAATCCCTGGCGAGTGGGATAAGGTCCTAGCTGTTGACCAGGAGGCAGAGCGCCTTATGGACGGGGACACTTTGAATACAGACTATGCCACCATCCTGAAGGACAGGGCCGATGCCGCCAAGGCAAGAGGGCATTATGCCCAGGCTATTTCCTATCTGGACCGTTATACCACTGTCAAGGAGCAGTTGAACGAGAAGCAGCATGAGTCGGAAGCGCAGGATTATGCCGCCCGCTACCACGCCCTGGAACAGGAGCAGAAGATTCGGGAAGCGGAGGCCGAGTCGGCCCAAAAGGACGCTGTTATCCTGGTGATTGTGGTGATTTTGCTCATCATTACCGCCTTTGCCATTTATTCGATGCGCCAGCGGCATGCCATCAGCCAGAAAAACCGGGCCTTGGCCAGGATGATCGGCGAACTCTCCTCGGCCGGTGTATCGTCGCAGGCCGAGACTCCCAAACCCGATAAACAATTGTTCGAGCTGATTGACGGGCTTATCCGGAAGGAGAAACTTTATACGAATGTCAATTTGCAGCGGCAGGACATCGTGGACCGTTTTGACATAAGCCGCCACTCCTTGAACGACTTGTTCCAGGCCTATGCCGACGGCCAGTCCTTTACCGCTTATATCAACGGCATTCGTATGCAGGATGCCATCCGTTTAATGCAGAAAGAACCGGAGACTCCCATCGGCGCCATTGCAGAAGCCGTGGGGTTCACCCCTGCCAACTTCCGGGAACAGTTTAAGCGTCAGTATGGTATGACGCCAACAGAATACCGCCAGAATATCTAAATAACCGCATATGAAAAAGAACACGAAAGAATGCTATGTGCCACCGGAGATCATCATCTCCGTGGGATTGGTTCCCGGGAGCCTTGTCTGCGCCAGCGCTGGGGTTCTTGGTGATCGCGTTGATTACGGTAATCCTGTAGAAAAGGATTGGTAAGTTAGGGACCTGCAGTATGAAAAAAATATGTGTTTTTATGGCCTTTGCTATTCTCCTCTCCTGTGCGAAGGAAGCAGGCCAACCAGAGTTGGTCGAGCAGCCTGCTGCCCGACAGGAACAGACCTATACGCTCTCCGTTACGGCCGATAAAGCCGCACTTACCAAAGCGCTGTATATTGAAGACGGGGCCTTGAAGGCTAAGTGGGCCGAAGGAGAGACGGTGGAGGTATACAAGGGTGGTATAGCGAGCTTGGGCACACTGACGGCTCAGAGCACCGGCAAAAGCACCACACTAAGCGGCACCGTCAG